>Ga0070741_10000885_pt1 | contig 99538 bp, 94 predicted proteins | sample Coa_R1_4_FD_66440 | JGI IMG/M metagenome (GOLD analysis project Ga0070741, IMG submission 66440) | Surface soil microbial communities from Centralia Pennsylvania, which are recovering from an underground coalmine fire - Coalmine... | ecosystem: Environmental > Terrestrial > Soil > Unclassified ... | reverse complement strand
TCACCGAGCGCGTGCTGGTGAAGCCGGCTGTGTGGGCGTGGAAGAAGGCCTCGGAGGGCGCGCGTAGCGACATCACGCGCGTCGATCCGAGCACCGGCGAAGTGCTCTGTCTGGTCGAAGTGCCGGCGCAATACGAGACGATCACCAAGCAGGTCGTGAAGACACCGGCGACCACCCGCGAGCGCGAGATTCCGCCCGTCTACAAGACGGTCGAGCGCCAAGTCCTGAAGACGCCCGCGACCACGCGCGAAGTGCAGGTGCCGGCCGAATACACCACGGTCAAAGTGCAGAAGATGGTCGAGCCGGCGCGCGAGCAACGCGTGGCGGTGCCGGCCCAGTACGAGACGGTTCAACGGACCGTGCTCGCCAGCCCGGCGAAAGAGGAATGGCGCCAGGTGCTGTGTGAGGTCAACTCGACGCCGGAGAACATTCGCGCGCTGCAGGATGCCTTGCGCGCCGCCGGATATGACCCAGGCCCCAGCACCGGTGAGTTGAACGCGGCGACCATGCGGGCGCTACGGCAGTATCAAGCCGCGCGCAACTTGCCGGTCGATCCTGGCCAGTACGTCAACATGGCGACGGTTCAAGCGCTCGGCGTGCAAGCCGGGACGCCGCCGGCGACTGCGCAAACCGGCGCGTCCGAGTCGTCCCCGTCGATGGGTGAGGTCACGCCACCCACCGAGACGCAATCCTCGCAGCAACCAAATCAGCAGGAAAGCGGCCAGCAGTAGTTACGTGCCATAGCCGCGCTTCGCGCATCGCAGTTGGGCGGCATGCGCCGCCCAACTGTTCAACCGGTCTTCACCACAACCGCTCCGCTGCCCGCGGACAGTCCGCACGCCGAATCGCGCCGGCCGATTACGCCCTTCGTCGGGCTATGGATACATAGACAGCGCCTAGTCGAACGCAAGGAAGAGCGGACGAGCGCTGCCTTCGGTCTTCGGGTCGCTGGCGCGAAGCGAGATCAAGACTCCGGAATCTTCTGCTTCACCAGTTCTGCCGCCTGGTGCAGATCCTCGACCAGCGCGCGATACAACTCCTGTTGGCGTGAGCGTTCGGGCACACGCAGCACCGCGGAAGGATGGTAGGTCACGACGATCCAGCAGCGCTCGCGCGCGATCGGTTGGCCGCGCAGCACCGAGATCGTGACAGGCCCACCGAGCAGTGCGCGTCCGGCTGTGGCACCCAACGCCACCACCACCCGCGGCTCGATACGCGCCAATTCGAACTTGAGCCAATGCTCGCACGCTTCGATCTCGCGCTGCGCCGGGGTCTTGTGCATGCGTCGCGTGCCGCGCGGCTCCCACTTGAAATGCTTGACCGCGTTGGTGAGATACACGCGCTCGCGGTCGAGCCCGGCGTCGTTCAGCGCACGATCGAGCAGTCGTCCGGCCGGACCCACGAACGGCCGCCCCGCCAGGTCCTCTTCCTGTCCGGGTTGTTCGCCAACGAGCATCAATTGCGCGTGAAGATCACCTTCGCCGCCGACCGCCTGGGTCGCGCGCGCCCAGAGCGAGCACCGGCGGCACTGCTGAAGCTCTTGGCGAGGCACCGCCTCAGCCATCGGCGCTCCCGTCGACGAACAGGCCGTCGGCAGCGATGCGCATCGCGCGACCTTTCGCGATCGCACGGATGCAGCAAGCGATCACTCCCGATAATGCTTCGTCATACCAGGGCTGCATGCCCGAGACCGCGACCACGATCTCGTCCATGCATACGCCGCCCCATAGCACGGTGTCTCCGGGCTCGAGCAGCTGCGGCTGCAACGCTTGAACGACGTGGCTGTCCTTGCGCGTACGCCACGACACGCGCGCCTTGGCTCGCGCGAACTTCTCGTAGTCCGCATCCCAGTTCGCCCGATTGATGCTGTACTCGTAGAGAATCGCCTGCGCGAACGGCACGCTGCCTGGCGACAAGCGCGGATGCATGACGACGATATGCAGGCAGCCGCTGTCTCCCGCCGCCGGATCGCGCATGCTGCGCTCGATGGTTGGCAGAGCCAGTTGTACCGCATCACGTGCGACATCCGCGTCGATGATTTGCACGAGGGCTTCTCCTGCGAGGATTCGAGAGGGTGACGCGGCATCGAGGTTCGATCGCGCGCGAAGGGGCGAGCAAGCGAGGTGCCGATGGTGAAAGCAATGCAAATACGACTGACGGTAGACCCAAAAAAAACGGCGCCCCGCAGGGCGCCGTTCTTTGCGCGCGATGGATGCGATCAGCTCGGCCGCGGAACGTGCGGGACCGACATGCCGATAGGATTAGGCGAATACGCCGGCGTCTGCTCTGCTTCCGACGGGGCTGTCGATTCCTCCTGATTCGCGGCGCGCATTTCCGCGCCGGTCGGCGTAACACCCGGCACTACGGTTCCGCTTTTCGCGTAGGCCTCGAGCCGGTTGTACAAGGTCTTCAAGCTGATGCCCAAAATCTCCGCCGCGCGTCGCTTGACGTTGCCGCAGCTCGCGAGTGTGGCAAAGGTGACGCGCCGCTCGATCTCCTCGAGTGGCGTGCCGATGCGCACGGTGAGCACCTCGGCGTTGTCGGGCTCGACGAAGTTCGACGTCGCCATGTCCGCTTCGATCACGAGATCCGAAAGAATGTAGGCACGCTGCACGTAGTTCTTCAGCTCGCGCACATTGCCCGGCCAGGTGTGCGAGTAGAGCTTGGCGATCGCCGCACGCGAGAACGTCTTCTTGGTGTTTTGTTCACGGTTGTGCTGATCGAGGAAGTACTGCGCCAGCAACTCGATATCGGTACCGCGATCGCGCAGCGGCGGAATCGTGATGGGGAAGACGTTGAGACGGTGATACAAGTCCTCGCGCAGCTTCCCGTCGACGACCGCCTTCTCCGGATTACGATTGGTCGCCGCGATGATGCGGACATCGGTCGAGATCGGCGTGGTCGTCCCCACTCGCAGGAAAGTTCCCGTTTCGAGCACCCGCAGCAGCTTCACCTGCAGATCCATCGGCATCTCGGTGATCTCGTCGAGGAAGATCGCTCCGCCGTTGGCGCGCTCGAAGAATCCCTTGTGCTGGCGATCGGCGCCGGTGAAGCTCCCCTTCTCGTGACCGAACAGCTCGCTCTCGATCAGCTGAGGCGATACCGCACCGCAATTGATCGGCAAAAAAGGATGCCGTTTGCGCCGGCTCATCTCATGAATGGTCTGGGCGCACAACTCCTTGCCGGTCCCGCTCTCGCCAATGAGCAGCACCGTCGCCGAGGTCGGCGATACGCGTGCGAGCTGCTCGTAGAGCGCTTGCATCACGGGCGAGTTACCGAGGATGTGGCCGAAGCGCCCCAACTTGCGCAGCTCATCGCGCAACTCACCAATCTCGGCGTGCAGATCGGCACTGCGCGGGACGCGATCGAGAATGGCTTTCAATCGAGCGATGTCGATCGGTTTCAAAATGTAGTCGGTGGCACCTGCGCGCAGCGCCCGGATCGCGCTCTCCATGCTCGCATGTCCGGTGATCACGACCACTTCGGTGTTCTCCGGCGTCTCCAGGTCGGCGACCAAGCTCGTCCCCTCGCCATCCGGGAGTTGGAGATCGGTAAGAAGTACATCCGGCGGTTGGCGCACCAACTGCGCACGTGCGCTGCGGAGTGAATCCGCTTTCGCGACGGTGAAGCCGTCTGCCTTGGCTAATTCTGCCAAGGACTCAACGGTTTCCCGATCGTCATCGACGATCAGAATGTGGGGCATCTGAAAAGTCTCCTGTCTAGTGTTCTGCTCGAATTCGAACCGATGCTCAGCATGCGGCTAGAACACATAGCAGTGCGCGGACCACTTCAGGGAACGACCTAACCTGCTGTATCTTTTACGCGTTGAAAAAATTACCAACATGCAGTTCCTACAATAACGTGTATAGCTTACTGCGGTCAGTAAAATGATGTCGACGACGGCCCCGGCCGTCACCGCAACATGCTATCCGTTGATGATTTCGCCGCCGTTCGGATGCAGCACCTGCCCGGTCATATAGCTCGATGCATCGCTCGCAAGGAACACGTAACAGGGTGCCACCTCGTCGGGCTCGCCCGGCCGACCGAGCGGCACGTGGCCCCCGAATGACTCCACTTTCTTCTCATCGAAAGTGGAAGGAATCAGCGGCGTCCAAATCGGCCCGGGCGCAACGGCGTTGACCAGAATGCCCTGCTTGGCGAGCGAGAGCGCAAGCGAGCGCGTGAAGGCGACGATCGCGCCCTTCGTCGAGGAATAGTCGAGCAATTTCGGGCTTCCGCGATAAGCCGTCACCGAGGTCGTGTTGATGATGCGGCCGCCTTTGGGAAGGTGAGGCAGCGCGGCCTTGGTGAGGTAGAACATCGAAAAGATGTTGGTCTGAAACGTTCGCAGCAGCTGCTCGGCCGAGATGTCCTCGATGCTGTCTCGAGGATGCTGCTCGCCGGCGTTGTTGACCAGGATGTCGAGACCGCCCCACTGTTGAATCACGCTGTCGACGAGATCGCGGCAAGCTTGCTCGTGTGCCACGTCGCATGCCATTGCAATACTGCGACGGCCTTCGGCTTCGACCATCTCGCGCGTACGCCGCGCGTCCTCGTGCTCGTCGAGATAGGCGATGGCTACATCGGCGCCCTCCTTGGCGAACGCGACGGCGGTCGCGCGCCCGATGCCGCTGTCGCCACCCGTAATCAACGCCTTCTTGCCCTGCAGTCGACCCGATCCAACATAGTCCTTGGCAGCCGATTGCGGAGGTGGTGACATCTGGCCCTCGCGCCCGGGCTGTTGCGATTGATGCTGCGGCGGCAGCGTGTGTTGCTCACTCATGATGAACCTCCGAAATTCGCCGTCTCAACGGCGGCAACCCGCATGCCACCGGCACATGCGTTGCTCGACGCGTCGCCGTCACATACCTCGAGAGCGGCCGCATCGGCGGCAAGAACGACTTGGGCGCCGTTCAGTGGCAGCAACTGTTCAGCTTCAGCATTTCCCCGCTCGAAATCGTCGTGCGCGGGACCTGCATGTATTGGTTCTTGTTTCTGATCTTCCGCCTCGTCATGCGCCGCAACGTCGGCTCGATTGCCATCGCCGACTTGTTGGTGTTGGTGATCATCGCCGATGCCGCGCAGAACGCCATGGCGGGCGGATACGACTCGGTCGTCGACGGCATCGTCTTGGTCTCGACGATCGTAGGTTGGAACTACTTGTTAGATTGGTTGAGCTTCGTCTTCCCGGGGCTGCGGCGTTTGCTGGAGCCCCCGCCGCTTTTGCTCGTGCGCGACGGAAAAGTGCTCCGCCATAACCTGCGCAAGGAGTTTCTCACCGAGGAAGAACTGCACTCGCAGCTGCGCGAACGCGGCGTCGAGCGACTCGAAGACGTCAAGCAGGCCTACATGGAAAACGACGGAATGGTGAGCGTGATCACGAAGAACAAACCCAAGCCGACCGCGCCGGCCGAGGACCGACGAGTGTGAGCAGCCGGATAAGGGATCAGTCGCCCAGCTCGGGCCAGTCCTTCGAGCCTGCCGCCAACATCGCGGCAGCCAAGAATCCACCGTAAGCGCCGATCACGCCTCCAAACAGCAGGGCCGAAGCGGCAGGAAACAGGGCGTGTGCGATGAACGCCCCAAACGACCCACCTAAAGCGATGAGCGAAGCGATGTTTCGCACCGCGGGCTCGCGCCATATTGCCAAATCAGAATCCTCCCTGGCTGGCGCATCGGACGCACCAACCTTGGCATTCCGCGATCGAAGCTGCATAAGACCCCCTTTGAAGCCTCGAACGCTTAGCATCGCGCGTACCCGAGCCGCAGCCGCGGAGAAGCCGCTGCTGCGGCAAGCCCCTGCGCACGCGTTGCCCGCAGCCCACCAGCTCGTACAACGTAGCGCGACTTTCGGCGCGCGGGCGATCTCACGCCGCCCAAGCACTCGATGCGATGAGGCGGCGAGTGCGACTCCAGCGCGCAGCTTTCTCAAAGCCCTTGCCTGGGCACGCGGGTTGCCGAAGGCGCTACAAGACCGTCTCGCCGCGAAGCGAGCGACTCGATCAGCTTCGTCTGCTCGCTGTGCGCCCGCAATCTAAGCCTTGTGCGGATGGAGACATCGTGCCGCGTCTCCTCCGCGGCGCGCCACACATCGTTAAGGACTCGTTCATGCAACTCGTTCGCGAACTCACCAGCGCTCAGCAGTGGGCAGAAGCGCGCAACGTGCTCGCCGTACGCTTGGACAACATGGGTGATGTGCTGATGACCACGCCCGCCTTGCGTGCGATCAAAGCGTCCTCAGCGCAGCGTCGCGTGACCCTGCTCACCTCCGAATCGGGCGCGGCAGTCGCGGCTCACATTCCGGAAGTCGACGAAGTGATTCGCTATGACGCGCCGTGGGTGAAAAGCGTATGGCAGGTCTCGTCGCTCGCCGCCTTGCGCTGCCTCAGTCAGCTCACCGAGCGCAGATTCGACGCTGCGGTCGTGTTCACGGTGTACTCGCAAAGCGCGTTGCCGGCCGCCACTCTCACCTGGCTGGCTGGCATTCCGTTGCGATTGGCTCACTGCCGCGAAAATCCCTATCAACTGCTCACGGACTGGGTAAGCGACCCGGAACCGCAGGACGCGATCCGCCACGAGGTGCGGCGCCAACTCGATCTCGTAGCGAGCGTGGGCTACACGACGACCGATGACCGGCTCTCCTTCCATCTGGATGAGGCGGACCGGGTCGAGGCGATGCACAAGCTCGAGCAGGCCGGTATCGACACGAGTCGACCGTACGTGGTCATGCATCCAGGTGCGACGGCGGCATCGCGCCGCTATCCGGCGCTGAACTTCGCCGCTGGGGCACGCCAGCTGGCCGATGAAACCGGCTGCCAGATCCTAATCGTCGGTGGGCCCGAGGAACGCCAACTCGGGGAGGTTGTTCGCCTGCATGGTCCGCACGGCGCCGTCTCGCTCGCGGGCGAGCTGGCCCTGGGCGAGCTGGCCGCGGCGATCGAGCAGGCGAGCGTGTTGATCGCGAACAACAGCGGTCCTGTGCACATTGCCGCAGCGGTAGGCACGCCCGTTGTCGACCTGTACGCGCTGACCAACCCGCAGCACACGCCCTGGCGCGTGCTCTCGCGCGTGCTGTTCCACGACGTGCCCTGCAAGTATTGCTACAAGAGCGTGTGTCCCGAGCAGCATCACGCCTGTCTGCGCGAGGTCAAGCCGCAGGCCGTGGTGCACGCAGCGCGCGAGTTGATGGAGACGGTCGCGCAGCGCAAGAACAACGTGCGTCGCTTGCCGAGGCGGCCGGTGCCGGCACACGCAGCAAGCAGCGGGCTGCGCGCATGAGCAAGCGTTCATTTTCTCTCGCGGCGTGGTGCGGGCCGCCACGATGACGTGTTCACGCTCGGCATCAACGCCGCCTTCCATGACTCGTCCGCCTGCTTGGTTCATGACGGACGCGTAATCGCTGCGGCCGAAGAAGAGCGATTCACGCGCATCAAGCATGCGAAGCGGCCGGTTCCCTTCTCGGCCTGGGAGCTGCCTTTTCATGCGATCCACTATTGCCTGCAGGAAGCCGACCTCGATCTGGCCGACGTCGATCACGTCGCCTACTCGCTCGACCCCGCGCTGCTGCCTGCTCGGCTCGTGCGCGATGGCAGCATCGAGTTGCCGCTGGAGCCTTCCGCGGCTCCTCCCGACGATGCCCTGGCATCGCCCTGGGATCCATTGTTCCTCTGCTACGTGGTCAATGCGCCTCGACAGCTCGCCAGCGGCGCCCCGCATCATCTCGCCCGACGCTTCCGCGGCGTGCGCCACGACGGGCCCTTCCGCTGGCATTTCGTCGAGCACCATCGGGCGCACGAGGCGAGCGCCTTTCTCGCCGCCCCCTTCGAGCGCTGCGCTGTGCTCACGCTGGACGGTCGCGGCGAGCGCGCGACGACCAGTTTCGGCGTGTTCCGCGATGGCGTGTTTCGCCGCCTCAAGCAGGTCGACTTTCCGCATTCGCTGGGGCTGCTGTATGAGGACGTCACGCGCTACCTGGGCTTCCTGCATTCCAGCGACGAATACAAAGTGATGGCGCTGGCCAGCTTCGGCGAGCCGCGCTATGTCGAGGATTTCCGCGAGATGATCCAGCTCGACGGCCAGGGCGGCTTCGTGCGCCGGCCGGTCGATCTGGTCGAACGCTTCGGACCTGCACGCGAGCGAGGCGAGGCGCTCGGCCGGCGCGAGTGGGACATCGCCGCCTCGCTGCAAGCGCTACTGGAGCAAACCGAGCTCGAGCTCGCCGCTTGGCTGCGCGAAGCGAGCGGCGAGCGCGATCTCGCGATGGCAGGTGGCGTCGCACTGAATTGCGTCGCCAATTCCCGCTTGCGCGACAGCGGGCTGTTCGACAACGTCTGGGTACAGCCGGCGGCGGGCGATGCCGGTACGGCGCTCGGCGCCGCGCTGGTCGTCGACTTCGAAGCACGTGGGACGCGGCGCTGGAAGATGGAGCACGCGTACTACGGCCCAGGTTACGCCGATCAGGAGATCGAAAGCCTGCTGCGCTCGACCGGTGCGCCTTATCGGCGCAGCGCCCACATCGCGCTCGATGCCGCGGATCTGCTCGCCGCCGGTAAAGTCGTCGGCTGGTTCCAAGGTCGCATGGAGTTCGGGCCGCGCGCGCTGGGCGCTCGCTCGATCCTCGCCTCGCCGATCGATCCCGGCACGCAAGCACGACTCAACGCACTGAAGGACCGCGAAGACTTCCGTCCGGTCGCGCCCGTGGTCTTGCAAGAGGCGCTAGCCGATTGGTTCATGCCGGCGCACGCGAACGGCGGCAGCTCACCCTTCATGCTGTTCGTCTACGGCGTGCGGCCGGAGAAGGCCGATCGCATTCCCGCCGTGCGCCACGTCGACGGCACCGCACGCGTTCAGACCGTCACGCGCGCTCAGAATCCGCGTTACTACGAGACCATCCGGGCATTCGGCGAAAAGACCGGCGTGCCCGTTCTGGTAAACACCTCCTTCAATACACGAAGCGAGCCGATCGTGTGCACCCCGCGCGACGCTTTGGCGTCGTTCTGGACCGCCCCGCTCGATGCGCTTGCCATCGGACAGTTTCTCGTGGAGAAGCGGGCATGAAGCACGATCGAGCGAGGCCTAAGAGCGCCTCGCGATCTCCCGGCACGCCAGACATCATCGTTTCGGTCGTCATACCGACCTATCGCCGGCCGCTGTTGCTGCGGCGCTGCCTCCAAGCCTTGCTCGATCAGACGTTGGGGGCAGACGAGTTCGAGATCGTGGTCGTCGACGATGCGCGCGATGCCCACACGCAACGGCTGATCGATGAATTGGCCGAGCAGTTCGCGCCCTTGGCGCTGCGCTACCTGCACCCGCCGCCTGGTGTGCGTGGGCCGGCTGCGGCGCGCAACGCGGGCTGGCGCGCGGCGCGCGCCGACATCATTGCGTTCACCGATGACGACACCATTCCGGCTGCCGACTGGCTGGCCGAGGGGCTGGCAGCGATGCGCACGGACCAGGGTCGTGTACGGACAATGGCGGCCGCCGGGCAGGTCCGCGTACCGATCTCCGAGGCCCCGACCGATTACGAGCGCAACGTCAAGCGTCTTGAGCAGGCGGAGTTCGTTACCGCGAACTGCTTCGTACGCCGCCGCGCACTCGAAGAGATCGGCGGCTTCGACGAGCGCTTCACGCGCGCATGGCGTGAGGACTCCGACCTGCACTTCAACTTGCTCGAGCGCTATGGCGGGGGCGTCGTCCACGCCGCGCGCGCCGTCGTGTTGCACCCCGCGCGTGCGGCGCCGTGGGGCGTGAGCGTGCGCGAGCAGCGCAACATGCTGTTCGACGCGCTGCTATTCAAAAAGCATCCGGCGCTCTACCGCGCACGCATTCGGGCGCGGCCGCCCCTCGCCTATTACTTCACGCTCACCGCACTGCTCATCGCATTGGCGGGCCTGCTCGCACGCAGCACGCTGTTCGCCGGTGTCGGTTTCGCGTTGTGGCTTGCGCTCACGCTGCGCTTCTGCGCGCACCGCTTGTCCGGCACCCGGCGCTCCGCGCGCCACGTCGCCGAAATGACATGGACCTCGGCGGTCATTCCCGTCGTCGCGGTGTATTGGCGTCTCGCCGGTGCGCTGCGCTTTCGCGTGAGGTTCGTATGAATGCTCCGCTGCTGCTGGTTCCGTTGCCGGGGTTCGTGCAGATCGAGCCGGTGGGCCGCTGCAACTTGCGCTGTCGCATGTGTCCGGTGCAATACCGCCCCCACGCCAAGCCGAGCGCGCTGCTCGATTTCGATGCCTACTGCCGACTGCTCGATCAATTTCCCGGCCTGATCGAGCTGCATCTGCAAGGCCTCGGCGAGCCGCTCATGCATCCGCGCTTCTTCGACATGGTGCGCGTGGCGACCCAGCGCGGCCTGCGCGTATCGACCAATACCAATTTGACCCTGCTCACGATGCGGCGCGCGCAAGAGGCGGCGCAGTGCGGATTGAGCGCGATCAGCGTCTCGATCGACGCAGCCACGCCCGAGTTGTTCGAGTCGATCCGGGTGGGCGCGCGCTTGCAGCGCGTGTTGCGCAATCTCGATCGCCTGGTGCGCGCGTGCACGCTGCGCGGCGCAGGAGCGCCAAATGTGCGCATCGTCATGGTGCTGATGCGCCGCAATCTCGACGAGCTGCCGCGCATGGTCGCACTGGCCGCGCGCTTCGGAGTCGATACCCTGTTCGTGCAGCGCCTGTGCCACGATTTCGCCGAAGCGAACCTGCCGCCGGCATACCGCTCGGTGCGCGCGTTCGTTGAAGCCGAGGCGCTGACCGATGCCGATGCCGGCTGGATGGAATCGACCTTCGAGCGCGCGAAGCAAGCTGCGAAGCGGCACGGCGTGACGTTGCGCCTGCCGCGCATCATGCCCAAGCCGGCAAGCAACACCTTGCGCTGCGACTGGCCGTGGCGCGGCGCCTACATCAGCTACGCAGGCGAAGCGTTGCCCTGTTGCATGATCGCCACGCCCGATCGCGCCAAGCTCGGCAACATGATTCGAGACGGCGTGGACGCGACGTGGAACGGCGCGGCCTACAGCGCATTTCGTGCGGGGTTGGCGAGCGGAAATCCGGCAGAGGTGTGCAAGCGCTGTGCGTTGTACCGGGGGACGTTTTGATGCGCGCAGCGATCGGTTCCATCGCGGTGTTTCGCGCGCTGCAGCTGGGCGACATGCTCGCCGCCATTCCGGCGCTTCGCGCGCTACGCGCCTGGCAACCTCACGCCAGACTGGTCGTGATCGGCTTGCCGTGGGCGCAGGCGCTGATCGCGCGCTATGCCTGGATCGACGACTTCCTCACCTTTCCCGGTCATCCGCTGCTGCCCGAGCACCAGGCCGACGAGATGGCACTGAACGCCTTCTTCACTGAAGCGCGCGCGCGACGCTTCGACCTTGCCGTGCAACTGCACGGCAGCGGCGCCACGACCAACGCGGTCGTCGCGCAACTCGGTGCACGTTACACCGCCGGCTTCCATCCCGTCGACCACCCGACTCCCCATCCCGAGCGCTATATCGCTTGGCCCGAGCAGGGCCGCGAAGTCGACCGCTTGATGCAACTGCCGCTGCACTTGGGCGCGCCACGTGTGTCGACGCGACTCGACTACCCCGTGTTCGCTGCTGATTTTGACCGGCTCGCCGCGATCGGCGCACCGCCGCGTGAGGCGAACTACGTGATCGTGCATCCGGGAGCGCGGTTGCCCTCGCGCCGCTGGCCGGCGGCACGCTTCGCCGCAGTCGCGCACGCTTTGAGAGAGGCCGGATACGCGGTGGTGCTCACCGGCAGCGCGGCGGAGGCGGATACCTTGGAAGCCTTCAGGCGCCACGCGCCGCCTGGTGTGATCGACCTGGCCGATCGCACCGATCTGGGGACCTTGGGCGCACTGATCGAGCGGGCGCGTCTGCTGGTTTCCAATGACACGGGCGTGTCGCATATCGCGGCCGCGCGCGGCACGCCTAGCGTGGTGATCTCCTGCGGCGCGGATGCGCAGCGCTGGGCACCGCAGGATCGCAGGCGCCATCGTGTGCTGGCCCACCCGATGCCCTGCCGGCCTTGCTTGCACCAGCGCTGTCCCACGGCACACGAATGCGCCGACGCGATCGAGGTGGCGCAGGTGGTGCGGGAAGCGCGGCGCCTGCTCGAGTTGGAGTTGCCGCGTGCAGCCTGAGTCGGCGAGACCGCTGCGCGTGCTGACTTGGCACGTGCACGGCAACTATTTGTACTACCTCACGCGCAGCGCGCATCGCTTCTGGGTCGTCACCGACGCGGCACGCTCGCCCGGTTATGCCGGACTGGGCGGCCGGCTTCCTTGGGGCGAGCGCGTCCAGGAAGCGCCGCTCGAGCGCCTCCACGCCATGCAGTTCGATTGCGTGCTCACGCAGTGCCAACGCAACTACGAAATCGACCGGATGACGCAACTGTCGGACGCGCAGCGGCGCCTGCCGCACATTCACCTCGAGCACGATCCGCCGCAAGAGCATCCGACCAACACGCGCCACTTCGTGCAAGAGCGCAGCACGCTGCTCGTCCACTGCACGCACTTCAACGCCCTCATGTGGGACAGCGGCATCACGCCAACCCGCGTCATCGAGCACGGCGTGCAGCTGCCCAAGCCCGCCCACTATAGCGGGCATCGCGCACGCGGCATCGCGGTGGTCAATCATTTGACCCAGCGCGGCCGACGCTTGGGCGCCGACGTGTTCGAGTCGGTGCGCGCGCAAGTGCCGCTCGACCTGGTCGGCATGGCGTCGCACGATGCCGGCGGTCTCGGCGAGATCGCCAACGACGAGCTGGCGAACACCATGGCCGCCTATCGCTTCTTCTTCAATCCGATCCGCTATACGAGTCTCGGGTTGAGCGTCATCGAAGCGATGATGGTGGGGCTGCCCATCATCGGTCTCGCGACAACCGAGATGGTGACGGTCGTGCGCAACGGCGTGAACGGCTTCGTCGAGACCAACGTGGCGGCGCTGGTGGAGCATATGAGGCGTCTGCTGGCCGATCCTGCGCAGGCGCGCAGTTTGGGCGAAGCGGCACGGCGTGCGGCGCAGGAGCGGTTCAACATCGGGCGCTTCGCGGCCGACTGGGACGCCGCCTTTCGGGAGGTCGCCGGCTGATGCGCGACGTGCTGCGCAAACGCGTGCTGATCACCGGTGGCGCGGGCTTCCTCGGTTCGCACTTATGCGAACGCCTGCTGGATCAAGGCTGTGACGTGCTGTGCGTGGACAACTTCTACACCGGCACCAAGGCGAACATCGAACACCTGCTCGGGCATCCGCGCTTCGAGCTGATGCGCCACGACATCACCTTTCCGCTCTACGTCGAAGTCGACGAGATCTACAACCTGGCCTGCCCCGCCTCACCGCGCCACTATCAGCACGATCCGGTGCAAACTACCAAGACCAGCGTGCACGGCGCGATCAATATGCTCGGGCTCGCCAAACGCCTGCGCGTGCCCATTTTGCAAGCGTCGACCAGCGAGGTCTACGGCGATCCACTCGAACATCCTCAGAGCGAGGGCTATTGGGGCCGCGTCAACCCGGTGGGTGTGCGTGCGTGCTATGACGAAGGCAAGCGCTGCGCCGAGACGCTGTTCATGGACTACCACCGACAACATGGCCTCGCAGTCAAGGTCGCGCGTATCTTCAACACTTACGGGCCGCGCATGCATCCCAACGACGGTCGCGTGGTGTCCAACTTCATCGTGCAGGCACTGCGCGGCGAGCCGCTCACGCTGTACGGCACCGGCAGTCAGACCCGTGCCTTTTGTTTCGTGGAAGACATGATCGATGGATTGCTCAGATTGATGGCCACGGCGCCTCAGTTCACCGGGCCAGTGAACTTGGGCAACCCGAGCGAGATTTCGATGTTGAGCTTGGCGCGGCGCATTGTCGACCTATGCGGCTCGCTTGCGTCGATCGAGTTTCGACCGCTGCCAGCAGACGATCCGGTCCAACGCTGCCCCGACATCCGACTTGCGCGCACCGTCCTGGGTTGGGCACCGCACACCGCGCTCGACGACGGTCTGAGCCGCACGATCGCTTACTTCCGTGGCAGCGTCATGCCGCGGCCTGATCGCCCTTCAGCGAGTCGTGTTTCAACGGCAGAATCTCGAGCGCTTTCGCAATCGACATCCCCTCCGGTAGAAGGCTGATCGGCAGCTTCTTGCGTGCACGGCGCTCGAGCAAGGTGAGCAAACGCACTTCCGCGATTTCGAGACCGGGGCGCGGTTGGAGCTCTTGCGCGCTCGGCAGACCTTGTGGACCGTCCTCCAGATAGGTGTCGATCACGCCGGGATGGATGTAGCACTTGCGGCATACTGCGGGCGTGTTGCCCAACCTTTGCGCGACCGCCTTGACCGCCGCCACAACTTCTCGCTTCGCCTGCGCCGCCGACTCATACGGACGCTCGGCCAGCGCCTCGAGCGCGATCACCGACGCCGCCCAGGTCCGGAAATCCTTGGCCGTGAAGTCCTCTTGTGCGATTTCGCGGATGTATGCGTTGACGTCGTTGGAGCTGACGACACGAGGCTCGCCCTCCTCGTCGAGATAACGGAACAGCTCCTGACCGGGAATGTCGAGGCAGCGACGCACCACCCGCACCAGTCGCTTGTCCTGCACTTTGACGTCATGCGGCACGCCGGACTTACCGCGGAAGATGAAGCGGATCGACTGCGGCCGCACTTCGACGTGATCCTCACGTAGCGTGGTCAAGCCGAACGAGCCGTTCTCGCGTGCATATTCTTCGTTCCCGACCCGCACGAGCGTCTGCTCGAGTAAGCTCACCACGGTGGCAAGCACGCGCTCCCGGCTCAGCTTGGAGCCGACCAAATGCCGCGCGACCTGCTCGCGCATGCGCGGCAGCACCGTTGCGAAAGCGATCAAGCGCTCGAACTTGCTCGCATCGCGCACCGCGCGCCACAGCGGGTGATAGCGGTACTGCTTGCGGCCGCGTGCGTCGCGGCCGGTCGCCTGTAGATGGCCATCGTCGGTCGCGCAAATCCAGACATCCCGATACGCCGGTGGAATTGCGAGCGAGCGGATCCGCAGCATGGTCTCCGCATCGCGCACCGGGGCGCCATGCGGATCGATGTAGCGAAATCCAGCGGCATGCTTGATTCGCCGTAAACCGGGTTCGTCGTCAGTGGAATAGCGCAGCTGCGGCGGCGCAGAGACGATGCCCCATACGCGCGGATCCGCCCCGGCCCTGGCAACTCCGTTCGATCTGCCAGCGCGCCGACGAGCGGAGGCCAGGGGGGACACCTTCGCCGCCGCACGCCGTTTTGCCGAACCGCGCGCCGCCGAAGGGGCCGCCGCGCGGCGCCGCGGCGGCGCTGGTGAATGCACTTGTTGTCCTAAGACTGTGATAACGAGGGCCGAATGGCCAAAACGCTTACTGCTGCTTGCGCTCGGCGCTGGCCCCACTGTTCTCTTGCGTGCTCGCTTGCGGTGTGCCGTGTTGCGAGTTCGAGCGTGCGGTCGAGCTTCCGCTGATCTTCTCGGCCATGGCCAAGTGGTTCTTCAGTGTCGGTAAGGTCTCTTGCGCAAAGGCCTTCAGCTGCGGGTCGGTGCCGTCCTTCGCTTCCTTCTCGAACTTCTTGATGTCGGCTCGGTGGTCCTTCAGGCCGGCTTGCCGGATGAACGCCTTGTCGAACTCTTGGCCTTGCAGCTTGGATAACTTGTCCACTTCGCGCCGGTGCTTGCTGTCGAGCTCGGTGGGCAACTGCACCCCCTTCTGCTGCGCGATTTGCTGCAGCTTCTGATTGGCGGCCGTGTGATCGCGATGCAAAGTCTCCGCGAAGGATTTCACGTCCGCGTTCGATGCCCGCTCCATCGCGAGTTTGGCAATCTCGACTTCCATCAGACCGCCTTGCGCTGCCTCCATCAGAAACTCCCGGTCATGCCTGCTGAGTTTCTCGGATTGGGTTTGACCCGATTGTCCTGTCGCGGCTGGCGTCTGTGCCGACTGACTCTGGGTCTGAGCCGAAGGTTTCTGTTCATCGGCGGCGGCCGCGAAGCCCGCACTCAACGCGAGCGCGACCACCGCGCTCGCTGCATACGAAGTTAATTGCTTGACCATCTTTAAGTCTCCTTGACTTCACTAGACAAACGTTGAGTGAACGAAACGCGGGACGGCGGCGCGCGATCCGCGCGGCGCCTGCCGGCCGCTTCCCGACTACCGGCTGAACGGACCGGGAAGGCGCTACCACCAGCTGCGTCTGAGCGAAGGATTCGATTGGCGTGGTTGCGCAAGCAGCCAGCCCACGACCATGCCAACGCCTGCCGCCACCGCGATGGCGCCGAAAGGCCAGCGCTGGATGTAGCCCGAGGTGGCGTCGACCACTTGGCGCGAGCGCTCTTGCGCCGTCGCCATCGTCTCTCCGAGCTTCTGCTTGGCTTGCTGCATCGAATCGCGCACCGTCGATGCCATGCCACTCGTATCCGGACCGTTTCCTCGGGTGGCGGACTGGGAGGTCGGATATTCGAAGTTTTCGCTGCTCTGGTTCATGCTCGTCTCCTTGTTAACCTGCAACGCATTCACGCAATCGATACACTGCACTTTGCACAACTTACAGCGCAGGCCTGCCTTCGCAAGCGCACGCTGCGCAACTACGCCTACCTATGCGCTCCGGTCTCCCTCGACCGCGATGGTAATGCTGTGTTTGTGTACAGCCCTATTACAGCTCGATAGTTAGCCTGTTAGAGCAGGCCGCATGCCCGCGGGTCACCGGCACAAGGCTTGCCGAGTTCTCGGAAGTAGGACCGCGCGAGGTCCTCGTTCGTTTCATTCACTTGTCGTGTGGCGCTTTTCTCAACTCGACTTTTCAATCCAGCTCAAGGAGAAATTCATCATGGCAAACGCACCCAAGAATCCCAGCGGCAACGATACGTCGCGCGACGAAAGCAAGACCAACACTGGAATGGGCGGCTCGACCAACAGCGGCTCGTCGGGGACCACCGGAAGTTCGAGCGGTGGTTATTCCGGGAGCAGCGCAGGCGGCAGCAGCGGTAGCCGCAGCAGCAGCACCACCCCGAGCAGCACGTCCACGCCGGGAAGCAGTTCGAGCAGCACGATCGGCTCCGGCAGCGGCGTGGGCACCAGCACCGGCTCAGCGGGCACGATGAGCAGCGGGAGCTCGACCTCCGTTGGCATCGGGTCGATGAGCGGAACGAGCGGATCGTCGATGGCCGGAAGCGGCGGGTCGGGAACGAGCCCGAGCAGCACCCCGGGCTCGACGTATTCGGGCTCGAGCAGCGGCGCAGGATCGACCGCGGGCAGCAACGAGGGAGGCGCTCGCATTCAAGGCAGCAGGCAAAACGAAGACAATTCGGGACCGGGGCCGCGATTGATGACGGCCAGCACGTTGGAAGGCGATAAGGTCGTCAATCGCCAAGGCGAGGACCTGGGTGAGATCGACGAGATCATGATCGACGTGCCGCGCGGGCGCATCGCGTATGCGGTCATGTCGAGCGGCGGGTTCCTCGGCATGGGCGAGAAGTTGTTCGCGATTCCGTGGAGCGCGCTCACGCTCGACACCGACAACAAGTGCTTCGTCCTCGACGTCGACAAGCAGCGCTTGGAGAATGCGCCGGGCTTCGACAAAGATCATTGGCCGAGCACGGCCGATCAAGAGTTCGCCAACCGCGTGCACAGCTACTACGGCGCGCGCCCCTATTGGGAGTGAGCGGCGACTGACGTCGGTTGACGCGGGCGAGCCGGTGTCGACGCACCGACTCGCCCGCTCTTGTGTTGATCACAGTACAGGAGACTCATCATGAGGGCTTATACCGCCTCGGTGCTCACATTGCTCGCTGCCTTATCGCTTGCGGCATGCAACCGCACCGATCAAAGCGCGAGCAATGCTGGATCTAGCGGACCGGGCACGACCACCAGCCCAGCGCCCGCGACCGCTCCACCGCCCACCGCCGATAACGCTAGCGGCGCGAGTCAAGGCAGTGCGACTGCGAGCGGACCGGCCGCGACCGCAGGCGCAGCGATTGACGACGCGACGGTAACTGCGAGGGTGAAGGCCGCGCTCGCCGCGGCGCAAGGGATTTCGGGCACCGACATCTCGGTCGAGACGCAACAGGGAACGGTGATCCTGACCGGCAAGGTTGCCGACGCCACGCAATCCAAACGCGCAGCCGAAGTGGCAGGCGGCGTCGAAGGGGTGCGTTCGGTGGACAATCGCTTGCAGACGAGCGGCTGATCGAACTGACCGCTGGCCGTCAACAAAAAAAGGCCTTTGCGCGAGCAAAGGCCTTTTTTCTTGCGCGATGGGATTGCGTCAGGCAGCACGCGTCAAGCGGCGAAAATCGGCGATACATATGAGTGCCGCGATACCAACCAATACATAGATGATTCTCGACAGCACACTCATCTCACCGAACAACGCGGCGACGAGATTGAAGTCGAACAAGCCGACCAGACCCCAGTTCAACCCTCCGATGATGAGCAGCACGGTGGCAATCACCGCGAGCGTGCCGAGCGACGAACGACGCGCCGCCGCGGTAGTTGAGTTCACTTGTTCCATGCTCGAGTTCCTATGAAATGAAGACGACCGCCATGCGTCGCAGGCGACGTGCCGAGCCGCGGGCGACATGCCACTTCGTCAGCCGTGCGTCGCGCCTCGTGCAAATTCTCCCGCGTGCGGTGGCGCTAGTGGCCTGATTCATCGGCGGCACGGGCATTGCAGCGCAACAGAGCCCACGCGAGCAATTTGCTCGACGTGAAGGTGGGGACCTTACGACGATGAGAAGGAGTGAAGTAAATGGATCAGCAAGTTTCCGGACAATCCAAGGCCACGCAGCAAGCCAATAACTTGGCGGAGATCTTCGTCGAGGGCGCGGCGCGCATGCTCGAGTTGCAGTCGGCCGCCACGCAAGCGCTGCTACAAACCCAAGGGCGTAGCGCCGCACTGTTCGGCGCACCGGACTGGTCGAAGCTATTCGGCAACAGCGAGGCCAATGCCTTATTCGACACCAGCGCTCGTCAGGCGATTCACTACCTGCGCGAGACTAATCGGACCGTGAGCCAGCTGCAGCAGCAGTTCAGTGAGCTCGTCCAGCAGCAGACACGTCAGGTGACCGACCAGATGCGCCAAGCGGTGGAGGAATTCGGGCGCCGCAGCCGCGAAGGCATGGAGGAGTGGCGCAAGTCGACCACTGAAGCCGTGGCGAACACCCAGCGCATGGCGCAGGATTTCGAGTCGCACGCCAAGGAAATGCAGGATCAAGCGGCGAATCAGTCGCCTACTCTCGTGATGCCGTCTCAGGTGGCGAGCGCGACCGAATCGCGCGCAAGCGACGAGCGCAGCCGCGGCCGTCGCAACGCATAGCCCTTGACTCGCCTCACAAGCCCCGCCTCGGCTGCGCCCGAGTGCGGGGTTTCTTTATGGCTTTGTTTACAGGTATTTTGGACAGGGCGTAGAATCATTTTGCCCGCATCTGCTCCACGTCAGATGCGTGCTCTGGTGAGGTTTCATCTCGCTCCCGTAGGTCATTGCATTGCTTCCCGTCCCGCTTCTCGTGGTCTCGCCGCATCTGGACGATGCCGTGTTTAGTTGCGGCGTTCACATCGCCATGCATGCGTCCTGCACGGTCGTAACGCTGTTCGCCGGGATCCCCGAGTCGAGCGTGAACCCAACGGATTGGGATCACTCGGCAGGCTTTGCCGACGGCCGCAGCGCGGTCGAGACTCGGCGCGGAGAGGACGAACAGGCGTTGGACGCCTTGGGCGCCTTGCCGATCTGGCTGGATTTTCTCGACGCCCAGTACGAACGCGAGGCTTCGGTCGATGCGCTGGCTCGAGCCGTGGAAGCGATCATCGAGCGCACGGCTCCGCGCAGCGTTCTGATGCCGCTCGGTCTGTTTCACTCTGACCATGTGGTGGCATCCGACGCCTTACTGCCTCGAGCCAAGCAGCAAGGCGACATCGCATGGTTCGCTTACGAAGATGCGTTGTACCGCGCGTTGAGCGGGCAGGTGCAACAGCGTCTGGTTGTCCTCGCACAGCGAGGCCTTGTCGCCACACCGGCCCCGCTGCCGGAGAGCGCGTTGGCAGCTTCCAGCAAGCGGCGCGCTGTGGCGCGCTACGAGAGTCAACTACGTGCCTTGGATGCCCGTGGCATCAGCGAGGCGGATATCTTCAACCCGGAGCGGGTTTGGCGGCTGACGATCCAACCATAGCGATCGCTAGCGGACGCCCGCTCAGTATCCGATCCGCCGGCGCCGACCCGAATCGCATCGATTCGGGCGAGGCTTGCTCAGCCACAGGCGATTCGAACTGCCTCTACTCCGAGGCGAGCGATTCGGCCACGAGCGCATCTCTGCGCACCCCTCGGAGGAAAGCGCACTCGCGTCGCATCGATTTGCGCAGCAAATTGAGCATCGTGGTGTTGACGCACAACCGAGTCGAACACGTGGTGCGCACCGTGCAGCGGCTGACGCGGCTGCCCGAGATTTGCGACGTCATCGTCGTCGACAACGGCTCCAGCGACGGGACCTGTGAAGCTCTGCACGTCCGCTTCCCGCACGTAATCCTCGTGCGCTTGAGCAGCAATCGGGGGGCGAGCGGTCGCAATGCGGGCGTCGAGCGTGCGCACACGCCATACGTTGCGTTCTGCGACGACGATACCTGGTGGGCGCCCGGCGCGTTGAGCCGAGCTGTCGAACTGCTCGATGCGCATGCCACGATCGGCTTGCTGTGTGCCAAGGTATTGGTCGAGCCCGGAGCGCGCGAAGACCCGACCTGCTTGCGCATGGCGAACAGCCCGTTGCAGCGCCAGGGTTTGCCGGGTCCAAGCCTGCTTGGATTCTTGGCCGGCGGCTGCGTCGTGCGGCGTTGCGCCTTTCTGGCGGTCGGCGGCTACGAGCCGGCGTTTTTTCTCGGTGGCGAGGAAGACCTTCTCGCGCTCGACCTCGCCGCCAGCGGCTGGTCGCTCGTCTACGCTTCGCAACTGCTCGCCTATCACCAGCCCGCCGCGCGAACGGACTCCGCTCGACGGCGTAGTCTCATTGCGCGCAACGCCGTGTGGACTGCTTGGTTGCGACGTCCGCTGCCGATCGCTTTGCGCATCACGGTGCGCGCGCTGCGCGATGCAGCCGCGCGAAGACAGCTGCTCCAGCGTGCAATCGAAATCGGCGCCGGCGCACCGTGGCTCCTGCGCAACCGTCGCCCGCTACCCGCCCACGTGGAGTCGATGCGGCGTATGCTCGACCAGTGCGGTTAGCCGACCCAGTACGCCGAGTACGCCGTGCGGCCGGCAGCGGCGCTCGGCCTATCGAAAGGCGTTTACTGTACTTCGCTTCGTGCACGCGACTCCTCTGCCGAACGACTTAGGAGCCTGCCGACGACTCCGGTGTCTCACCGCTTGGTGGCGCGGGGTCTTCACCTTTCGAATGCTGCTTGCCGAGCTTCTCGGCTTCGCGCATCTGCTGCGCTTCCTTCTGATCATGAGGTGCGGCGTCCTTCGCGGCCTGCTCGACCTTACCTTGCTCGATGAACTTGCGGGTTGCCTCGTTGTACTGCTTGGTTCCGCTGTAGCTGCCTTCGCCTTCGATCGCGTTGTCGTTCGTGGTGTCATTGGTGGATTTGGTCTGCTGTGTCATTTGGCATCGCCTCCGAATTCGTTTCGGTCTCAGCTGGGTTTGCAATCGCTGTTCCTCGCTTGACACGAACCGCCGTCGGGGAATGGGGATTGCAACTGTTGCGACATCACGCTGTCTCTTCTTTTTCGTCTTCTTCGCTCCCCGGTGCCGAACCCTCCTCCCTCGCGCGTTGCTCGCAAATCGCGCCCGCGCACGTCGTCTCGCGCGCTACGCGAGCTTCTGCGTAGCCGTTTCGGTCTCGAGTCCTTTCGACCGGGGCAGGAAGAGGTCATCCGCAGCGTCGTTGCGGGCAACGACACCCTTGCGGTAATGCCCACCGGCGCCGGGAAGTCGCTGTGCTATCAGTTGCCCGCGCTGCTGCTGCCCGGAACGACGGTGGTCGTGTCCCCACTGATCGCGCTGATGAACGATCAGGCCGACAAGCTCGACGAAGTCGGCGTCGATATCGCCACCGTCAACAGCACACTCAAAGCGAGCGATGCGAGCGAGACATTGGAGCGAATCGGCTCGCAGTCGAGCGAGATCGTGTTCATCACACCCGAACGCCTTACAGTGGAGGAAGTGCGCGGCCATCTCGCGCGCAACCAAATCGACGTCTTCGTCATCGACGAGGCGCACTGCATCTCACAATGGGGCCACGATTTCCGCCCGGCCTTCCTTCAGATCGCGGACGCCTTGGACCAGCTCGGCAATCCGCCGGTGCTGGCGCTGACCGCTACCGCAACGACAGAAGTGATCGACGACATTCGCCGGCAACTGCGCCGGCCCGCAATGCGAGTGATCAACGCCAGCATCTACCGCCCCAATTTGCGTTACGTGGTGAAGCAGGTGAGCAGCGAAGAGGAGAAACAAAGCGCGCTGATTCGCACGTTGTCGAAGTTCATCCGATCATCGGAGTCCCCGGAGCGCCGCGAAGCAGCGGCGCGCTCCCAATCCCCGGGGCCGTCCGAAGCGCCGACGCTCTCCGAAGTCCCGACGCCGGCCCACGTCTCAGCGCCCGCGGAAGGCAGGCGATCCGGCGGGCCGGTCATCGTCTATACCGCGACGATCAAAGCGGCGCAGAGCGTTCATCAGCTCCTAAACGCACGCGGATTCGACGCCCTGCTCTACCACGGTCGCTTGCCTACCGCGGAGCGCAACGAGGGTCAGCGCCACTTCATGGAGCGCGACGACCGCGTGATGGTCGCGACCAATGCATTCGGCATGGGCATCGACAAACCGAACGTGCGGGCGGTGATCCACTATCAGATGCCCGCTTCGCTGGAAAGCTACTACCAGGAGTCCGGGCGCGCGGGGCGCGACGGCGAACCGGCGCTGTGCAAGTTGCTGTTCGATCACAGCGACAAGCGTATCCAGGCCTTCTTTCTCGCCGGCCGCTACCCCGAGGTCAGCGACGTCGAACAGGCGTGGGCGCTGTTGCGCGAGCGCAGCGTGCGCGGCGAGGGAATCTCGTCGCGCGAGTTGGCGAAGCTCGGCGCCCAGCTTCCCGCCAACACGCTACGCGTTGCGCTCAAGGCCCTGGTCGACGGGCATGTCGCGAAGATCGCAAAGGACCGGTACTACGCAGCGCCAGGATATCTCGACAACGAGCAGCCTGCGCGTGAAACGATGCAACGTGTGGCGGATGACTATCGCCGCCGCGGCGAGCGCGATCGAGACAAATTGGAGCAATTGATCGCTTACGCGCAAACAGGCCGCTGCCGCTGGCGCACGCTAATGGAGTATTTCGGCGAGCAGCCGGAATGGGAACGGTGCGGCGTGTGCGACAACTGTCGCCATCCGCCGGAGCCGATCGTGGTGGCATCCGAGCACAATGCCCCGAGTCACCCGCGTCAAGATCGCCTTGTGCTCGGCCAGCGCGTCGAGGTGCCGCGCTTCGGGCAAGGAACCATCACTGCGATCGCTGGTGATATCGTCACGATTGCGTTTCCCAAGACGAAGCGCCGGAACTTCTTGCGCAGCTTCGTGACTGTCGTGGAAAGCAGTCAGTGAAGGCTTACACATGGCCGATCCGACCGTGCAATTGCTACACAGATCAGGGATTTCGAGCGCGTGCGCGCAAATGGCGAAGATGAATCGCGCGTGAAATACTAGTTTCATCTCAGCGCGTTATAAGTCATCCTCAGGGATCTCACGGATCGGCATGGGTGTTGCCATGCCCAAGGCTCACTGACTGCCCGACGGAATGCGAGCTTGGGCTCGATGAGAACAATGGAGGCCTTTTGTGGAACGAACGTTGTCGTTGCGCGCGCGACAGACGCTTGCGCTGTCCCCTCGTCTCCAGCAGTCTGTCCGACTGCTTCAGCTGTCTGCGCTGGAATTTGCACAAGAGATTCGGCAGGCGCTGATCACCAATCCGTTCCTCGAGGAAGACGAAACCGAGGACACGCAGGCGCCCGGCATTGCCAACGTTCACGACGCGAACACGCGGGAAGAAGCGCCTGTGGAAGAGGCGGTACCACCGCCTCAGGACGACGCTTATGAATCCCCCGGCACATTGTCGGATTCGTACGGCGAGCGTTCGAACCCGAATCGAAATGGAGACGACTCGGAGTCAGACTGGACCGACTGGATCGAATCCGCCCCCAGCTTGCGCGATCACTTGCGCAACCAGCTGCTGATCGCGCAGCTCGAGGATCGCGACCGTATCCTCGCCCATGCGATCATCGAAGCGCTCGACGACGACGGTTATCTGCGCCAAAGCCTGGAGGAACTCGCCCAAGCGCTCACTGGCTTCGAGCCTGCCGTCGAAGCGGACGATCTGCGCTCGGCCTTGCGGCTGGTACAGTGTCTCGAGCCTTGCGGCGTGGGTGCCCGCGACCTCGCCGAGTGCCTCGACCTACAACTACAGGCCCTGCCCGAAGGCACCCCCTATCGCGAGTTGGCGCGGCGCGTGGCACGAGAACATCTGCCACTGGTCGCGCGGCGCGAAGTCGCTCGCTTGCAACGCATCGAGAGCTGCGATGAAGAAGCCCTGCGCGGCGCGCTATCGCTCATCCGCAAGCTCAATCCGCGCCCCGGCACCCAATACGGCGATGACGGCATCCGCTACATCGTGCCCGACGTGATCGTGCGCAAGATACGCGGCAAATGGAACGTGATGGTGAATCCCAACGTCCTGCCTCGTATCCGGGTCAATCGGGTGTACGCGGACATCTTCCGCCGCTCTCCCCGTGAGACCGGCTCTCCGCTCAGTCAGCAGCTGCAAGAAGCCCGCTGGCTGATCCGAAACGCCGAGCAGCGATTCGCCACGATTCAGCGCGTCGCCGAGGCGATCGTCGAGCGGCAGAAGAAGTTCCTCGACTATGGGGAAGTCGCGATGCGTCCGCTCGCCCTCAAGCAGATCGCCGATGAGCTCGGCTTGCACGAGTCGACCGTTTCACGCGTGACCAACAACAAGTACATGTCCACCCCGCGCGGGTTGTTCGAATTCAAGCATTTCTTCTCGCGCCAGCTGTCGACCTCGAGCGGCGGGGTGTGTTCGGCGACCGCGATTCGCGCGCTGATTCGCGAACTGATCGAGGCGGAGAAACCCGACGAACCGTTGTCCGACGCCCGTTTGGCGGAGATGTTGGCCGAACAAGGCGTGCGCGTGGCGAGGCGCACCGTCACCAAGTACCGCCGCCTCATGCAGCTGCCGAACGTGGAATTGCGCCGCTTGAGCTAGCGACCGCTGGATGATTCGTACTGCCCCACTTGTCGTGAGAAATCGGTTGGAGATTCGCTCAGTCGTCCCGTGTTGAATGCACATCGCAGACATCACCGCCTTCTACGCTCGCGAGAGCGGCGGCGTAAAGCGCTATCTGCACGCCAAGCGCGATTGGCTCGCTAGACATCGAGCGTTTCGGCATACGCTCGTGGTGCCCGGTCCGCGCCACACCGTGGCGCCGCCCGGCACGCTCTATCTTCCCAGCATTCCACTGCCCAATTCGGCCGGTTATCGCCTGCCGGCCGGTCGTTGGAAGGCGCGCGAGGTGCTGCTGGCCGCCAAGCCCGATGTCATCGAGGCGGGCGACCCCTACTTCTACGCGTCGGCGGCAGTGGATGCGGCGCTCGATCTGGGCATCCCCGCGCTCGCCTTCTGCCACAGCGACATCCACACGCTGGTCCGGCGCTGGCTCGGCGCGCTGCCCGCCCAAGCCGTCGCGCGCTATCTGCGCTGGATGTACGCGCGCTTCGATCGCGTGCTCGCGGCGAGCAATGTCGTGCTCGAACATTTGATCGAGATCGGCGTAAGCAACGCGGCGCGCCAGCCCTTGGGCGTGGACACCGCCGTATTCCATCCGAATCGTCGCGATGAAGAATTGCGTAGCCGCTTAGGGATCGCGCCAAATAGCCGCCTCCTGGTGTTCGCGGGACGCTTCGCGGCCGAGAAGAACTTGTGGGTGCTCGAGCAGGCGGTGCGCACACTGGGTCCGCCCTACGTGCTGCTCGCTATCGGCTCCGGTCCGCACCCGCCGCGCGGCACCAACGTGATCATCCTGCCCTTTCAAGCCGACGCTTCGGCATTGGCGGCCCTGCTCGCCAGCGCCGACGCACTGGTCCACGCAGGCGACCAGGAAACCTTCGGCCTGATCGTTCTCGAAGCGATGGCGTGCGGCATTCCGGTGATCGGGCCCGATGCCGGCGGTGTGCGCGAGCTGATCGATGACGCAGTCGGGTTGCGGGTGCGCCCCAAGGATCCCGCCGCGCTCGCGGCTGCGATCGACAGTTTGTTCAGCGCCGATCTCACACATCTGGGTGGAGCCGCCCGCGCCCGCGTCGTGCGGCATTACGATTGGGACGTGGTGATGCCGAACATCATCGCGCATTACCGAGCCGCACAGCATCGCCGCACGGCGCCACGACTGGACGTGCCCCCGGTGCGGGAGTGGGGCAAGCCTTGATAGAAGACGCGGGCGCGATACCCCAAGCTTCACCGCTGCTTGCGGTCTCGCTCCACGATGTGGCGCCACAGACATGGCCCGCATGCGAGCGCCTGCTCGCTCTGCTGGACGCAGTTGCCGCGATCCCGCTGACTCTGCTCGTCGTACCCGATTATCATCGGGAGGGGCTACGTGCTTTCGATCAGCGCTACCACGCGGCCCTCGATCAGCGCCTCGCACGCGGAGACGAACTGGCGTTGCACGGCTGGACTCATCTCGACGAGCTGCCGCTCGATCGCGGCGTGCTCGACACGCTTCGACGCACGCGCCTCACCAATCGCGAGGGGGAGTTCGCGGCGCTTTCTCGTGACGAGGCCCGGGCGCGGCTGCACAAGGGATTGCACTGGTTCGAGCGCAACGGCTGGCCGGTGCAAGGTTTCGTCGCCCCGGCCTGGCTGCTCGGTCCGGGTGCTCGCGAGGCACTCGAGCACCTGCCCTTGCGCTACACCACCACGCGCACCGAATGGCTTCTGCTGCGCGAAAAGCGCAGCGTCCGAGCACCTACCCTCGTCTACAGCGCACGCTCGGCGTCGCGCCGTCGCGCATCGTTGCTATGGAACCGATGCCTGCTCGCGCGCGTTGCCGGCCGGCCTCTCGTGCGCCTCGCGCTGCACCCGATCGACGTCCTGCATTCCGACATCTGCGCGAACATCGAACGCGTGTTGCCCAGCCTGCTGCTGACCCGCGAGGCGCTGACGAAGGCGCAGGTGACGTCGCGGCTCGCAGGCAGTGACGCGGGCCTTGCAACCGCGCTCAAGTAAACACAGGAGTCAGCAGGGCGAGCAGAATGCCGATCGCCACACCGGCCAGAACGTCGCTGGGATAGTGCAATCCGAGCATCACGCGCGAAAAGCCCAGGATGATGATGAAGGGCAAGAGACTCAACGCGAGCCCCGGATAATAGTGCGCGAGCACGGCCGTGAAGGCGACCGCGTGCACGGTATGGCCAGAAGGAAAACTGAAGCGGTCGAGCGCGCGGCCGTGCAAGCGCACGTCGCCAAGGCATTCGTAGGGACGCGAGCGCGCCGTGCAGCGCTTCAACCAATGCACGAGCAGAACACCCATCGCCCCGGCGAGCACCATGTGCAGCGCACAGGCGCGCCCGCGCTCACCGAACACGATCGCCACGGCAGCAATCAGGCAATACCAGAACGCGCCGTCCCCGAGTCTGCTGGCGACACGAAGACAGAAGAGAACCGAAGGGCGATTCGTGCATCGATGCAGTCGCCGCACCCAAAGGGCGTCGAGGGCGGCCAAACGATCAAGCCGCTCGGGCGAGATGAGCATGGCCTACCTCGTTGGCCAAGACCGCGGCCTCGAGCGCCCGCTCGAAGCCTTCCAGAACCCGCTCCCAACTGAGCGCCTCGGCGGTCGCGCGCGCTTGGGTGGCGATGCTGGAGCGCAGTGAGGCGTCACTAGCGAGCGCGCATGCGGCGCGAATGAAGGCAGCCTCGTCGCCGAACGGCACGGCGAAGCCGTTGAAGGCATCGCGCATGTGTTCGCCTGCTCCGCCATGCCGAAACGCCACGGTCGGCAATCCGCTCGCCAGCGCTTCCACGACGACGTTGCCGAACGTCTCCGTCATGCTGGGAAACAAGAACAGATCCGCCGAGGCATAGCATTGCGCGAGCGCGTGGTCGCGCTGCCAGCCGGTCAGCACCGCATGCGGCGCCTGGCGCTGCACTTTCGAGCGCAACGGGCCATCGCCCACGAACACCAGCCGCGCATCGGGGTGCTGTTTACGTACAGCGTCGAAGGTGCGCAGCACCAGCCCGACATTCTTCTCGCGCGCGAGCCGTCCCACATACAGCACGACCAAATCACCGTCGCGCGCGCCCCATTGACGGCGCAACACGGAACTGCGATGCGCAGGCGAGAACGAAGCCGTGTCCACGCCACGGCCGACGACGCAAAGATTGCGGAAACCAGCCCCGCTCAACTCGGCCCGTAGCGCGGAGGTCGGCACCAAGGTCAGGGCACAGCGGTTGTGGAACCAGCGCAGATAGGCAAGCAGCAGCGGCAGCAACAGGCCCGCGCGGTAATGGCGGCTATACAGATGAAAATTCGTGCGGAAATCGCTCGTGCAAGGGATGCCGAGTGTGCGCGCAGCATGGAGCGCCCCCAGGCCCAGCGGTCCCTCGGTCGCGATATGCACGACATCGGGCCGATTCCGCTTCCACCACTGGATCAGTCGGCGCGAGCGGATCAAGCCGAACCGCAGGTCGGGATACATCGGAATCGGCATTCCAGCGGTCAGAAGCAGTGAGCTGCTCTCAGGAGAGAGGTCCGAGTCGACGGGTTGTCGTGGTCGTACCAGGCTGACGCGATGGCCATGTCCTGACAAATGATCAACAGCGCGCTTAAGGCTGCGCGCCGCGCCGTTGATCTCGGGCGGATAGGTCTCGGTGACGACACACACGTGAAAGTTCTTCACACTGCGCTCCTCGTCTGCACTGACGTTCTTGTTGTTCGTCCGCGTCGGCTGCCGCCCGCTTGCCGTCGTGCGGGTGGAAACGTCCGGTATGAAACTGGGCGCCCGTTCGCTTCCCAGGGCTCCGAGAGCAAGCGCAATACCGACGTCGCTGCGCCATCGCGGCACGTCGAATGCTCTCGCACTCGCGCATGACCCGCCCCCGTTCCACACACCAAACTAAACGCCCCCTTTGAAAGCAGCCTCGTGAAACACAGACCGTTGAGCAGACGGTAGCGCAGAGACGACCGGAGAAGTGATCAAGGATTGGCCGTTCGGGTGGAGCGCGCTGGAAGCGCTCGACATTCGGTTATTCACGTTGGGCGGCGCACGCATCACCCTGTTCATGCTCTTTTGGGTGATCCTGCTCACCGTAGTGCTGCTCTACGTCGCGCGCTTCGCCCGCTACTGGACGGTCAGCCGCCTGCTCACGCATACGCAGCTCGATTTCGGCACGCGTCAGGCGATCGGCTCGATCGTGCGCTATCTGGTGCTGGTGCTCGGCTTCCTGGCCATCGTTCAGACCGCCGGTATCAACCTCACCACACTCAACGTCCTAGCCGGCGCCCTTGCCGTCGGGGTCGGCTTCGGTCTGCAGAACATCTTCAGCAACTTCATCAGCGGGCTGATCGTGATGCTCGATCGCCCGATTCGTGTCGGCGATCGCATCGAGGTCGGCGGCGTGGAAGGGGAGGTGAAGCACATCGGCGCGCGCCGCACCACGGTGGTCACCAACGACCGCGTCGCCCTCATCGTACCGAATCAGCGCTTCGTCACCGACAACGTGGTGAACGTCAGCTATTTCGAAGCGGCGATCCGCATCCGGTTGCCGGTGGTCGTCCAGCACGGCGCCGACCCCCGCGCGGTGGGCGCAGTTCTTCTCGATGTCGCCCGGGCAAATACTCAAGTGCTGAGCGACCCGCCACCCGAAGCGCGTCTGACCAACGTCGCGGGCAATTTGAGCTTCGAGCTGCACGTGTGGAGCGTGGGGGCTTTACACGCGCGCGACGCGCTGGTGAGCAGCCTCAACTACGCGATCGTCGAGGCGCTCACGCGTCATCAAATCAAACCCGCCTAAAGCCGAGCGTGCCGCGCTCGGCGATCCGCCATCCGCGTTTTGCTTCGTCGGTTCAGCGTTTGTCTTCCTGGCGGCGTCCGACTTCGTGACCCACCACGCCACCGATCGCAGCGCCCGCGGCGGTGCCCAGCGCGCTGCCGCCGGAAATCGCGTAACCGCCTGCGGCTCCAGCGCCCGCGCCAATGGCGGTGCCCTTCTCCGATTCGGAGAGTTTGTTCCATGTCGCGCAACCGGTTATGCCCATGCTGAGCACTGCACTGACCAGGATGACACGAATCGCATTCATCGTTGCCTCCAAAGTTGGAAATTGCCTCCGGAACACAGCAACCGGCATACCGCAGCAACGGGCACTTCGGTTGCTGCCGCTGCCTGCAGCCAAATACCAAGGAGCCCTCTCCCATGACACAAGGCACTTTCGCATCCGATATTCAGGCCATTCGTGAGCGCGCGCGGCGCCATATCGATGAAGGCGCAGTGACGCCCGGCTACGGCGCAGACAAGGACACGGTGATCCGACTGCTCAACGAAGCGCTCGCGACCGAGATCGTCTGCACGTTGCGCTACAAGCGCCACTTCTTCACCGCGAAGGGCTTGACTTCACGGTCGGTGGCGCAGGAATTCCTCGAACACGCCAACGAAGAGCAGATGCACGCCGATCAGATCGCCGAGCGCATCGTGCAACTGGGTGGGGAGCCCAACTTCTCTCCCGACGGCTTGGCTTCTCGAAGCCATGCCGAGTACGTCGAAGGCGATTCACTGCGCGACATGATTAAAGAAGACTTAGTGGCCGAGCGCATCGCCATCGAAAGCTACCGCGATATCGTCCAGTATCTCGGCGACAAGGATCCGACCACTCGGCGTTTGATGGAGGAAGTACTGGCGAAAGAGGAAGAGCACGCCGAAGATCTGCTGAGCCTGATTCAGGAGTTGCATCTCGACATGAGCGAGCCCGGCGGTCAGGCCACGACCCATAGCTGACAGCACTTGGGGGTGATAGCACTTGCGGGCTGACAGCACTTGGGGGCTGACAGCAACTTGGGGCAGGGTCAGCCGGATGGGCGATGCCCTTTCGTCGAGATCTTATTGAACCCCACGGGGTGAGGCGCCGCCCCACGAGCGCGCCGGTTCACGCAGCGTCGGGCACCTGCGACTCCAGCTCAGCTTGCCCACCAGGTAGTCGGCGACCTCCTACAGGAGGTACTCCCACTGCCGGGCGAACCATTCTTTCATTCGCTCGGTCAAGCCGCGGTGGCGCCACTTGGCGAGCTCGATCTCGTCGGATTGGTCGATGTCCTGCTGGAACAGCGCTTCCATTTGATCGCCGAACTCGACTCCCAACACGATCACGTTCACCTCGGCGTTGAGCGCGAAGCTGCGCCAATCCAGGTTGGTGGAGCCGACCGTCGACCACACACCGTCGATTACCGCGGTCTTCGCGTGCAGCAACGCATCGTGCCGCTCGTATATCCGCACGCCCGCCCGCAGCAGGGCGCGGTAATGCGAGCGCCCCGCGTAGAGAGGCGCCCAAAAATCGCTCACGCCCGGCAACGCCAGACGAACGTCCACGCCGCGAGCGGCGGCGCGCTTGAGGGCATCGACGGTTCTAGGATCGGGCACGAAGTAGCCAACGGTTAGATAGATCCTTTTCTCGGCGCGCTCGATTGCGGACAGCAGCTCGGCGTAAATTTCGTTGTCGCCAGGCTCGCCGCCGACCACGCGCATCACCTCGTTACCCGCCTTGCTCAAGCGCGGAAAGTAGTCCGCCTTCTGAATATCGCCACAGTGTCCGAACCAGTGCTCCACGAACAGCTTCTGCAGGTCGGCCACGACCGGGCCGCGCACCTCGATATGCGTGTCGCGCCATCCCTCCTGCACGGGTGATTCGCTCTTCGGTCGTCGCCATGAACTGGATGCATAGACATGGCTGATGTTGATGCCGCCGGCAAACGCGACACGTCCATCGACGACCAAGATCTTCCGATGGTCCCGATTATTCAGCCGCCAACCCCGCTTGGCTTTCAGCGGATTGACCGGGTTGTACTCGCAGACTTTCACCCCAGCGCTACGCAAACGATCGAAATATTCGTTGGGCGTACCAATCGACCCCACACTGTCGTAGATCAGGTTGACGTGCACGCCCTCGCTGCGCTTGCGCCGCAGCAGCTCCGCGAAGCGCTGCCCCACTTCGTCGTACTCGATGATGTAGGTTTCGAGATTGACGGAGTCACGGGCGGCCTCGATGGCGCGATACATCGCGTCGTGCGTTTGCGGCCCATCGATGAGCAAGCGTGCCGAGTTGTTGACGCGCAGGGGCGTCGAGACGATGCCCTCCATCGCGTGCAGATGCCGCTGGAGTAGATCGCTGCTGGTTTCGCGCGCCAGCCGCTGAATGACTTGATGCGCTCGCCGGGGCGGCAGCGGCCCGCGAGCGTTGAATACGCGTGGCGGCTGGCCAGCGTTCGCCTCGGCTTTGCGAGGAGGCGGGGTGGGACCGGGCAGGTTGACCGCGCAACCGGTGGCGATCAGAAGCGAAACGATCAGCGCGACGAGGCGCCGGCCGCCCGCGTTGCGGGGGGCGCGTCCGGATTCGACTATGGAAGAGGGGCGGCAAGGATTCATCTTGACCCTCGCCGCCCAAGTGGATTACCGAGTGCCTCAGCTCCTCGGCGGCTTCACCTGAATTTCATTGCGGACCGAGCGCACGCCCCCGATGCCTTGGGCGATTTGCTCAGCGCGCGCGGCCTGCTCCGCATTATCGACGAAGCCGGACAGTTGCACGACGCCGCGATACGTGTCGACCTTCACGTCCAAGCCGCTGACATCCTTGTCTGCCAGCAGCGCGGTCTTCACGCGCGCGGTAATGGTCGCATCATCGACCGTGCGGCCCACCGAACGGCGTGTCTCGGTAGGCGCGCAACCCTGCACCTGAGCGAGGCTAAAGCCTGCAACCAACAACAGGACAACAACGCGTAAGAATCTCATCGGTCCATCCTCCTGGTCTCAAATAGGACGCTCCGCTTGCACGTCGAGGCCGTTGATGAACTGCGCACTACGTTTTCAACACCTCGTTGTCGCGTGGGCGTCGCGACGCCCGACCTCAGCAATCGACGTGCCGCAGAGGTGTCCCACTTCCACCGGCAAGACTGGCACTCGGCGAAAACAAAGCCATCATCATAAAAGCGCCGGCTGTTCACGCGCGTGGAAGGCGCAGGTGCATCTCGTGACCACTCCGATGCAGGGAGGCATCGTGTACGGCAGCGCCAAGCATCGTGAGCGTCTCGCGCAAACTGCGCCGCCGGCTGCGCTCACCATCACACACGGGGCGACCGTCGCGATCAACGGCGAGCAAGCGCACATCCACGCTACGATCGTCCGCTTGTCCGGTGACGATGATCCGAGTGCCCTCCCCGCCCTGGGCGCGCAGATCGACAAACAGCATTCCGACAATGGCCCGCAGCGCCGCCCCGGAGAGCGTAACTTGCGGCAACGACGGGGGCAGTTGAAAGTCGATGACGAGAGCCTCCCCGCCGTGCTGCGCAGTCCGCGCCGCAGACTCGAGCACCGCGGTCAAGCTCTCGGCGCTTGGCTCCTCGTTCGCCATCGCGTGGCCGAACTCGGACAGCTCGAGCGCAAGTTGCGACTGTTGAGTCACGGCGCGTCGAATGCCTTCGACCGCGCGCAACGTCGTGGCATCGGCGCTGCGTTCGAGGATGTGGGTCCACACGCTGATTGCGTTTAGCGCCGCGCGCAGATCGTGTGACAGCGCAGACAACAGTGCAGCGACCACGGCGGAGGGGGCAATGCGTTCGGTGTGGCTGGGCTCGGATGCTCGGTTTTGCTCGCTCATCATGTCCGCAACATAGCAGCGCGCAGCGCCTTCTTGCAACGCCCGAGTGGTCAGGTTTAACGGAAGGACGCTGCAAAAAAGCGCCGCTGATCGCGCGAGCAGCAGGGCAAGAAGATATTCGCTAGCCGATGGCGTCGATTTGTGTGGCGCGGCTGGAGCGGACCCGATAGGTGAGCAACGCACGCAAGTGCTGTTGCATATCTCGAATGGCCTCGTAGTTCGCGATTACCGCCCCGAACTGCCGCATCAGAACTTCTTGCGCAGGGTCGGGCATGCTCCACTCGAGCGCGTCTCGGTATTGACAGGCGACTTCGGCCACGGCGTGCTCGCAGGCGTCGAGTAAGTCTTCCTCCTCGGCGATCGGTGCAACGAGCTGCAAATCTTGCATATTCGCCTCGAGCGTCGGGCGCCCGCCCAAGCGGTGTACCAAATCACTCAACTCTTGAACCGCCCGTGTAAGGGCGAGGGCGCTGTTGCGCGCGATATAGGCGACCGCCTGCGTGCCCGCACGGAGGCTGAAGCTCAGAAGTTTGCGACGGGTGTCGAGCACGCTGCGCATCAGCCGGTTGAGCTCGACGGACAACTCGGCTTCGTTCAGAACGAGGGTAGTCATAGTGGTAGTTCGGGCAGCAGTCGGCGTGCCGGGATGCGAGGGGAACAACGGTTGCTTCCCTGCTCAGCGGAGTTCCATATTGCGGCGCAGTGCGCTCGCCGCCGATCTCCCCGCTTACGCAGCCGTTCTCTCCTCCTTCGTATGCGTAAGCACCTTTCGCCCCGCTGTCGCGGGGCTTTTTTTTGTCGGCGCTATACACTGCGCTCTCGATCGTGCGTCGCCGACGCAAGACGACCGGGTACAGCGCCTGCGCACGCCACGCGGGATCGAAGGACCAAATCATGTTTGAGCGATGAATCCCAGCACTCGAACCGAGCACGACTCAATGGGACCGATCGAGGTCCCTGCCGATGCGCTCTGGGGCGCTCAGACGCAGCGCTCGCTGCGCCACTTCTCGATCTCTAGCGAGCGCTTCCCGCGCGAGTTCATCTGCGCGTTGATCTTGGTGAAGCGTGCCGCAGCCGTCGTGAACGCACGTCTGGGCCGCCTCCCGGCTCCGATCGCCGAGGGTCTCCGGCGAGCCGCGGATGAGGTGATCGCGGGCGAGCATGCCGACCAATTCCCGTTGTCGATTTGGCAGACCGGCTCGGGGACACAAACCAACATGAACGCGAACGAGGTGCTGGCCAACCGCGCCTCGCTGCTGCTGGGCGGCTCGTGCGGTTCCGGCCGGCTGGTCCATCCCAACGACCACGTCAACGCATCGCAATCCTCCAACGACGTCGTCCCCACGGCGATGCACGTCGCCGCCGTGCTCGCCCTGCGGCATCGTCTCCTGCCCGCCCTGGCGGCCTTGCAGGCGGCGCTCGACGACAAGGCACGCGAGTTCGCCGGACTGGTAAAGATCGGCCGCACGCACTTGCAGGACGCCACGCCGATTACGCTCGGTCAGGAGTTCTCCGCTTACGTCGCGCAGCTCATGCAAGCACGCACCGCGATCGAGCAGGCATTACCGGAATTGCACCAATTGGCGATCGGCGGTACGGCGGTGGGGACGGGTCTCAACGCACCGCCGCAGTTCGGTGCCGAGGTGGCGAAAGAGCTGGCCCAGTTCACCGGAGAGCCCTTCGTCAGCGCGCCCAACAAGTTCGCCGCGCTCGCCGCGCACGATGGTCTGGTGCGCATGCACGGTTGTCTGAAGGGGCTCGCCGTCGCTTTGACGAAGATCGCCAATGACATTCGCTGGCTCGCGAGCGGCCCACGTGCAGGGCTGAGCGAGATCAGCTTGCCGGAGAACGAGCCGGGCAGCTCGATCATGCCAGGCAAGGTCAACCCTACCCAATCGGAGGCGATGCTCATGCTGTGCGCGCAGGTGATGGGCAATGACGTCGCGGTGGGAATCGGCGGCGCGGCCGGCAACTTCGAGCTCAACGTGCACAAGCCTCTGCTCGCCCACAACTTCCTGCAGAGCACGCGTCTGCTGACCGACGGCATGCGCGCCTTCGCCGAACACTGCGTCGTCGGCATTACCGCCAATGCAGCGCGGATGACCGAATTGGTGCAGCGCTCGTTGATGCTGGTGACCGCGCTCGCGCCGCATATCGGCTATGACCGCGCGGCCGAGATCGCGAAGAAGGCGCATCGTGAGGGCAGCACGCTGCGCGAAGCAGCGCTCGCCCTCGGCTATGTCAGCGGCGAGCAGTTCGATGCGTGGGTCGACCCGGCAAAGATGATCTGATCGCGACGATCAGATCCCGCCGATACACAGGTACTTCACCTCGAGGAACTCCTCGATGCCGTATTTGCTGCCCTCGCGTCCGATGCCCGATTGCTTCACCCCACCGAAGGGCGCGATCTCGTTGGAGATGATGCCGGTGTTGATGCCAACGATGCCGCTCTCGAGTCCTTCGCCCACACGCCAGATGCGACCGATGTCCCGCGCATAGAAGTAACTGGCGAGACCGAACTCGGTGTCGTTGGCCATCGCGATGCCCTCTTCTTCGGTCTTGAATCGGAACAGCGGCGCAACCGGCCCGAAGGTCTCCTCCTTGGTCACTTTCATCGAGGTGGTGACGCCGGTGAGCAAGGTCGGCTCGAAGAACAGGCCGCCCAATCGATGGCGTTTGCCGCCGGCGACCACCGTCGCGCCCTTCGAGACCGCGTCCTCGATGTGCTCTTCGACCTTCGCCACCGCGTTCTCGTCGATCAACGGGCCGATGTTGACGCCCGGCTCGGTACCGGGCCCGACCTTGAGCGCGTTGACCTTCTCCGCGAGCTTGGCGGCGAAGGCATCGTAGACGCCGTCCTGCACGAGGATGCGGTTTGCGCATACGCAGGTCTGCCCGGCGTTGCGATACTTCGACATCATCGCGCCTTCGACCGCTGCGTCGAGATCGGCATCATCGAAGACGAGGAAGGGCGCGTTGCCGCCCAGTTCGAGCGACATCTTCTTCACCGTCTGCGCGCTCTGCGCCATCAGCACGCGGCCGACTTCGGTGGAGCCCGTGAAGGTAATCTTGCGCACCGTCGGGTTGGAGGTCAACTCGCCGCCGATCTCCTTCGCACTGCCGGTCACCACGCTCAGCACACCCTTGGGAACGCCGACACGCTCGGCCAGCTCGGCCAGGGCGAGTGCGGAAAAAGGCGTCTGCGTAGCGGGCTTCAACACCATGGTGCAGCCGGCTGCGAGCGCCGGTCCGGCTTTACGCGTAATCATCGCGGCGGGGAAGTTCCACGGCGTAATCGCGCCGCAGACGCCCACCGGTTGCTTGATCACCACGATGCGCTTGTCGGTTTGGTGCGGCGGAATGACATCGCCGTAGATGCGCTTGCCTTCCTCGGCAAACCATTCGATGAAGGACGCCGCGTACGCCACTTCGCCCTTCGCTTCTGCCAGCGGCTTGCCCTGCTCGCTGGTCATGATGAGCGCCAGATCGTCCTGATTCGCCATCATCAGATCGAACCACTTGCGCAGAATGATCGCGCGTTCTTTCGCGGTCTTGGCGCGCCAGGCAGGCAGCGCACGGTCAGCGACCTCGATCGCGCGGCGCGTCTCCGCCGCGCCCATCTTGGGCACCGTGCCGATGCTCGCGCCGTTCGCCGGATTGGTCACGGTGATCGTCTGCTTCGAATCGGCATCGACCCATTGTCCGTCGATATAGCACTGCTGGCGGAACAGCTTCTGGTCTTTCAGTTTGAGCGAGAAGTGCTCGGTGGGTGCATTCATTTCGGGTCTCCTTGGGCCTAAAACGTACCTGGATAGGCGCCGCCATCGATCAAAAAGTTCTGACCGGTGATGAAGCTCGCTTGCGCACTGCAGAGGTAGGCACACAACTGCCCGAATTCCATCGGATCGCCGAAGCGTCCGGCCGGAATCGTTTTCAAGCGCTCCTGCGTCACCTCCTCGGGAGACTTGCCCGCCATTCTCGCGCCGGCGTTGATTCGGCTGATCATCGTGTCGGTCTGGAACAGACCAGGAAGGATGTTGTTGATCGTGACGTTGTGCATCACGGTTTGACGTGCGATGCCGGCGACAAAGCCAGTCAAGCCCGTGCGTGCACCATTGGACAGCCCTAGAATGGCCACCGGCGCTTTGACCGCCGAGGAGGTGATGTTGACGATACGACCGAACTTGCGCGCGATCATCCCGTCGACCGTCGCTTTGATCAGTTCGATCGGCGTCAACATGTTGGCATCGAGCGCCTTGATCCACACCTCGCGATCCCATTCACGAAAATCGCCAGCGGGCGGGCCCCCGTTGTTGTTGACCAGAATGTCCGGGTTGGGGCAGGCCGCGAGGGCCGCCTGACGGCCCGCGGCGGTGGTGAGGTCAGCTGCGACGACGTTGACGTGGACGCCGGTGGCGCGCCGGATGTCGTCGGCAGCGGCATCGAGGGTCTCTTGCGTTCGTGCCACCAGTGTAAGGTTGACCCCCTCGCGCGCGAGCGCCACCGCACAACCTTTGCCTAAGCCCTTGCTGGCGGCACAGACCAGTGCCGATTTGCCTTTGATGCCGAGTTCCATAGTGTGTCCTTTCTGCCGAAAATTGGCGTGCTGTGGTGATGCCCTCCCGCCTGTAGTCTAGGCGGCCAACGAAAAGCGCGCTATCGTGGCTGAACGGCGCGACGTTTGCAAACGACAGATCGCTCAATCGGAGCGTGGCAAGGCCGTTGTTATAATCCAAATCATAAAAACCCTACAGCATGTCTAACCCGATACTTGCCGCCGCGCTGCTCATCGCGATCGCGCTGGACGGTTGCGCAACCAACGGCAATCCGAAGGATCCGTTGGAACCGCTCAACCGCAGGGTGTACGAGTTCAACCAGGTCGTCGATCGCGTCGCACTCAAGCCCGCAGCCAAGGGCTACAAAGCAGCCGTTCCGCTACCAGTCCGCGGCGGCGTGAATAGCTTTTTCGGTAACTTCCGCGATGTAACGACCGCGGTCAACAACTTGCTGCAGTTGAAGGTCACCCGAGCGGCGTCCGACGCGGGCCGCGTGGCACTCAACAGCACGGTCGGCCTGTTCGGGGTATTCGACGTCGCGACCCGGGTGGGCTTGGAGAAGCACGACGAAGACTTCGGACAGACGCTGGGCTGGTGGGGGGTGAAGTCCGGGCCTTACCTGGTCCTGCCGCTTCTCGGCCCGAGCACCATTCGCGACGCGGTCGGCTTGATTGGAGATTACTTCACCGACCCCGAGTTCTATCTCATTCAAGGATCGCCGGAGAGTTGGTTTGTATTGGGTCTGCGCGTTGTCAACGAGCGTGCGAATTTGCTCGAGGCCGATCGCTTGCTCGAACAGGCGGCGATCGATCGCTATAGTTTCTTGCGCGATGCCTATCTGCAGCGTCGCCGCAGCCTAATCTACGATGGCAATCCACCACCGGAGCGGCTCGACGATTCCGAAGGCGGCAAGCGCAAGGGCCTCAAGGAACTCGAGGAGGAGTTGGGTGTGGATGAGCCGGCTCCGGCTGGCGGATCGAAACCCAGCAACGGTTCCAGCGAGGACAGCTCGGCCGACAGTGCCAAGAAGGCCGACCAAGATTCGACCCTGGACGAGGCTCCAGCGAGCGAATCGGCACCAGCCAAGGACGGCGAGCAGCCGCAGCGTTAGCACCTGGCGGCAGGTGCTGCGCCGCTCATGGGCGGCGATCGGTTGGACGCTGCCGTTCGCAGCAACCTTGCTCGTCGCACGCGTTCATGCGGACACCATCATCGTTCCCCCGGCACGGCCTGCCCCAGCGGGAAGCGACGTCCAAATCCAACTGCTGATCACGAACGATTCGCCGCGCTCGCAAGACTTCGACATACCCGCGCAGTTGCGCACTCGCGTCAGCGCCGGCATGCAAGCCTACAACCTGACCTTCGAACGCGCGGACGGGAGCGACCAACGAATCGCCCTCGCTCCCCAACTTTTCCGACGGATCATCTATCGTGCGCGGCTGCCCGACGATCTCGTCGGCGACGTGACGTTACGCACGCTCGATCCTTCGATCGCGCCAGTGATGTTTTCGGTCTCGACCGGAACCGCCCAAGCATCCGAAGCGCAAGCCGCTTCAGCGCCTGCGCAGTCGACCGAGACGCCTGCACCGGCACCGCTTAGCCGCGAGGCCGCGTTCCTCGCCGCGTTCTCCGGCTACGAGCCGGTTTACTTCGCAGCCGGGTCGCGCGACGGCTGGAACGCGAAGTTTCAGGTGAGCTTCAAGTTCCGTTTCTTCAACGAGGAAGCCGCCCTGGCGCAGCGCATCCATCTGCTGGAGCACCTTTACCTCGGCTACACGCAAACTTCCCTTTGGGAACTGGCAGCGCCCTCGTCGCCGTTTCGCGATACCTCTTACAAGCCGCGTCTGTTTTACTCGAACGCCAACAGTTGGCATTCGCGCGAGCATCCGTTGCGTTTGGGATTCGAGGCGGGCCTCGGTCACGAGTCCAATGGCAAGAGCAATGCGGAATCGCGCAGCATCAACATCGCCTATGTGCGCCCCACGCTGGTGATCGGCAGTCCCGGCGAGTGGCAGTGGAGCCTCTCCCCGATGATCTACCGCTACCTCGACAAAAGCGACAATCCGGATATCGTCGACTTCCGCGGCTATGTCGATTTCTACACGAGCATCGGCAAAGCCGACAGCTGGCAGTTGGCGGGCATGTTTCGCAAAGGCACGGGCGAGGGGTGGACTACGCAGCTCGACTTGAGCTATCCGCTGCGCAGCGTCGCATTGGGCAACCTCAACGGCTATCTTCAACTTCAGTTCTTCGACGGTTGGGGCGAGAGCATTCTCGACTACGACCGCAGATTTCCCGCGCAATATCGCATCGGCTTGATGTTCGTGCGCTGATCCGCCGCCGAATCGGCTGCCGAAGCGGCCCGCTCGGTGCTCACTGACGGCGAAGACCGGATCGCTCACGCTCGAGGCGTTGCATCCCGACGTCACGACCTCCGCATGCCGCTTGCCACGCGGTATTATTCGAAAAGCATCTGCGCATCGACGCAGTATTCCTCGAGAGGTATGCCGTGAATGCACCGCCGATTTGCCTCACCCTCTTGGCTCTTGGCGGCTGCGCAATCGCCGCGCGAGAAGCCGCGCCGCCAGGGATCCCTGATGAGGCTCCGGCGACGGCGGAGGCGCAAGAAGTCGTGCCCCCAGCGGCGATTCCGCCGGCAATGCCTCACCCCTGCCCACAATGCGGCGTAATCAAGTCGATTCGAAGCGTCGATCGTGATCGCGCGGATAGGCGTGCGATTCCCAATTACTGGGCGTCCGAGCAATACCTTTCGACGCGCCGCTATTCCGAGCCTACTGTGGGACCGATCGTCGGCTTCACCTTCGGGCCGGGTCGCGAGACCAAGACCTTCGTCGGCGCCGCCGGCCCCAACACGATGCGACAAAGCGAGCTGCAAATCGTCTACGAAATTACCGTGCGCTTCGACGACGGGCGTTTGGGGTTGATCGAGCAAGACAGCATCGCGCGACTCCATGTCGGCGATCGCATCCGACTGGTGAATAACCATGTGGAGCTCGCTCCGCCGGAAGCGCCCGCACCACCGCAAGAGCAGCCAACACCGGAGAACGAGGAACCCACGCCGGCGAAAGCGCAATAGCCTTTACCCGCGCCGAGCGAAGCGCCAACAGCGATGAACGCGGCGGTTGCGAAAATCCTCGGGGACCGTGCGCGAAGAGATCTCCTCCCCGCTCAGCAGGCTGGGCACGGTTTGTAGTTTGAAGCTGCGCAGATTTGTGGAGAAGTACAGCACGCCGTGCGGTGTAAGGAGCCGCGCACAATGCTCCAGCAAGATCGCATGGTCGCGCTGAATGTCGAGCACGGTGCTCATTGCCTTGGATGTCGAGAATGCCGGCGGATCGAGCACGATCAGATCGAAGCACTCTTGACGTCCGCCCTCGGACAACCATTGCATGACGTCAGCGCGTTGCAGCCGGTGCGCCCGCGCGTCGAGGCGGTTGAGATCGAAATTGCGCGCCGCCCACTGCAGATAGGTATTGGAAAGATCCAGGCTCAGCGACTGCACGGCGCCGCCCTGTGCGGCGTAGATCGTGAAGCTCGCGGTGTAGCAGAACAAGTTGAGCATGCGCTTGACGCGTGCGTCGGCCGCGACCATCGCGCGCGTATTCCGGTGGTCGAGGAAAAGGCCGGTGTCGAGATAGGCCTCGAGATTCACCAGGAAGCGCAGGCCCCCTTCGTGAACAACGAAGTCCTCGCCGCGCGCGCCGGTCTTCTCATGCTGCTCACCCGCCTGACGTCGCGCCCGATGCTTGACCACGACATGCTCGGGCGGCATTGCCAGTACGCGCGCGGTGACCTCATGTATCGCTGCCAGCAGCCCTGACTCGTCGTTCGAGATGCCCGCGCTGTCGCGCTCGTACACCTGCAGATGCGCCCGCATCCCATACACGTCGACGATGAAAGCAAACTCGGGAATGTCGCGATCGTAGACGCGGTAGCACTCGATGCCGCGGCGCCGCGCCCACTTGCCCCAATGTCGGGCGTTCTTGGCCAGCCTATTCTCGAAGTCCTCGAGCTTCACGCTTGCCGCGAAGGACGGCCAAGTCTCACCGCTAGTTCAGCCGAGCCGCGCTGCGGCGCAGGTCAACGACGTGACCGCGGATCTCCTCGGAGTCGTTGGCGGCCGGTGCAAGCTCGAGATAGCGTTCGAAATCAGTTAGTGCAGCTCGGAAGCATTCGAGCTTCATATACGCCATGCCGCGCTCGCGTACCGCCTCTGCGTTATCGGGCGAGGCCAGAATCATCCAGTGGATGAATGGCAATGCGCGCAGGTAATCCTGGCGTTGCAGATAGATCGACTTCAGATTGCGCAGCATGCGCGCGACGATCTCGTGGCGTTTAGCGGTGACGAGATAATTGGGTACCGCATTGCGCGACACCTCGCCCGCCTGCAGGTCACGCAGTCGCTCCTGGAGATCTTTCATGGTAAGGGAAGCGCCGCCGCTGTAGGGGTCGAGGACGACGAGCCCTTGTTCGAGAGGGCACTTGACGAGGAAGTGGCCGGGAAAGGAGACGCCCTCGAGGCTAAGCCCGATGCGCCGGCCGACCTCCATGTACACGATCGACAAGCTGATCGGGATGCCGACGCGGCGATCGAGCACCTCGTTGAGGAAGCTGTTGCGCGGATCGTAGTAATCGTCGATGTTCGGCCGAAAGCCCTGGTCTTCGAACAAGAACCGGTTCAACGCCACGATCCGCTCGGCGCCGCTGGCGTCGCTGTCGAGCTGATCGCGCAGGCACTGCGCCATCGCTTCGAGGCGCGCACGATAAGCGTCGACATCGAGATCACCGTAGATGTTCTTGGCGATCAACAGCGCCGCTTCCAGCACATCCAACCCGCTGTCCGCTTGCGCCATCAACTGCGCGAAGCGTTCGTCGAGCGATGGCAAGCGCAATGAATCGACGCCGGGCACGCTGACTTAGTCCTGCTTGACGACGACGGGGGGCAGAAACAGCGCAGCGATCTGAGGCGCGCGCTTGCCTGGCCCGGCCTTCGTGTCGGACGACGGACCTGCACTGAGCAAGGCCGACGAATCGGGCGCCGCGCGATGCTCCCACGGTTGTGTCGATGTGCGTCTCGCGGTGTTGCGATTTGCATGCCGCAAGGATGGCTCGAGAAAATCGACTGGCAGCGGCTGGATGGGAATCTTCTTCTTCAGCATCTTCTCGATGCTCGCTAGCAGATCTTGCTCGTCGGGGCTCACCAGGCTGATCGCTTCACCGGTCAACCCGGCGCGGCCGGTGCGGCCGATCCGGTGGATGTAATCCTCGGGGTTGGGCGGCAGTTCGTAGTTGATCACGTGCGGCAGCTGCTCGATATCCAGGCCGCGAGCGGCGATGTCGGTCGCCACCAGCACCTGCAGCTTGCCTTCCTTGAACTCCGCGAGCGCCTGCATGCGCTCGCCCTGCGTCTTGTCGCTGTGAAGCGCGGAGCAAGCGAAGCCATCGCGCTCCAGCTGGCGCGCGAGGCGATTGGCGGACAACTTCGTGCTCGTGAAGACGAGTACCTGACGCATGTCGCCGCCCCTGACCAGAGTCTCCAGCAGCTCGCGCTTGCGCAAGGGATCGACCTTGAAGGCCGAGTGGGTAACCAGCTCGGCAACGGTGTTGCGCGCGGCGACCTGGATGCGCACGGGCGTGTTCAGGACTTGATCGGCGAACTTGCGGATGTCGTCCGGGAAGGTCGCCGAGAACATCAGATTCTGGCGCTGCGCCGGCAACAAGGCGATGATGCGCTTGAGGTCGGGCATGAAGCCCATGTCGAGCATTCGATCGGCTTCGTCGAGCACCAGGATCTGCACCTGCGAAAGATTCGCGCTGCGCTGATGCACGAGGTCGAGCAGCCGGCCGGGCGTGGCCACGAGAATCTCCACGCCCGCTTGCAGCTCCTTCATCTGCGGCTCGATCGCCACACCGCCGTACACGCAGGCCGCACGCAAGGCGGTGTGCTTGCCATATTCGCGCACACTGTCATGCACCTGTGCAGCGAGCTCCCGAGTGGGAGCCAGAATCAATGCGCGCACGGGATGACGAGCGGGTGAAACGCTGGTGCTCGCGTACTGCTGCAGACGTTGAAGTAGAGGTAAGGTAAACGCGGCCGTCTTGCCCGTACCGGTCTGGGCACCGGCCATCACGTCTTGACCGAGCAGAATGGGGGGGATTGCCTGTTCCTGGATGGGGGTGGGCTTGGTATAGCCCTGCTCCGTTACCGCACGGAGCAACTCGGCCGCTAGGCCGAGATCATCAAACTGCATGCTTCGGGAAACTCCTTATGGAACGCTACGCACGCCCGGCCAGGCAGCAGACGATCCTGGGGCCGGGATGGGCGAACCGCGGGCGCGATCATACTCCAACTCGTCTGCGTCGGCTGGCGGCGCAATGCGCGGACTGTGGGCCCTTGCGGTTCGTTACGCACTCCGCTTTGAGCCTCGATCACAGCGTTCGTTCCGTGCATCGAGACTCGATCAGTGTGTCGCTAGGGCTTCACCACTTCTCGATAGGCGTGCCAGGTCGCGTGGCCGATCAACGGCAACACAACGATCAGGCCAAGATAAAGCGCGGCGAGCCCCAGTGCGGTCAACACCACGATGACGATGCCCCATAGCAGCATCGGTGTGAAATTCGTCCGCAAGGCGTTGAAGCTGGTGATCATCGCGGTCAGCGTGTCCATGCGCGGCCGATCGAGCAGCATCGGCAGGGACACGACGCTGCTTGCGAAGACCAGCAACGCAAAGCCGGCGCCGGCGGCGAGATAGGCGACCAGAAAGATCAGGCCGTTTTCCGAGCCGAGGATATCGCGAAACAAAGTCTGCACGGTCGGCACGCCGCCCTCGAAGAACAGCGCCACCACCACCACCACGGAGACTCGGATCCACACCGCCATCAGCAGGGTGAGGATGATCGCGTAGAAGCCGATTGCGGGAACGTTCGCGCGCCACGCCGTGAGCGTCTCGCCGAGCCGAACCGGCTGACCGCTTTCGCGCCGGCGGCTGATCTCGTAGATGCCCATCGCCAGAAAGGGCCCCACTAACAGGAAACCCGTGGCAAACGCCAGCTCGTAGGCCGCATCGCTGACGAAGTTCGCCAGCACCATGCCCATGAGCGCAAGCACCGCCCCGTAGAATGCGCTGGCCAACGGGGCCGCGCGAAAATCTTCGAGACCTTTGCGCAGCCAGCGCCACGGCGCGCCCGGCGCAACGGTCACGACCTGCGGAAACCTGTACTCCTGAACATCCCCTGCCGACTGCGCCATGTCCCCCCCGGTCATGCTCTGTGTCGTGTTCGTCGTCATAACGATTGTACGACCGGCTCGCGACGCACGCTCGCAACCCGGTATGCGGGCCAGGCAACGCGAGACGCGATGACGCGCTGGCGCTATTCGTATATCATGCCCCCCCTTTCAGCGTCTTTCTAAAGAGAACGGACATGACCAATGAATTCAAGTTGCGAGTCGCGGCGGGTCGATTGATTTCAGCGCTGGCGCTCGGCTCGCTATGCACCTTGGGCTTGCCTGCGTTTGCTGCCGAGGGCGCGGCCGACGCGCAACCTGCTGCCAGCGCCGGCGCGGCGGAAACCGGCTTGGCAGCGGTTTACAGCGACAAGCTGCACGGCCGCAAAACGGCGAGCGGCCAGATCTACGACCGCAACAAGCTGACCGCGGCACACAAGACGCTGGCGTTCGGCACGAAGGTCAAGGTCACGAACAACAAGAATCAAAAGTCGGTTGTCGTGCGCATCAACGATCGCGGTCCCACGCAAGTGGGGCGGGTGCTGGATCTGTCGCCGCGCGCCGCACGCGCGTTGGGAATCTCGAAGCGGGGCATGGCCGCGGTCACGGTCGAGCCGATGTAGGCGTCGTTCGCGCAGCCGAGCGTGTGACCCCCTTTCTCTCAGGAGGGGTCCCCCGCACGGGGGATAAAGGGTTTACCCCAGGTCAAAAGGTGGTATGGCTGCGCCACGCATTCGGCGAATCTTCAATAGGGTTGCGATCGGCGCGCTCGCACTCAGCCCGCCTTCGCTTCGAGCGCCGTCCAGCGCTCGAGCATCGCGGAAAGCTCCTGTTCGATTTGCTCGTAGCGTTCCCTGATCTGCTTCACACGCGCTGCATCGCTGCGATACAGATCGGAGTCGGCGAGCTGCCCGCTCAAGACCGCCTGCTCGGCTTCCAACGCCTCGATGCGCGCGGGCAGCGCCTTGAGCTCCTGCATCTCCTTGAAGCTCAGCTTTGCGCTGCGCGCGGGTCTGCTGACGGGCTTCGCCGGCTTCGGCACGGCACTCGAAGCGGCCGCACTTTCCCGCTGCGCGTCACGCAGCTGTTTGACGCGCATCCATTCCTCGTAGCCGCCCGGATTCTCGATCCATCTGGCATCGCCGTCCCACGCGATCACCTGCGTGACGACGTTGTCGAGAAAGGTGCGATCGTGGCTGACCAGCAGAATGGTCCCCGCGTAGGTCTGCAGCAAGTCTTCGAGCAACTCGAGTGTTTCGATATCCAAATCGTTGGTCGGCTCGTCGAGCACGAGCAGGTTGGCCGGCTTGGTGAACAGCCGCGCGAGCAGCAAGCGATTGCGCTCACCGCCGGACAGCGACTTCACCGGCGAGCGCACCCGCTGCGGGGAAAACAAGAAATCGCCGAGATAGCTCATCACGTGCTTGCGCTCACCCGCCACCTCGACGTAATCGGAGCCCTGCCCCACCGTGTCGAGCACCGTCGCCTCCTCATCGAGCTGCGCACGGAATTGATCGAAGTAGGCCACCGATAACCGAGCACCGGTACGCACCGTGCCCGAGTCGGGTTGCAGCTCGCCCAAAATGAGCTTGAGCAAGGTGGTCTTGCCGGCGCCGTTGGGGCCGATCAGACCGACCTTGTCGCCGCGCAGGATGCGGCAGGAGAAATCGCGCACCACGGGCTTGCCGTCGAACGATTTGCTCACGTGCAGCAGCTCGGCGACCAATTTGCCGGAGCGCTCGCCTTCGTCGACGCTGAGATTTGCGTTGCCCAAGCGCTCGCGCCGCGTCGCACGCTGGCTGCGCAATTCCTCCAATCGGCGAATACGCCACTGCTCGCGTGTGCGGCGCGCTTCCACCCCACGCCGAATCCAGGTCTCTTCCTGCGTGAGCAGCTTGTCGAACTTCTCGTTGAGCGTTTTCTCGATCGCGAGCTGCTCGGTCTTGCGCGTCCGATAGCTGCGGTAGTTGCCCGGATAAGCGCTGAGGCGACCACGATCGAGCTCGACCACTCGATTGGCAACGCGATCGAGAAACGCGCGGTCGTGGGTGACGAACAGCAGTGCACCGTTGAATCCGACCAGCAGCTCCTCGAGCCAACGGATCGAGTCGATGTCCAGATGGTTGGTCGGCTCATCGAGCAGCATCAGCTCGGGCTCGATCACCAGGGCGCGCGCCAGCGCCACGCGCTTCTTCTGCCCGCCGGACAGGGTAGCGATTTCGGCGTGCGGGTCCAGACGCAACCGCGAGAGCGCCTGATCGACTTTCGATTTCAACGCCCATCCGTTACTTGCATCGATGCGCGCACCGAGCGCTTCGAGATGCGCCAACAATCCCTCTTCGATGCGCGATTCGAGCGCATGCGCGACCGATTCGTACTGCGACAACAGCTCGCGCGCTTGGCCCAAGCCCTCGGCAGCCGCCTCGAACACGGTTTGCCCGGACGTAAGCTGCGGCTCTTGCGGCACGAAAGCAAGACGCAAATCCGGTTTACGCCACACCTCGCCGTCATCGGGCCGCGCCTCGCCGGCGACAACGCGAAGCAGCGTGCTCTTGCCCGTGCCGTTACGGCCGATCAGCGCGATCTTGTCGCCGACCTCGATGTTGAGATCGACGTGATCGAGCAAAGGCACGTGGCCGTACGCGAGGGAGACTTGTTGCAGGGTGAGCAGTGGCATGGAAACAACAATAAGCGACGTCCCCGACTCTCAAGACAGTGGTGAGGAATTTGGATCGACCCCCGACCACCCCGTCGGCTTCGCCGACACCCCTCCTTGAAAAAAGGAGGGGAACAGCACTTCGACGCGTCCCGTCTTCCCGTCTTCCCCTCCTCTCATGAGGAGGGGCTAGCACTTCGACGGGTCTCGTCTTCCCCTCCTCTCATGAGGAGCGGCCGGCCGTAGGGCCGGGGGTGGTGTGGCTTCGTCTACTCGTCCTATTGTCAGCAGGAGATGGACAACCTCTCGATGCGTCTCGTCTTCCCCTCCTCTCATGAGGAGGGGCCGGCCGTGGGGCCGGGGGTGGTGTGGTTTCGTCTACTCGTCCTATTGTCAGCAGGAGATGGACAACCCCTCGATGTGTCTCGTCTTCCCCTCCTCTCATGAGGAGGGGCCGGCCGTAGGGCCGGGGGTGGTGTGGCTTTGTCGGCGACTCCGTCAGCAGTGGAAGCCCCAAGGACGACTACAACGTCGCGAGATACTGCGCAATGGCTTCGATCTGCTCGTCGGTTAGGCTCTTCACCACAGTGCTCATGATCCCGCCGTCATTGGTGCGCGCCCCGTCGCGATAGTCCTTCAATTGCTTGACCAGGTAAGGTTGTTTCTGCCGCGTCAAGCGCGGAATCTCGTTGCTGCCCTTGAAGTTCGGCAAATGGCAGCTCGCACACTGCGCTTCGGCCGTCAACTTCTTGCCCTGCTCGATCACGGCTGGATCGCCTTTGAACGTGCTCGGCCGAGGGGACTGGGTGTTGTAGAAATCAGCGATGTCTTGCATCTCCTGGTCGCTGAGAATACCCACCATCGGAGACATCTGCGAGTTCTTGCGCGAACCTTCTTTGAAGGCCTTGATCTGCCGGTACAAGTACTCCTTGTTCTGCCCTGCGAGCGTGGGATAGGCGCCTGAGCTCGAATTGCCGTCGGTTCCATGGCAATGGGCGCAAGAGGCGGTCCGTTGGCCGCCCGCGACGGGATCGGCATACGCAGAGGAGTTGGAAACGGCAGTCGCAAAGGCGATGCCGAACGAGAGGGCATGGCATAAACGCATGGGCTGGAATCGATGCTGAATGGGTTTAATGAGATATCCCGCCGATCAGACCGGCCGCCGAAGCAGCTGAAAACGGGGCGGGTCCGATGAGCGCACGTCCGCGCAATCCCGGATCGAGCACCCGAAAACGTTCATCAACCGCCTGCGCAGTGCACTCCGGTTCCTGCTCCGATCTTCAAACAGACCCGGGACGGCCCGCTATTTTACTCCTCCCCGAGCGAGCGGCGCCGATGCAACGCGCGCGGCGGCGTGCGCGGCTCAATGCAAACGCGCGCTCAGAAGCTTCGCGAACTCGGCGAGCTCCGTCGCGTTGAGGTCGGACACCGCCCAGAACTTCATTCCCGCTGCTTGCCAATGCACGACGTGGTATCCCTGCTTGGAAAGTTCTCGCGCGGCTGCCTCTCGACTGGTTTCGGCGGGCCAAACGAAGACGTTGATGACGTGTTGCCGGTGGCGATACACCAGCGCAGCCACCGGGCGGCCGTCGAGAAAATCCAGTCGACCTCCGGCCAGCGGGAAGCCTTGTGCGCTCAGATCTACTACCGGTGGTGAAAAATCCAGCTTGCCGTTGAACCATGGTTTGACGGTGTGCTGATCCGTCGATGCCACATCGGAGAGATGGTCGACCATGAGCGAGCGCACGTGGCCGCCAATGACATCTTGCGCCAAACGCGTCTCGTCAGCAGGCTCCGCCAAGCGCAGGGTAAGCAGCGCGGTCAGCAGCACCGATGCCGCCAGGGCCGCGGCGAAGCTCGGCCAGATCCAAAACGATCTTTGCGGCGCCTGCTTGGTAGGCGCGGGACGGGGCAATGCAGACCGGATTCGCTCGCGCAGCTGCGCCGGCGCCGAGAAGTAGGTCGCCTCGCTTTTGATCGCGCTGCGTAATCGACCTTGCGTCTGGTATGCATTCTGACAAGGCGGACAGCCGTTGAGGTGACGCTCGAAATCGAGCGCGTTGGCCACGTCCAACTCGCCGTCCATATAGCCATGCAGCAGGACTTGCGCTTCATCGCAATTCATTTGGTCGCTCCCTGCGTCATGCGCTTGATGGTTTCGGCGAGCATCTTTCGCCCGCGCGCGAGGCGCGACATTACCGTTCCGATCGGAATATCCGCGATGGCGGCGATCTGCTTGTAGGAAAGCTCCTCCAACTCGCGCAAGATCAAAATTTCACGAAACTCCAGCGGCACCGCCTCCAATGCGCGTGCGAGCGCCTGCCGCTCGTCTCGATGGGCAAGCAGCGCGGCGGGATCGTCGTCGGTGCGCTCCATGGTCGCGCTACCATCGATCGCCTCGGCCGTGTCCTCCGCGTCATAAGCAAGCGGCGACGCACGCCGTTGTTGCAGCCAGCTGTAGCAGGTGTTGCGCACGATCGCCATCAGCCACGCCCGCGCGTCGTCGCCGCGAAAGCCATCGAAGAACCGGAAGGCTCTGAGATAGGCCTCCTGAACGATATCCTGCGCATCGTGGTTGTTCCGCGTCAGCCAGCGCGCCAAGTTGTAGGCCGCGTCCAAGTGCGGCATTGCCACGCGCTCGAACTCACTCGCTTTACTCGCATCGCTCACCACCGGCCTTCCTCACCGCGTGCGGCCACGGGCCGCCTTGCCAGTTTCGACCTCGCTGGGTCGCACCGCTTGCATTCATCGGCCCGCGCGCCGATGCGCATCGCGAGACTCGATCAGTGTTTCCTCTACGACTGACTCGCCTGCCATTTTATTCCCGCTATCGCGAAATAAGTTTGCACCGCATGCGGGAATAGCGTGATCTTCTCAGCAGTCTTGCACTGTGCTGATGCGACTCTAGGCAACGCGTATTCGATCTTGCGCCATGCGATCGGCTTACCACTGCGATGAACAGGAGATTCGAAATGAATAGACGTGACTTTTTCAGATTGGCAGGACTCGGCGGCGTGGTCTTCGCTTCCGGCCTCGGCGGTTGGGCAAATGCGGCGAGCAACAAGGTCGCCGTAAAAGACTTCTACTTCGTCCAGCTGTCCGACAGCCATTGGGGCTTCTCGGGGCCCAACATCAACCCGGACGCGCAAGGGACGCTCAAGAAGGCAATTGCAGCGGTTAACGCGCTCGAATACCCACCCGACTTCGTCGTCTTCACCGGCGATCTGACGCACACGACCGACGATCCCTACGAGCGGCGTAAACGGATGAGCGAATTTCGCGACATCGTGAAGGGCTTGCGCGTCCGTCACATCAAGTTCTTACCCGGAGAGCACGACGCCTCGCTGGACCAGGGTAAAGCGTTCCGCGAGTTCTTCGGCGCGCCGAACTACACCTTCGATCACAAGGGCGTGCACTTCATCGTGCTCGATAACGTGTCGGATCCGAGCGCGAGCATCGGTGAAGCCCAACTAGCGTGGTTGGCTGCCGACCTGCAACGGCGCGATCGAGACGAAACGATCGTCGTCTTCGCACATCGCCCGCTGTTCGATCTTTATCCACAGTGGGACTGGGCCACTCGAGATGGCGCCAAAGTGATCGAGCTGCTCATGCCTTATCGCAACGTCACCGTGTTCTACGGGCATATCCACCAAGAGAACCATCACATGACCGGACATATTCCACATCACTCGGCCAAGTCGCTGATGTTTCCGCTGCCCGCGCCCGGCTCGCAACTCAAGCGCCTGCCCGTGCCCTGGGACGCCAGCGCGCCCTACAAAGGGCTCGGTTTCCGCGAAGTCGATGCGCAGCCTGCGCAAGCCCAGTACCTCATCACCGAGTTTCCCGTCATCCAGCGAGGATAAACATGAAAGTCGAAATCAATCGCCTCTTCACCCTCGCCACGATACCGCTGGTGCCGATCAGCATGGCAGCCGCCCTGTTCGTCGTGAGTGGTGCCACCACCCATCTCGCAGCGAAACCAGCCGAGCGGGTGATTGCGATCACCGCGAAGCGCTTCCAGTACTCGCAGAAAGAAATCGTGCTGAAAAAAGGCGTACCCGTGACGCTCGAGCTCACCTCGATCGATGTCGTGCACGGCTTCAATTTGCCCGACTTCAAGCTGCGCGCGGATCTCACTCCTGGCAAAGTGACGCGAATCCATTTCGTGCCGGATAAGGTGGGTACCTTTTTGTTTCACTGTGACAACTTCTGCGGCACGGGACACGAGGAGATGGACGGCGTGCTCAAAGTCGTCGCCTGATAACGCTCGCGCGAAAGCCGAGCCTGGAAGGTGCAGCGTCACAAACTCTGGTTGCACTCCGAAGCGTTCGTCATCGAGAACATCGCAGCGGCCGCGAAGAATTGAGCCGCTGCGTGTTCTCGTCTGCGACACGATCCACGCGGCAGTGCGCTCGGCGTTTCAGCTGCACAATGGCCGCATTGGCGACCCGGAGGAGCGCGTGATAAAGCCAAGTGTGCGGATGATGATCGTTGTTTTGAGCAGCTGGCTGATCGGCTGCATGAGCCTCGCGCGTGCGGCCGAAACCGGCGAAATCGCCATCGAGGCAATCAGCAAACCTTGCATGGCCGGCAGCCTGGTGCGCGGCTCGGTCGGATTGCTGTTTGAGACGTGCAAAGAGGACGGGCCGACGTCGCAGGGTGCCGGCGGTTCGGTGCGCGTGGCCACGCTAAGCGGCGAGGAACTGATTTACATCCGGCAAGCGCAACGCGATCTCGTCATCAGCGTGCGATCGCGCGCGCTCACCCTGCGCGTGCCCGGCGAAGTGCTCGACCAGGCCGGCGTGCTCGCGACACCGCGATTGACGTTGAGGAGATTGAACGCCGCAACGCGGATATGGGGAGATGCCAGCGCGAACGCATCGCTGCGCGAATCGCCCGAGTACGCTTTGCTTCCCGAATTGTCGTATCAGTTGGGCAAGCTCGGTATCAGCGGGCGCGCGTATCCGCCGAGCTTCCTGCTGCACGCGATCGCACTCGGCGCAGCGGAACAACTGGGCGTCCAGCCCGATTCGCCGCAAGTGTTCTACCGCGTGCGTCTACCGCCCGAGCTCGGCGAGGCTGGTGTGGAACTGCTGAAGACGCTTTGGCCGGATCCTTGCGACGTGCCACAGTCGGAGCGAGGCAATATCCAGCCGCCCCTCAATTGTCCCGCCACCTGCGAAGCGTTTCCCAATCGCGATCAAAATTGCTTCGGCATGTGCGGGCCCGGATGCCATGAGTGCTGGCCTTGGGTCTGCGGCGATTGCTGCTATCACGGCTTCTGCGCAATGCACGACGAGATTCAACGCGCATGCGAAGACACGGTGAACCCGCTCGCATGTCTGAACATCCTGCCGTGGTATTTCATTTTGGGCGGCTGCGATGAGCTACTGTTCAAGCATTCAGGCCGACAGTAAATTTGCAGCGAGTCATCAGCAGGGCCAATGCACTTGGCTCGTTGCTTCAGGACGACTTGCTACGCTCACCTTCCACCTCTGGCTGGCGCGACAACGCGCACAAAGCGGTTCTCGAGTTCGTCGAGCGCTGCGGCAAGACGTTCCGCTATGTCGCTTGTCACTCGGGCAGCAAGCACGTCGCATTGATCATGCAGTGAGCAACCGGTCACCGGAGCGCTACCGGATGCAGGCCCGCGGCCGTGTTTCGGTCTTGCCGCTCGAATGGCGCCACGCCCACGCCGGGTCGGCGGCCGCTTCTCGGATCTCAGCGCGGTTGCTCGACACTTGAGCGCCGGGTCTCGGGGTGATAGCGTTAAACCTCTCTCGTCCGATGGTGACATGACCGAGCTCCTCGAACGCGACACCGAGCTGGCGGCAATCGAAGCTTTCGTACCGCGTGGTGGTGTCATGCTGATCGAAGGCGGAGCAGGCATCGGCAAAACCGCGCTAGTGGAGCGCGCTTGCGGAAGTGCGACGCGCTTGCAACGACTAGTGCTACGTGCGCGCGGGTCCGATCTCGAACGCGACTTTGCATTCGGCATCGTGCGTCAGCTGTTCGAGCACCATTGTGCGCGCGCAGATGAACGCGACGCGCTCTTCGCCGGCCCGGCCCGGTCGGTCGTTTCACTCTTTCAACGCGCCGACGCAAGCGACGCCGCGCATGACGTCGGCTTCACTGTGCTGCACGGCCTCTATTGGTTGACGATCAACCTTGCCGAGCGCGTTCCGCTGTTGCTCGCCGTCGACGACGCCCACTGGGCCGATGCGGCGTCGCTGCGCTGGCTCGCCTACTTGGCGCCGCGTCTCGCCGGGCCGAGCATCGCACTGGTGGTCGCATTGCGTCCCGAGGAGCCCGCTTCGCGATCACAGTCGATGCTCGCTGTGCGTGCGGCGGCATCGACGACAATTCATCCCTCGCTGCTCAGCGCCGCAGCGGTCGCTGCGATCGTTCGCGCAAAGCTGGGCAGTCGTGCAGACGACGACGTTTGCGCGCTCGCGCATCGCGCCACCGGCGGCAATCCCTTCTACCTCCACGAGCTCTTGCGGGCGCTCGAACAGCACGTCGGTGGGCTCGAGGCGCGCGCGCTCGAGGACGTAATCCGGCTTGGTGGCCTCGATGTCGTCGCGCGGCGGCTGGGCGCACGATTGCAGAACCTCGACCCCGACATGCTGCGCCTCGCCCAAGCGCTGGCGATCTTGGGCGACGGTTGCGCCATTCGGCAGGCGGCCGCCATAACCGAAATCGAGATCGATCGAGCAATTCGTCTCGCAGCCGAGCTCGTTCGGCTCGAGGTCCTCAGCAGCGACCATGCGGTGCGCTTCATCCACCCCATCGTGCGCCATGCGGTCGGGCAGACCTTGACTCCCGCGCAACGCGACGGCGCGCATCGCGCCGCCGCCCGCACCCTCGACGCCGAAGGCGCGCCTGCCGGTCAGGTCGCAGCGCACTTGATGCCGCTCGCCGGTGCCGGTGACGCCTGGGTGGTGGAACGCCTGCGCGCCGCTGCACGCGTGGCGGCCGAGAGCGGCGCGCCGGCTGCTGCCGCGGATTTGCTCGAACGCGCGCTCGCCGAGCCGCCCGCGCCGAGCGTTCGCGTCGATGTCCTGTGCGAAACGGCGCGTGCGCAGCAGCTGGCCGGACGGGCACACGCCTGCGAGCGGCTCGAACAGGCCCTTGCCCTTACTTCGGAGCCGGGCAGCCGGGCCCGACTCGCATTGGAACTGGCGCGGGCGCACGCCGCATTGTTCCAGTGGACCGAAGCGGTCGAGGCGCTGGAGCGCGGCTTACGCCACGCCCAGGGTGCGGTGGCTGATTTACTCGAAGCTGAGCTCGTCGCAATCGGTTTGCAGGATGCGCGAACCGCGCCGCGCGCTTTACGTGCCATCGAGCGCCTCGCGCATCGGCAACTGTCGGGCAGTGCAGCCGTCGGGCTCGGCGTCGGCCAAGGAATGGTCGCCATTCTGACTGGGCAGCCGGCGAACGAGGCGGCGAAACCGTTGGAGGCGGCGCTGGCCGCGCTGCGTCCCGATGGCGAGAGCTGGGACCAGCGCGCGGCCCTGCTCTGGAGTTTGCTGACCGTAGAGCACTTCGACGCGGTCGCGCATGCGCTCCTCCCTCTCCGCGCACAAGCCGAGGCGTCCGGCAGCTCCCGCGGCCTGGTCGCGGTCTACAGCACCACGGCGCTGCTCGAGCTCAAGCTCGGTGACCTGGCGCAAGCCGACGCCGCCGCACGTGTTGCGCTGCGCGTGGTGCAGGACGGTGACTTCGCGCACGGGCTGCCTTTCGCGGCGACCGTGCTTGCCGAAATCGCGATCGCCGCCGGTCAGCTCGACGAAGCGCAAGCGCTGCTCGATCTGCTCCCCCGCGACGAATTGCCGGCCGGCGTTGGAACGCTGTTGATTCCAGCCGCGCGCGGACGCTTGCGCCTTGCGCAAGGGCGCGCACGCGAAGCGCTCGCCGAATTCGAAGCGTGTATCGCGCTGTGGGAACCGCGAAATTGGGGCATGCCCACGCGCGACACCGGCTACACGCACGCCCGTGCGGGTGCGGCGCTCGCCCTCCTCGCGCTCGACGAGGTCGACCGTGCGCGCACACTCGCGCAAGCAGAGCTGGACGATGCACGCCGCTTCGGCGCTCGGCGTGCGCTGGGGGTTGCGCTGCGCGTGGCCGGACTTGCGCATCGCGGCACGGAGGGTTTGTCGATGCTGGAAGAATCCGCAACTGTACTCAGCGAATCGCCGGCTGTGCTCGAACGCGCCGCCTCGCTGATCGAGTGGGGCGCCGCGCTGCGCCGGGCCGGGCACCGGTCCCAGGCGCGCAAGGTGTTGTCGCAGGGCCTCGACAGCGCGGCGCGCTGCGGTGCGCGACCGCTTGGGGCGCGCGCACGCGAAGAGCTGCGTATCGCCGGCGCGCGCCCGCGGCGCGACTGGAGCGTGGGCATCGAGGCGTTGACGCCGAGCGAGCTGCGCATCGTGCGCCTGGCGCACGACGGCCACACCAACCGCGAAATCGCGCAGGAGTTGTTCATTGCGATCAAGACGGTCGAAGGCCACCTCGCTCGCGCATACGGCAAGCTGGGCATCGGCAGTCGCGAGGAGCTGAGCCGACTGCTCGATGCGGAAAAATCGAGGGTGTCTACCCGCTAGCGATGCGGTGAGCGTTCGCACACCATGCGAACCGCAGCCGGCGCTTCTGCTCGAGCGCCATCGACAGAGGAGACACCATCATGCGGTCCAGCTTGCCGAACCGATCCCGTGCCGACGTCAACGCTCTCGCACTCTTCCCCCTAAGACCAAGGCCACTTCTGCTGCTGGCGCTCGCCGGCGTCTTTGCGATCAACGCTTCGAGCGCACAAGCGCAGCAGCCGCAGACGAACGCGACGACTGCATCGACCGAGGCAACGCCCCAAGCCAATATCGCGCTGATCAAGAGCGCCTATGACGCCTTTTCTCGGGGCGATATCGCCGCGGTCACGAAGACCTTCGCCGAGGACATCTCTTGGCATGTTCCCGGCCGTGGACCGCTATCGCGCGATTATCGCGGCCACGCCGAAGTGCTCGGCTTTTTCGACCACTTCATGCGTCTGTCGAACGGAACGTTTCAGCTGCGCGTAGACGACATTCTTGCCGCTGGCGACCGCGTCGTCGTGCTGTGTACCGAGAGCGCGCAGCGCGGCGGGCGCAGCTGGACCTCACCTAACGTGCATGTATGGACGATCAGGGACGGAAAGGCAACCGCGTTCTGGGAGTACGAAGGCGATCAGCAGAGCGAGGATGAGTTCTGGTCTTCGCCGGGGTAGCACGCGTACTCAACAGGACAGCCCGCTACGTTGACGTCGCGTGCTCGACCGGCGCAGCCTTCAAGCTCTGATGCACCCGCAAGAGCAAGCCCAGCGCGCGCTCCTCGAGGCCGGCGTCGATGCCGGCGAGTCGATTGCAATGCATGTGCACGATGCTCTGCAGAATGACGTCGAGGTTCTTGTCGAGCCGCCCACGTTGTGCCAACTGCGCCAGTCGTTGGCCAACCGAGGCCAACGCACGACGGCGTTCGGCGAAGATCTTGTCGATTTGCGCGCCGCCCTCCAAGCCGGCGATGCGATTCGCATCGCCGAACAGGGCGCGCAGTTGCGACTTGCGCTCGCGGAAGTCTTGCCCGCTGAGGTGGGCCGCTTTCACGCGCTCTTTGTACCAGCGGTGGCGCTCGCTGGTGTCGAGGCCGATGGCCGACAACAGATCGTCGATGCTCAGCACGAGCACTGGCAAACGATCCAACGAGGACGCGGCACGGAGGACGGCCAACAAATCCACACAAGCCGGACTGTCGGCGGCGAAGATCGCTTCGGCGACCGCCATTCCCTCCGGCCCGCCATAGCGCTCGATCTCTCGATCATAAGTGTCGAAGGCGAAGCGCTGGCAGAGGCCTTCTGCGATCAGGTCGGCGCCCCACGCGCACAGGTGCGGCAACAGCTTGCCGAGCAAGCGATTGGGATCGCCACGGAAACGAAGCCGGATATGTGGATCGGGATCGGCGTAGCGCACGAAGAACCAGCCATCGATCGACCCTGATCGACTCAGCGCGTCGCACAGCTCGCGCGCGGGCCCAACGAGAAACTCCTCTTCGACCACGGCCGCACAGTACAACTTCACGAACAGCCAGTCGCTACCCGGCGGGCGCAAGCGGTTGACCGCCGAGGTCGGCGTGACCGGCGCCTCCGACGGACGCGCTTCGTCGACGGCGGGCGCCTGTGCTTTGCGCGCGAACGGACGCAACACCAGGGGCACGACCAATTCCGCGAAGTAACGGCCATCGGCGCCGCTAAGCCAGGCGTGCTCGGGGCCGGGCAGCGCTTCGTGCAGCACGACCGCATCCCCTTCGCGCAAGGCCCCCAGCTCTTCGCGCAGCAGCTCGCGTTGATCCTGCCCGTCGAGATCGAGCAGCAGGCGATTGTCGCCGCGGGTGAGATACACATGACGCGGCAGATGCCAGCTCTCGCGAAAGCGTGACAACGGGTCGCCGAATACGCGTGCGTCGGTGCTCAACTCGGCGTCGCGCAGCGCACGATCGATTCGCCACCTTGCAGCAGAGAGGACGCAGCGCCGATACACGATGCGCGGCAGAAACGGATACGAGAACGCCGGCCCCCAGTCGAAACCGGACAGCTGCGCGATACCGTCTTCGACGATGTCATCGAGGAATCTGCAGATCTGCGGGGCATGGAAATTGGTCAGCATGTGGCCGGCGCGCACGATGACTTCTTTGTTGCGTGTGCTCCAGCGCAGTCGAAAGCGTCCGTTTCGAACGCTTACCGTGAGCGCGCTCAGGGGAATCGCGCAGTCCGCCGGCACGCCTGCCGGCACGCCGACCGGAATTTCGAAGTTGCGTACAGCGGGACGAACGACGACGTTGGCCGAGCGCAAACGACGAGGGAGATAGACGAGTTCCGCGACAATGGCATCGGGTGTCTGCAGCGCTTCGGCGTGGGCGATCTCCTGCAGCACCTGCTCAGCGGGTCGGCCGAGCATATCGGCGAAGCGACCCAAATAGCGACCGGCCTGTCCCGCGCCGACGTTGGGGCCCAACGCAACCAGAAAATCTCCTGCATCGATTGCCGCCGCGGACGAGGCGATCACGAAGACGCTAAGATCGAGCGAGAGCGGCAGGCGTTCGGGCTCGGGATTCCACAACGCCAATCGATCGAGCTGCGCGTCATCGAGTTCCACCACGGCGCGCCGCTCGACCAACGCCTTCAACGCGATCGCCTGCAACGTCTCGTTGCGCAATGCCAAGCGACGCCCGTCGACGCCGGCAACGCCGCCCGCTCCCCGCGGCGGTCCGAGACCGAAATTGGGATCGAGCAGCTCGAGCAGCGGCACTTCGCGGTCTCGACCGTAGCGCGCCTCGAACGCCGCACGGTACGCGCTCAGATGCGCGGCCCCCTGTGGTGCCGGCGTCAACCGCAGCAGCAGCTCCGCCGCGCGCGCAGCCTCTTGCGCGACACGCTCGCTGACGCCGACGCGGCTCAGGCGCCAGCTCAGATCGACTTGGATCGACGGGTCGACGCCCGGATGCAACGTATCGAGGCGGCGCTCGAGCACCGGCCAAGCCAGCGCGGCTTCGCGCGGCGCGAGCAGATTCCAATCGGCGAGCGCGTCGAGCGCCTCGCCCAGATTCTCCTTCTGCGGCGGCGGCTCGGGCAGCTCGGCGAGCCGACGCACGACGTAGCCGGCCGGATCGGCGGCGGTGAGCGGTGGGCGCAAATCGGTGAGCAGCAATCCCTGGCGCCACAGCTCGGTCAAAAGCGCATCGACTTTCGCCGCATCGACCTCCAGTTCGGCGCGCAACGCACCGGCCAGCTCGGCGTAGGCGATGAACGAGCGGGCGTGCGCGAGCGCCGCGCTCACTGCGCGCGATTGCCGCATCGACACGACCGACACTTGAGCGGTATCGTTCAAGGGGGTGGGATCGGATAGAAACACGCGGCCGGTGCTGGCGAAAGCCGCCGGATGTGCGATCAGGCGCAATTGGCGTCGAACCTCGGCACGCGACTCCAGTGCGCCAACCAGCGAGAGCAACCATTGCATGTCCGGACGCGCACGCCACGCCGGCGTGGCGCCGTCCATCGAGACGTCGGTCGAGGCGCCGAAGCGCGCGAGCGCAACACCGGCGAATACGCCGTAGGGCGTCGGGCGCGTCGACATGCGAATTTGATAGCGCAACAGCTTGCTGCGCGCCTCGGCGTCTTTTTGCGGATCGCGACTCCTCTGAACATGCCGGCTCCGCTGTTGATCTCGGCTCCGCTGTTGATCCCCGCTGCTCTGCTGGCCTCGGCCCAACGCGTCCAACAAGTGGCCACCGCCCACCGCCAAGGCGAGTCGCACCAACGGGTCGGCGGGCAAGCCGCTCGCCGGGTCGGTGCGCCAGCGCGCAGCGGCCGCGCACGTGTCGTCCGCGAGCGCGCAATAAGCGTCCGCCGGCAGCAACGGCATGCGGATGACGACCCCATCCAACGGCTCGTAAAACGCCGCTTTGTCGTGTTTGCGAGCGCCCTTGCTCACGACAGCAAAAAGAGACGATCCCAAGTCGGCTCGATCGAGGTCGCTGCCGCGAGCAGCGCGAGCACGACTCCGGGGGCACCGTCGAGCAGTCCCGGTTGATCGACGCGGTTGCCTTCCGGCTCGATGCAGCAGAAGCCCAGTCGGCGTTGCGGCTCATACAGTGCCAGCAGCTGCTCGGTCAACGCCGTGGCGGCTTCGTTGAACATCGCGATGCCAGTGTCGTGAGCGAAGCGCACGGTGATTTGCAGCAGACCCGCCACCCCGTGACAAAACGTGGGAGAGTCGATGCGTCGCATAGGGATCGGACGTCGATACACGGCTTCCATCGCTTCGAGCGCGATCTCGCCGAGCATCGGCTCGCGCAGGGCGCGGCTCGCCAGAAACAATGCCCGTGCAACACCGGGCGCCCCGTAACACCACCCCGCTCGGCTCGAATCGAGATCTCCCGAACCCATCTGCCCGCCCGGCCGGTACGGCACCACCGTGGGCCAATTGACGCCGTATTCATCGCGACTGCGATGTCGGACGAGCCAATCGGCGGTGCGGCGCAGCGCCTCCTCGAGTGCGTCGACCGATATGCCCGCCTCCAGCGCCAGGGCCATGACGGCCAAGGGGCCCGGAATGCCATGCGCGAGCCCGCAATTCAAATTCCCTTGCGGATAATGCTCGACCATGCCTTCGCCGGCGAGCAGATGAGGCGGCGTGTACCAGTGCGGCACGTCGTCGTTCGCTTCGGTGAGCGCGACGAGCGCGTCGAGGATCGCGTACAAGGCCACGTCGCCGGGCGGATCGAGGCCGCGATACAAAAGATAAGCCGCGATCCCGCTCAATCCGCTGATCAAATCGAACTCCGACACCGCCACGCCATGCTTGCCGCTCAACGCTGCGACCGGCGTCAGCACGTTGCCGCACAGATGCGCGTCGAGCGACTCGAGCAACGCGCGGTGACGATCGTTACCGCCAGACAATGCGCGAGTAGAAAACGCGAGCCCGGCCAAACCCGCCAACAAACCGAGCGGCATGCCACGTGCGCCCTCGAGCGCTTGCGTGGCGAAGCCGAGGTAGGCGTGGCCGATACGGTCCCACTCTTCTCCGGGGAAACAACGGTCGAAATAGGCACAAGCCAGGGCAAGCCCTGCATCACCTTGCGCCACCCCCCAAGGCTCCCAGTAAATCGTCTTCGGGAAATGCGTTTGCGCGCGTGCGGCTTCGTTCGCCGCGAGCAGCGCATCGCGATCGCGCAGCCGCCGCGCGACGTCCTCGGCGACGCGCAGTGCCTGGCTCGCGAGTGCGTCATCGACCGCGCACTGCCAAGGACGGTGGGGTAGAAACAGGGCAGACATGGGTGGGAGCCACTGCGTGTTGCGATCGGATAAGGATGACCAGGCCTTGCCGACGCCGTCACGCTCGCACGACAACGTCTGCCTTCCAAGCGCGCTGGCGCTGTCACGCGCCAGCGCGCAGGATGACTTCGCTGTGCCGACTTAGGGTTCTACGCAGCGCGGCCCGCACGTAAACACATGCGGATTATTGGTGTGACATCGGATTCCGCAGGTATCGCAGGTGACCTGATCGCAAAGCGTACGGCAAGTATTACACGTGACCTGACCGCACTGCGTGCGACAGGTTGCGCAGGTCGCCTGGCCGCATTGCGTTGCGCAAGTATTACAAGTGGGTTGGCAAGTCGGCTGGTTGCATCGGGTCTGACAGGTCTGACAAGTTTGCCCGCACACGGTCGGACAAGTGTTGGTGTCGCAGACTTCGACGCAGGTGTGGCCGATGCAAATGGTTCGCCCACAGGTATCGACGGTCGGACATACGCAATCGGTGCGTCCGGTTGGACAGCCGCAAGTCTGATCCGTGGCGCAACCGAACGGTTGCGTCGGGCACTCGATGCCGATGGTGGCGGGGCAATCGAAAAAGGTATCGGGTTGCGCTGGGAGCCTGCCGACGGGGGCCAGCCGCACGTCCAGCTCGAACTCATCGCGTGCGCGCGCCCGCGTGGTACGCGTGTACTCGATCACCGCATCCTTTCGCACGCCAACGCGCGTGCACTTGAGGCCCTTCATCGGGCGCTCTTCCGGCGGGATCGGCTCGGTGTAAACGATATCCTCGGTTCGGAACTCAGCGTAGTAATTCAACGCGCGATTGAAATAAAGTCTCGCCCAGCCTTCGCGATCGCTTCTGCCGGCCAAGCCTTCCAGCGTCGCTACTTCTGCCGGCGGCGCCGAGGGGTCCGGGCGCAGTCGATCGACATAGGGGTCTTGCTCGAACGACGGGTCTTGCCCGTTGTCATTGTTCCCTTCCGTCGCCATAAGAACCTCCAGCCGTTAATGGAGAAGCGTTCTCGTTGGACTTGTGGGGCGAGCTATGGACAGCCCGCGCGTCGGCCTATGCTCACAACATCGTATTCCCGCCCCGTACATCGGTCAATGAGGGATGGCCTGACGCCCTTCGGGTTCTCCTCTTTCCAAGAGGAGAAACATGTGCGCGACATGCAAACGAAGGCGAGCATGGGTAGCCGGGAACGTCGGTCGCTGGCGAGGCGTTTGCGCGGGGGCAATAGAGGAAGATCATCGAGACGCGCAAACAACGATCGGACGTCAAAGTGTTCCACCGACCAATCGGTCTTGTCGTTCGCGACGGCATGGCGCTGATGCTGATGGGGATCGCGACCAGCGCGCAACCCCAAGGCGGACCGCCGATGCTCACCGACGATCCCGACACGCCGGGGCCGGGGAACTGGGAGATCAACACGGCTTTTATGGCGGAGCGCAGCACCAACGAGCATGTTCGAAGTTTTCCGCACATCGACGTGAACTATGGCTTGGGCGATCGCATCCAGCTCAAGTACGAGACCGGTTTCCTGTTCGTGCGGGCGGACGACGCGCCTGCGGGCAGCAACGACGATCGCCACTGGCGCGGCGATCTCGACAACTCGTTGTTCGGCGTGAAATGGCGCTACTTCGACGGTGGCGATGAAGGGATCAAAGCGTCGGTCTATCCGCAGCTCGAGGTCGAGAATCCCACCCACTCGGTCCAGCGCGGCATCGCTGCGCCCGCACCCTCACTGCTCGTGCCCTTGGAAATCAGCAAGCGCTTCGGATCGATACAGTTGGTGGCGGAGTTCGGACGCGTCCTGCTGCGCGACGAGCCCGATCGTTGGCTGTTCGGTCTGCTCGCGGCCTCCGCAGTCAACGAGGACACCGAGTTACTCGCCGAGTTGCACGGCAGCTTCGCGTCCGGCCTGAGCAAGGCAGATACCGTTCTCAATATCGGCTTGCGCCAGCGTCTCACGCACAAGCTTCGACTCCTTGCCGCCGCAGGGCCGGGCATCAACCACGGCTCCGACAGCACCCGCTTCGTCGCTTACCTCGGCATCCAACTTCTGCTGGGCAGCGGTAAACGATAAGTCGACCGCCGATTTGCCACGTGGCCTTCCCCCTCGCCCGTGGGTCAGCGCATTGAAAGCTAGTTGAAAGCTGGGTTGGGCAGAATGCATCGGGTGTGGTGCCTGCGCACCGCACCTAGGCGAAGTTCGCTTCGGATCATGCCGCTTACTTTATCGACAAGCATCGCCTCGACAACCTTGCGCGACGGGATTCCCAACTTACCGCTTGCCTGGCGAGCGCTTCTCACCGCCGTCATCCTCTTGCTCGGCGTGCTCGGGGTCGACGCCGTGCTGCGCGCGGCGTTCGACCTGCATCAGCACAGCGATTACACGGTCTACACGGCTGCGGGCCGCGCGGTCTGGGAGGGCACCAATATCTATGACGCGCACAACGCGCGCGGCTGGAACTACGTCTATCTCCCGCTCTTCTCGATTCTCATGGTGCCTTTTGCTTGGCTGCCGGTCTCACTGGGTGCGGCCCTGTGGTACCTGCTCGGTGCCGCCGCCACCGCTTCGGCCGTGATCATGTCCGTGCGACTTGCATCGCTCCGATTCGGCGCCAATCCCAGAGCAACACTAGCCTTGTGGCTCGTCCCCGCGCTGCTCGCCGCGCCGTGGCTAATCTCCGGCCTTCAACGCGGCCAGGCCTCCGCGCTGATGGTATGGTGTGTCGTCGCGGCGATCTACTTCGACCGCCGGCAACGGCAGCACTTCAGCGCCGTCGCATTGGCCGCAGCCACGCTGATCAAAGTGTTTCCCGCTGCCATGCTCGTGTACTTCTTTGCGCGACGGCGCTGGCGCTTGCTCGTGACTTACGCGGTAGTGATGCTCGCCGGGCTGATCGCCTTGCCCGCCACGGTATTCGGATGGCAAAGAAATCTCGACTATCTCGACCAATGGCACGCGTTGGTCGCGGCGCCCGTGGTGGTTCGATCCGGCTCGACGGCCCGCGATCCCATGCACGAGCAACTCCTCGATGTGACCCGTCAGCGCAACCAATCCTTGCAAGCCCTGTTGGTCAGCGCAGGCATGCGGCCCGATGCGGCACGAGGCGCGTGGGCAGCCATCGCAGTAGGAATGCTCGTCGCAATGCTGTGGCTGCTGCGGCGAGGGAGCGGCGCAGGGGCAGCCCTCGCCGCCGCCTTCATCGCATGGACCCTGCTCATTCCGCCGATCTCCGAGTCACATTACTTCGGCCTGCTGGTCCTGCCGCTGGCCGTGCTCACTGCGACAAGCCGCCTCGATCCGGACGATCGTTCGCGACGGCTCGCCGTTGTCGTCTTACTGATGTTCGCGATCGTCGGACCGACGATCAGCCTCTATAAGCCGCTCCAGCTCTATCGGCCGCTATGCGCGATGACGATCGCGATGTGGGCGAGCCTCTGCTGGCTGGCGCGACGAGGCGCGGCGCGATGAAGGGCACGCAACGCGAGCGCGACCGCCCGCTCGTATGCGTGCTGCTGCCCGCACTCAACGAAGCCAACGGCTTGCGCGCGCTCGTCCCCGCCGTGGTGGCCCGTCTGCTCAGCCTACAGGTGGATTACGAAGTACTGATCGTCGACGATGGCAGCGTCGATGACACCGCTCTCGTCGTGCACGACTTCGCGCAAAGACGGCTGCACGTTCGCTACCTTCGCCTGTCGAGAAACTTCGGCAAGGAAGCCGCAATCTCCGCCGGTCTTGCACGCGCGCGCGGCGACGCGATCGTCATCATGGATGCGGATGGCCAGCATCCCGTCGAACTGCTCGATTGCTTCGTCGCGCACTGGCGCGCCGGACGCCAGATCGTCTATGGCGTACAGCGCGTGCGGGACGAAAGCTGGCTCAAGCGGCAGCTGAAGGCCTGCTATTACGCAGTGTTGCGTAGAGGCGCCGCGCTAGACATCCCATTGCACGCGGGTGATTTCAGGCTGCTCGACCGCCGCGTGGTCGATGCGCTAAACACGTTGCCCGAGCGCAACCGCTACATGAAGGGGTTATACGCGTGGGTCGGATTCGACGCCGTCGGTGTAGTCTTCGATGCGCTGCCGCGAATCGGCAGCCGCAGTCGATTCGACTGGCTGCGCCTGCTGCACCTCGGTCTGACCGGGTTCACCGCCTTCTCGGTCGTTCCGCTCCGACTGATCTCGATGGCGGGCCTGCTCGTGTCGACCGCGGCATTCGTGTATGGCAGCTACGTCGTGATCAAGCATCTGCTGGTCGGCACCGACGTGCCCGGTTGGCCAACGGTCGTCGCCGGCATGATGTTGCTGTCGGGCGTGCAGCTTCTCAGCCTGGGAATCCTGGGTGAATATCTAGGGCGCGTGTTCGATGAAGTCAAGCAACGCCCGCTGTACATCGTGGCCGAAGAATTCGATGCTGCGTCGCCGCGCTCGGATAGCGGAGAAATGAGCCACAGGACAGCGGCGATGTCCACCGCGAATCCTCGCGTTTGAACGCAGAGGTGAAGATGCTGCGCTTCATTCTCAACGCCGACGATTACGCCTTCAGCCCGGAAGTAGATGACGGCATCATCTGCTTGGCCGAGGCAGGGCTGGTGACTTCGGTGAGCGTGCTCGCCTCCTCTCCCCGATGGCCGAGCGCCGCTGCCCGCCTCGCGCAACTACCCGTGGATGTCGGGCTCCACCTCGATTTGACCAGTCCGTACGCCGCGTCGGCATCCAACGGCGGGCGCAGCGTCGTTGCCGTGATGCGCGATGCGTGGGCCCGCCGGCTCGACGCACGCGAGGTGCGCCGATGGATTTTGGAACAGTGCCGACGCTTCGAAGACGCGCTCGGCCAAGCGCCAGTCTTCGTCGACGGCCATCAGCACGTTCATCAATTCCCGGTGATCCGCGACGTGCTGCTCGACGTCCTCGAGCATCGTTACGCGAACGCCCGACCCCATCTTCGTCTTTGCCGACCCCGATGCTATCGAGGCCTGAAGGCGACGCTCATCGGCGCGCTCGGCGGCGCCAAGTTGACCCAGCAAGCCAGCGCGCGCGGGTTCTCGTTCAACAGCGATTTCGCGGGCGTCTATGCATTCGGTTCGCAGAATCTGCAGCGGTTGTGGGCAATCTGGCTGACCGGGTTGTCCGGCAGCGCCCCGCTCATCATGTGTCATGTTGCGCGCGCCGACCCGAACCAACCGGCGAGCAGTCGAATCGCGGATCGAATACACGCAGCACGGCTGGCCGAGTACGCCTGGTTGTCGAGCGACGATTTCGCCGCGCTGTGTGAAATGCTGAAGGCACGCCCAGTACGTTGGACCGATGTGATGGGCGTGCGCTTTCCTGATCGCGCACCATCCGCATCGACTCTGCGCCGATGATTGTTGCCAGCGCGATCGCGCCCGTCACCGGAGCGCCTTTATCCTTCGCCAATCTGCTCGAGCCGCAGCGGCTCGCGCTGCACCTCACGCACAGTCCGCCCGACGGATTCGAGCCGCTGATCGGTCCGGCCGGAATGCTGGGCTTCACTACCGCGTTCGACTTGATGACGACAGCGGACGAGGCGGTCAAACGCTGGGCAAATCGGCTATTGCCCAGCGCCCGGTTGCGCCGCGTGTTGAAGCTACGCGCCATGTTCTTCGGATCGACCGTGACCGAATACCTGCCGCTGCCGACCAGCGTGGAGGCGCATGCCTTGCCGCGGTCACTGCTCGAGCATTGGAACGCCTCCACGCCGCTGCTCATCGCCAAGGATGTGCCGCACCAGTCCCCGCTGCTCAGCGCCGCCGACAACCAGCGCAGCGCAGATTTCCTGAAAGCCAGCGAGGACGCCGGCTTCGTCATTCTGTCCGGCCAGGCGTTGGCCTACGTTCCGATCGATTTTCGCGACGAGGCAGAATTCTTGGATCGGCTGTCGGCGTCGCGACGCAAGGACTTGCGCAGGAAGCTCAAGGCGCGCGCGGCGCTTCGCATCGATCGAATTCCCACCGGCAGCAGCGCGTTCGATGACGAACGATTCGTGCTTGCGCTGTATGCCTTGTACGAGCAGGTGTTCAGCCAAAGCGAAATCCACTTCGACCATCTCACCGTCGATTTTTTCCGCACCGTGCTGCGCGATCGTACGCTCGATGGTCATTTGTTCGTCTACTACACGAGCGAGCGTCTGATCGGCTTCAACCTCTGCTTCGTGCGCCATGGCAAACTGATCGACAAGACCATCGGCCTGCGCTATCCCGAGGCGAAGACCTACAACCTCTACTTCGTGAGCTGGATGCACAACCTGGCTTTCGCGCGCGAGCACGGCCTGACGCATTACGTCGCCGGTTGGACCGACCCGCAGATCAAAGCGTATCTCGGCGCGCGCTTCACATTCACCCGTCACGCCGTGTATTTCCGCAATCCGCTGTTGCGCGCCGCCGTCCGCCGATTCGGATCGTGGTTCGAGAGCGATCGCGACTGGTACCAAAGCCGATCATGACTTCACCTCTGGTACTCGACCTCGATGCCTCGCTCTCGCCCTCCGATGCGCGGCGCGTGGACTTGCGGCATTGGCAGGAAGCCATTCGTTTCGCATGTCGAACCGCCACCTGGCGCGAATTCGAGCGCGATCTTCAGACGCGGGCGCCGGCCATCGACGGCACCGTGCTGCTGGGAAGCGGCGACTTTCACCACGTGAGCGCGTTGCTCATCAAGCGACTGGCGAGATCGCATCGTTTCGATGTGCTGGTATGCGACAACCACCCGGACAATATGCGCTTCCCGTTCGGCATTCACTGCGGCTCATGGGTGCGTCACGTGGCCGCGCTGCCCCAGGTCGGGATCGTTCACGTCGTCGGCATCACCTCACGCGATGTAGCCGCCGCGCAGGCTTGGCAAAATTACCTGCGCCCGCTGTATGCCCGCCGCGTCTGCTATTGGACGGTCGGGGTGAATACCCGCTGGGCCGCGCGTCTCGGACTGAGCGAGAGCGTCAAGAGTTTTGGCAACTGCGCGGCTCTGGTGCGCGCGCTCACTCGGTTCCTGCGTGCGACGACCACGCCGCTCTATCTGTCGATCGACAAGGACGTCCTCGCGGACGATGTCGTTCAGACCAACTGGGACCAGGGCTGCATGCGCCTTGCGCAGCTCGAGGCCATCATCGCGGCGACGCAAGGCCGAGTCATCGGCAGCGACATTACCGGGGAGGTGTCGTCGCACCGCTATCGATCGCGCTGGAAGCGCTTGCTGAGCGCGATCGATCATCAGCCGTCCGTCGATCCAGGGCTGCTGCGCGCATCGAGAGCTGCGCACTGCGCGGTGAACCGTCACCTGCTCGATTGCATCGCGACCGCCGCGATCAAGCCTGCTCCAACCCGCGCAGAATGACTTCGAAGCGCTCGGCGTCGAGCCAGGGGCTGTTCGAAATCGTCAGAGTCGATGCTGCAAAGTTGACGGCATTGGGGCATCCGCTGGCGTTAGCGGAGAACTTCAGGTAGTCGTAGTCAGGCAGCGCGTGCGCGAACATGCGGCTCACGCCAACTCGCGCGCCCCATAGCGCGAGCAATACACGATCGCACGCAAGCGCCGAGTCGAACTTCACCAGTAGACAGGGCCATACACCGCGAGCATGCGCGCGATCGACGAACACGCGAAGGCCGGGAAGTGCGCCCAGCCGGCCGATGCGCGCGTCAGCCTGTTGCCGCGTCGCCTCGTGAAAGGCAGCCAGGCGACGCAGCGCTGCAACACCTACCCGTTGCCGCCACGGCCCGACCGCATGTAAGGGAATGGGGGTTCGGTAGCGATCGCCCGCGGCACGCGCGAAGTCGTTCACTCGCAACGCCCGTCGTAGCGGCATCCCGTATACCCAGCGCAAGGTCGAGGGCCGATACAACAGCGCGTAAGCCGCGAGCTGGACCGCACGCAGCAGCTCGAGCAGGGCGTTCGATCGGATCAGCTCACGGCCCGTGCGCTCGATTTCCTGAAATAGCTCCGCCCTGCGGGTGATCCATAGGCCGCCTTCGTAAAGGGTGATTCCTTTGCCAACCGCGAAGCTGAAGAACCCGGCATCGCCGAGGAGGCCGACCGTTTCGTGGCGCCAGCGCGCTCCAAACGCCTGGGCACCATCCTCGACGACGAACGCCCCATGGGCGTGGGCGATACGCACCACCGGCTCGACGTCGGCAACACGCCCGGCCAAATGCGCCGGGATGACGGCAAGCGTGTCGGATCCGCATTGCATGGCCAGCGCATCAAGAGCGAATCCAAAATCGTTCGGTGCGGTATCGCACAGCACCGGCTCGAGGCCAACGTGCACCACAGCCAAAATCACCAGCGGGCAGGTATAAGCGGGCACGATGACGCGCCGTCGCGGCGACAGGCGCCGCAGCGTGGCGAGGATGACGATCAAGCACGCGGTGCCCGAGCATTCCACTCTGGCTCGATCGACGCCCAAATAGCCGGCCGCCGCCGTGGCGAGATCCGAGGATCCGTGGGACAGCAGATCGCTCAGTCGAACAGGCAGACCGGCAGTCGGCGGAATTTCACCCCAGCTCTTCGACAGGCTCATCCTGAGACGAGGCAAGACAAAGCACGCCCGCGATGATCGCGGCTGCTCCGGCGAACTGCCAAACGGACAGACGCTCACCGAACAGTGGCACCGAAAGAATCATCACGCCGACGACTTCCAGATGCGAGGCGGCGAAGGCCGGTCCGATCGGCGCGTACTTCAGCAGCGTCATCCAGGTGACGAAGGCGCCGAGATAGCCGAGTACAGCCGCGTAGACCCAAGGCGCCGCCAAGACGCGCAAAAACCAACCGACCTCCAGGCTGAAAGGCGTATCCAGGGCGGCAAACTTGAAACACACCTGCGCGAGCGTATCGAACACGATCAGCGCCAGGAACCCGATCAAGTAGAAGCGCCTTCGAGACATCAGGACACCGCGACCAAAGCGATGCCGATCAGGATCAATACAACGCCGGCGAGGCGGCCGCGCGAAACGGGCTCGCGAAACCAGATCCGACCTCCGAGCATGACCAGCGCGATGCTGATCATGCCCAACATGACGGCGACAGCGAGCGGCACGAGGGAGAGAAACGCGAGCCACAGCACGAACTCGATCGCGAAACAGCCCACGCCAATCCAAATCCAGGGGCGGCTCAACATGTGTCGCCACCGTTCGAGAACAGAAGCATCGTCGTGCGGCTCGCGTGAAGCCGCTTTGAATGCGAGCTGCCCTCCGGTGTCCACCAGCGCATTCAGCATCCAGAGCGACACGACAATCGGAGAATTCATAGCGCGGGAAGGCTTCGACAAAGCAATTTGATCGTCGCACGACTCGCCGGTTCGTTCAATATGTATCGGCCCTCGTGCATATGGAATCGCACCGCCGCGCGCGCAACGATCTTCGATTCGAAAGCCTGCAGAAAGGTTTGCGCAAGAGATCGGAAAGTCGCCGTACCTAGACTGGTTTCTAACCCGGCCGCAGCTGGTGGGTATGACAAGCGGTCGGATCTCTTTGCGCGAGGCCATTTACGTATGCCGCTCTCACTCGTTTCAAGATCCGATCAGACATCGATCATCACCACCGCCGAGCTGCTGGCTGCGGAAGCGCGCTACTGCTCGTTCGGCGACACTGTTCACTATGTCGATCCGCCCAAGATCTTCACCCGCTGCGAAGGCAGCTACCTGTTCGACATGCACAACGTCCCTTTCCTCGATCTGCAGATGTGGTACTCGGCGGTGAACTTCGGCTACGCCAATCCCAGATTGAACGATGTGCTGAAGCGGCAACTGGATCAATTGCCTCAGGTGGCGAGCCAATATCTGCATCCGACCAAAATCGAGCTGGCGCAGCGTATCGCTCGAGACGCAGAGGCGAAGTTCGGCACACGAGGACGTGTGCATTTCAACGTCGGGGGGTCGCAATCGATCGAAGATTCGCTCAAGCTCGTGCGCAACGCGCGGCAGGGGCGCAGCTTGATGTTCGCGTTCGAAGGCGGATACCACGGACGCACACTGGGCGCCTCGTCGATCACCTCGAGCTATCGCTATCGGCGGCGCTACGGACATTTCGGCGAGCGCGCCTACTTCATTGCCTTCCCCTACCATTTTCGTGGCGGAAGAGGGATGAGCAAGGAGGAATACGGTCACGAGTGCGTGCGGCGTTTCGAGCGCCTGTTCGAGACCGAGTACAACGGCGTGTGGGATCCCAAGGCCGGCCAGTGCGAATATGCCGCGTTCTACGTCGAGCCCATCCAAGGGACCGGCGGCTACATCGTCCCGCCCAAGAACTTCTTCGTCGAGTTGAAGAAGGTGCTCGACCGCTACAACATCCTGCTGGTGGTCGATGAGATCCAGATGGGCTTCTTCCGCACCGGAAAGCTGTGGTCGATCGAGCACTTCGGCGTGCAGCCGGACGTGTTGGTATTCGGCAAGGCGTTGACCAACGGCCTCAATCCGCTCGCGGGTCTGTGGGCACGCGAGGAATTGATCAATCCCACCGTATTCCCGCCCGGCTCCACCCACTCGACATTTGCCTCCAACCCGCTGGGCACCGCGGTGGGACTGGAAGTCATGCGCATGCTCGAAGAGCGCGACTACGAGGCTTTGGTCATGTCGCGTGGCGAGCATTTCCTTTGCGGCCTGCGCGATCTTCAGAAGCGCCATCCGGAGATCGGCGACGTCGACGGTCTCGGCCTTGCGCTGCGCGCGGAAATCTGCGAGGCGGACGGCTTCACGCCCAACAAGGCGCTGCTCGATCGGATGGTCGAGATCGGGCTGGCGGGTGATCTCCAGCACAAAGGCAAGCGCATGGGACTGGTGCTGGACGTCGGCGGCTACTACAAGAACGTCATTACACTCGCGCCCTCGCTGCACATCACGCCGCAAGAGATCGACCTCGCGCTCACATTGCTCGATCAGCTCATCACCCGCGCGAAGCGCGCGTCAACTTAGCACGCTCTATTGAGGTTCTCACAAATGGAGGACATCGCCGCTGGTGCAAGGCAAAGGGGAGTTGTTCCTCCCCGTCGGCTTCGCCAACACCCCTCCTTGAAAAAAGGAGGGGAAGAGCATCCCGACCTCGCAGTCGTTTTCCCCTCCTCTCAAGAGGAGGGGTCGGCCGAAGGCCGGGGGTGGTGTGGGTGTAAATCCACACCAACCACCCCGTCGGCTTCGCCGACACCCCTCCTTAAAAAAGGAGGGGAAGAGCATCCCAACCTCGCAGTCGTTTTCCCCTCCTCTTGAGAGGAGGGGAAGAGCATCTCGACCTCGCAGTCGTTTTCCCCTCCTTGAAAAAGGAGGGGAAGAGCATCCCGACTTCGCAGTCGTTTTCCCCTCCTCTCATGAGGAGGGGTCGGCCGAAGGCCGGGGGTGGTGTGGCTTTGCCCGCATTGAGTGAATCCTCAATAGGGGGCACCGACCGATCAGGCCCCGGTGCCCCTATCGTCCCGGCGTCGAAGGATCAAGCGCGACGCGCAATCAACGACGCGTTGGCGCCGCCAAACGCGAAGGAATTCGACATCGCGTACTCGAGATCGCGCATCGGACGGGCATGTAGCGGAACGCAGTCGAGATCGCAGGCAGGATCCGGATCGTCGAGGTGCGCGGTCGGCGGTATCCAACCACGCGCGAGTGCCAGGGCAGTGATGACGAATTCGAGGGCGCCGGCTGCACCGACCAGGTGCCCGTGCATGGACTTGGTCGAGCTGATCGCGAGCCGGTGGGCATGCACGCCGAACGCATGCTTGATCGCTTCGATCTCCACCAGATCGCCGGTCGGCGTAGCGGTCGCATGGGCGTTGATGTAACCGATGCAGGAAGGATCGACCCTCGCATCCTCAATCGCGACCTGCATCGCTTGAGTCTGTCCGCCGGCCGCCGGCTGCGTGAGCCCGGACGCGTCGCTCGCCGCGCCGTAGCCGACGATCTCGACGAGCGGTCTGGCGCCTCGCGCCCGCATTACATCTTCGCGTTCCATGACGATGGCAGCAGCGCCTTCGCCCAACACGAAACCGCTGCGATCACGCGCGAACGGGCGACTGGATGCGTGTGCGCCGCTCGGATGCTCCTTGGCCAGCACCCCCAGTGCCTCCCACGCGGTAATCGATCCGTCATTGAGCATCGCCTCCGCACCACCGGCCACGGCCTGGTCGAGATAGCCGTCGCGCAGCGCGCGGAAGGCCTCGCCGATCGCGACCGCGGATGACGCGCACGCGATCGAATAGGTATGCGAGGGGCCGGTGAGCCGGTAGCGAATCGAGATATGTGCGGCCGGCGCACTCGCCATCACGAGCGGCACCGTAGTGGGCTTGAGCTTGCGGCTGTGCCGCTCGTAATAAATGCGATAGGCATCCTGCAGCGTCTGCGCACCGCCGAGCCCACAACCGAAGTAGACGCCCGTGCGCGCGTGCAGGCCGCTGTCTTCGAGCATGCCTGCCTGACGCAGCGCTGCCTGCGCAGCGCCGAGCGCGAGCTGCGCAACCCGGTCGGTTAGAAGCAATTGCGACTTGGGCGCGAGCGCGGCAGGATCGATCTGAGCGGACGCAATCAGCACGCCACTGTCCGAGCCGTCGTCGGCACGGGTCACTTTGCGGATTGCCGATTCGCCGCGCAGCAAGCGCTCGAACATTTCCTCCGCGTCGTTGCCGTGCGGCGAGACGACGCCCAGTCCGGTGACGAAGACGCGGGAGCGCTGCATGAGTCGCACCTACGCTTGGATCATGCTGTCGATCGCTGCTGCCGCCTCGCCGATCGTCTTGAAGTTGGCCTGGTCATCACCGATGTCCACGTGGTAGCGATCGGCCAGATCGAAGATCAGCTCGGCAAGTGAAAGCGAGTCCAAGCCCAGCTCTTTCATTGGCGTGTCGGGTTTGAGCAACTCCGGCTTCACATCGTACTTGTTGAGCAGCAACTCCTGAATTTCGGTCAGTACGTTCACAGTCGTCTCCTCATCGTCATGTTATGCAGTGCGGCGCATCGCATCAGCATGGACCGCCTGCGGCAGGGGTTGATTCTCTGCCTCCATCTGCTTGGCGAAAAAAGCCCTCGTTCGTGCGATCACTTCGCGGCGCTCTTGATCCAAGGTGACCATGTGGTAGCTCTCGTCGAGGAACAGCGCTTCGACTGGAGCGGGCACCGCGCGTTCGAGCAGCTGCACGTTGCGCACGCTGGCAACGTCGTCGTCGCGCGCATGGATGGCGAGGCAGGGACAGTTGACCCGACCAAGATCGCGCCGCACCGATCGAGACAACCGATAGAACTGCGCCAGAGCCGGCCAGGGATTGCCGGGCAGACCGGCCGCGCTGCTGTCCCCCGAATGCATCTTTTCGAACACGAGCTTGCGCAGCATCTCGCTCTTCAATCCGTATGGATAGGTTTCCATGAAGACACGCCGGCGGCCAATTCCCAATCGATCAATCCACGGCAGCACGAAGGCGAGGCGCGCCAGGCGAGGAATCGCCCATCCATCGTAGAAGAAAGTCGTCCCGTAGAGAACGGCCGCGCGCGTGGTGGCCGGGTGGTCGATCGCGTAGCGCAGCGCAAGCAATGCTCCCATCGACAATCCACCGACGAAGATCCGATCGGCGTGTTGAAGCAGTCGGTGCGCGGCAAGCTCTACGCTGCGCACCCAGTCATGCCACGACGTCGCGATGAGGTCCTGTTCGTCGCCGCAGTGGCCCGCCAGCTGCATGCACAGAACGGTATGGCCGGCCTGATGCAATCCGTAAGCGATGGTGCGCAGCTCGTTCGGCGTGCCGGTCAGCCCGTGGATCAGCAAGACGGCCGGCGCTGCGCCGCGGAGGAAGATTTCGCTGGGCCGGATCATTGTGCTTGCAGCGCCCCGACGTTGAATTTGGTGGCGAGAGGAAGGGCGACCTTGACGATCGTGCCGCGCGACTCCGGAGCTTCGATCGTCACGCGCCCGCCATGCGCGATCACGATTTCTTTGACGATGGCCAGGCCAAGACCGCTGCCCGGCCGCGTCGTACCCGGGACGCGGAAGAAGCGCTCGAATACCTTTTCGCGCGCCGACTCGGGGATGCCGATACCGTTGTCTTGTACCGTGAGGATCGCCTCGTCACCGCACACCTTGGTGTTGACCGTTAACTGCCCGCCGGGTGCGGTATAGGCAATGGCGTTGTCGAGCAGGTTGGCGAGCAGTTCCTGGATGAGCAGCGGATCGCCCACGATGGGCGCGGACTCGACATCGAACCCGATGTCGATCTCCTTGCGCAGCGCCCGCGGCACCCACGCCTTCGCTGCCTCCTCCACCACCTGCTTCAAATCGAGAGGACGCATACGTTCGGCCACCTGCGCGTGCGGATCGGTGCGCGCCAGCATGATGAGCTGCTCGGCGAGATGGGCGGTCCGGTCGGCGTCTTGGCGAAGCGTATCCAAAATGTTCGGTAGATCGTTCTCGTTCACGTGACGGTAGGCAAGTTCGGCTTGCGTGGTGAGTGCCGCGAGTGGCGTGCGCAGTTGGTGAGCCGCGCTCGCGAAGAAGCGCCGCTGCAGTTCGCTCGCTGCGCGCAAGCGCGCCAAAAGATCGTTGAGCGCATGCACGAGCGGTTGCACTTCGGATGGTCCCGCTGCCTCCACCGGTCTTAGATCTCCCGGCGAACGCGACTCGATTTCCTTGCGCAGAGCAATCAGTGGCGTGAGGCCGTTCACGATGCCGTACTTGACGATGAGCACGATCAGCGCACCGAGGACGAAGTCCGGCAGCACCACCGAAAGCAACATATGCTGGACAAGCTCCTCTCGCCTGCCCATCGTCTCGGCGACTTGGACCGTCAAATCCTTCCCCTTGAGCGCCGCCACGCGCACGGGGGCATCGCCCACATGCGAGTTGAACACTTTGGGCTCGTCCAGCGGGAATTCCGCGGAGACGGGCGCGAGCAGCGAGCTGCCGGTGATCACGTGGCCGTCCTGGTCGACGACTTGGTAGTAGGTTCGGACTTTCGAATCGGGCTTGAACAACCGCTCGGCATAGGTAGAGATGGACCTGGGATCGCGCGTACCGGCGGCGAATTCCGCGATCAAGCTGGAAAGCTTCTTCAGTTCCTGATCTTGTGCCTGCAGCCCGGGCAGGACAGTGAGATAGTAGTCCGCCGCAGCAGCCACGATCACGACCACGATGAGTGGAAGCATCAAGCGTCGGATGAGGGACGCGCGAAGGCTATTGCCGGCTTCCATCAACCTGCTCCTCCAGCAGGTAGCCGAATCCGCGAATCGAACGTATGCGCAGCGACGCATCCGCCAGCTTGGTGCGCAAGCGCGAGATGTACACCTCGATCGCACCGCCGCTGATATCGTCATCCCAGCTGCTGATCGATTGAACGATGCGCTCCTTGTGCAACACGTCACCGGCATGGGAGAGCAAGACCTCGAGCACCGCCCACTCGCGCGCGGTGAGGGCGAGCGGCACGTCGTCGATCCACGCGCGCTGCGCCTTGCGATTCATCACCAGCTTGCCCAGCCGCAGCACCTGCTCGGAGCGAGACTGCGCGCGCCGTAACAAGGCCCGCACACGCGCCTCCAGCTCGGGGAACGCAAACGGCTTCAGCAGGTAGTCGTCAGCGCCAAGGTCGAGTCCATGCACGCGGTCCTCGACTTCGTCGCGTGCGGTGAGAATGAGCACGGGTAGCAGTTGCCCGCGCTTTCTCAGCCGACGCAACACTTCGAAGCCGTCGATTCCCGGCAAGCCGACGTCGAGCACGAGCAAGTCGTACTTCTCCGACTTCAGCATGTTGTCGGCGCGCTCGCCGCTCTGAGCAAGATCCACAGCGAAGCCGGGGCCGCTGAGGGCACCGGAAAGCCCAGCCGCAAGCGAAGGGTCGTCTTCGACGATGAGGATACGCATAGGCAGTCGTGTTGGCGAAGGTTGGGGCGATCTACGCGTCTGTCAATGCCCATCCCTGCCCGACGAGGTCACGATGATCGGGTCCCTGTCGGCAGCGGGCGCGATCGGCTCCTCGCTCGGGAGCTGATCTCTCGAAACGTGGTGATCGGAGTCTAGAATTTCACCCTTGCTCAAACCTTTGGGCAAGCTTTCGCGAAGCTGACGCCTCGGCAAGCACCGCATGAGGCAAGAAGGCCCGAGCTGCCGCGATGCGCCGTGAAACGCGGCTCGGCCCAAGAAGTTCGTGTGAAATCTACCAATACGAAGCGCGGGCTGGCGGGCCGACACAAGCAGGCTTCGCGAACCCCTAAAGCATCGAGAACCAGATCTGATCGGACGAATCGCCCAAATGGAGCATGATCAAGTGAGCACGGTCCGGCGTTTCGCACAATGCAGCCGTGGCCTTACTCAATTGATTGGGGATCTTCACGTTCGGCGTCCACTCGTCCCGTTGATAAAGTGACCACCACATCGAATTCGATGCATCGCCTCGATGGATCATGTGGAGCAGCCCCTTGTGCGTTGCCAAGGCGGGCGCCGATTGGCTGAGTTGACAGCGGATCCTCGTGTTCGACCACCAGCCGGAGTCGTCGAATACGGACCACCAAATATGGTTGGAGTTATCGCCTAAGTGCACCATGTGGATCTTGTTGCTGAATACGGCGAGCTTCACCGGGCTCTTGCTGAGCTGCCCGTTGATCACGGTGTTCTTCGTCCAACTGTTTCCGTCGAAGGTCGAGACCCAGATTTGGTTGGACGAATCCCCTGTATGCACCATGAACAATTTACCGTTGAGCGCGGCCAAGGCGGGAACGGTTTGGCTCAATTGACCGGTAATCGGCACGTTGTCGGTCCATCCGCTTCCGTCATTGGTCGACCACCAGATCTGGTTCGAGCTGTCTCCGAGGTGCACCATATGCAGCAGGCCGCCGAATTCGGCAATCGAAGCGCCGGCCTTGCTCTTCTGGCCGGAGATGGTCTGGCTCGGACTCCAGTTCAGCCCATCGGTGCTCGTCGTCCAAATCAGCCGGTTGCTGCCCCCGTCGTTGTGCACCATATGCATGACGCCTTGGAAGAGCGCAAGCGCCGGTGTGGATTTGCTCTGATGCCCGTCAACCTTCACGTTCGTCGACCACGTATCAGGATTCGGTGCCTGCAGAGCCCCCCACGGCAATGGACTGATCTTCAGCAGACTTCGCCCCGAAAGCGCAACATACAACGCCCGTTCGCACGGGTTCGACACCCAGTCGTAATAGCAATTGGTGGGACGCCCCGCTAGCGCGCGCGTATCGAGCAGCCGGTTCCAGATGATGCCGTCGTTGGTGAAGAACGCACCGCCTTCTCCAACCGCGAAGCGCGTGAGCGGGCGGTAGGGGTCGAACTGCATATCGGTCAACACTTCCTCGACGAAGTCATCCCCTTCTCCGCTGCTCGTGTCGCGCGCAATCGGTATCTTGCCCCCGGCGGTAAGTTGAAGCTGCAGATATCCATCCTGATGCCAACTCTTTCCGCCGTCGTCGGACCGCTTGACGTCGGACTCGTCCAGTAGATAGATGAGGTTCGACCGATAGGGATCGACGAAGAATCTGCGCGCGGCGCTTGCATTGCCTCCGGGCACGATGCGCTCCCAATACGTCATCCCCTCGGTCCACTTCCACAACTCGTTTGCCGGGTTGCCGCCGACATAGAAGACGGTTCGAGCGTGTCCGCCGGAGGCTTGCACCACGCCCAGGTCGGCTCGAGGCAGCACCGGACCTTGCTGGTACACGCGCTGACCCTCGAAGGGCGTGGTCGCAAGAGTGTCCCAATCGTCCCGCGAGTCGATCTCGAGCATGCTTTGGGTGCGCAACAGCACCGCGCGCGTGTCGGTCACGAATCGGATAAAAACGTAATCGCCGGGCGCCGCAGGATCGTCGTCGAGCATGTTCAGAACGATCGGCCGAAAGCCGCGCAACCCGAAGAAGCTGCTCGCATTCCAGCTGCGCGGTCCGGTTGCAGACGGCGGTCCGGGAACGATATGCGCCTGGGTTGTGTTGATCCTGGCGTCGGGGAGGAGTCCTGGTTTGGCCTCGTAAACCGTGACCGTCCCGCCTTGCGCTGCAGACACCGAATTTCCATCGGTATCCCAACGCGGCGTGAACACGAGCATCGAGTGCGCACGTAATGGATCGGCATAAGAGCAATCGTTGTCGCCTCCGCCGTATTGTTGAGACGTCCAATGCGCGCCACCGTCCACGGAATAGAAGCCGTCGTTGTCGCCCGTATTCAGCGAAAGCGCGGTACCTACGCCGGCGATCGACACGCCGGCAACATTGACGCAGGAAAGGGTCTTGACGTTTTGCGCGGCGTGGAAATATTTACCGCCATCGGTGCTTCGATAGATGCCCCCATCGCTCAGCAGCCAGACCGTACCAGCGCTCACCTGGTAAGCCCCGCCCTCGAAGGTCGCCGCGAAGTCTGGCGACAGGAGAACGCCGTGAAGGTCCGCATGAACGTTGTCTCCCTGGTCCAACGCATGCCAGTCGGAAGCGGAGACGGGATCGAGCGGCCCGACATACATTTTGGAGCGATGCGGACTAACGAACAGAACGTTTCCGTGTCCCGGTTGAGTGGCCGCAACGAAGACGTTGCCGCTGTCCTGATCTCCCAGGTTGGGCGGTACTACCGCTTCCCAAGTCGATCGATGCGTGTTGACGAACTCGGAGTAATCGCCGCGCCACAACTGTGCGTCGTTGCCGATGAGAAACACTTCGAACGGCGAGCGCGGAGAAACAACGAGCACGCTGGGCGCAACGAAGTTGGCGGTTCCCACCGCTCCGCCGACGTTCGGCGGAATGCCGCCAGCCTCCGGCGGAATCGTCGCGCCGTCGTCCCAGATCCAGTTCATGCCGCCGTCGAGGGAGACGAACATCGTGCTATCGCCCAGCGCGTAAACGATCGCCGGCGACGGTGCGCCGGTCGGCGAAGCGGATACCGCGACGTGGTTCACGCGCTTGGTCGAGCCGGGCCCACACGGCAGCACGTTCTCGAACGTCGCTCCACCATCGCGACTCACCGCGAGCGCACTGCCAAGGGCCGCAAACACCAAATCATCGCTGTTTGGCGCCCAAACCAACTGTCCTACGGCCTCACCTGTGGGATACCGATGGACTTGTGTCCACGTACTTCCGCCGTCTACCGATCGCCAAACACCCCGATCACCGACCTCACGATCGTTACGCGTAAGAACGAGAACGACGTTCGGATCCTGCGGCGATACCGCGATGTCCATCGCGCACCAACCGCCAAGAGACCCGGGCACATCGAACCGATCTGGCGCAGGCTGCGGCCATACCACTTGGTCCCAATGTTGCCCACCATCTTGGGACAGCCAAAGGTTGGAATAGGAGCCCGCAAATACAGTCTTTCCATCTTGCGAACAAGTGATCGATAGCATCCGCCCATTGACCGACTGTTCGTCCGACTCGATGGTCGTATTCGAGGAGACCGGACTTACGTCGGTGATCGTGGTCATGGCGATTGCGCGGATCAGCTAGCGATCAGGCGAATCGTCCAAAAATCATCCGCCAGGTTGTCGTCGGTCAAATAAGCATATGGCATCGTGAAGTAGCCTTGGACGCCCCAGCTCGTACCCCACGAATTGCGCACCACGAAGCGCTGTTCGGAATCATCGTAGCCCACCGCCATCACCGCATGGCCGCCCAGCACTTGCTCACTGGGACTCGGCATGGGCACCACGCCGGTCTTGGCCACGGCTGGGCTCTCGAAGCTCTGATACACGGTGAAGCCGAACACGAACGGATAACCCGACGCGAGGCAGCCCTTCATCTGATTGACGTTGCGCGCGATCCGCTGATAGGCCACGGCTTTGTATTGGCGTGCATCCAAATAGCACTTGGCCGAAGGCTTCTCTTTGAATGCGGAAATGTCGTACGGCCATTCGGTCTCCGGACAGTCTCCCCGCTTCGCGACGCTCTTGATGCCGTCACGAATCTGCGCACCGCTGTCGGAGTCGACGGTATGTTCCATCACGCGTTCGTTGTAGTAGATGAACAAGCGCGATGGCACGAAATCAGGCTGTAACTTCTGCTTCATGCGTTCGAACTGAATTGCTCCGCCGATCGCATTGGCTGTACAACTTCCCAGTTCCCCTTGATCGTAGACCGGCGGGCATTGGCCGCGCAGGTCGACCTTGGGTGGTAATTCCGGCAGCACCTCGCGCGGCGCTGCATACATATGATCGCGCTGATCTGGAACATCGGGAACCCATCCGAAAGCATGCTTTGCCATTTTTCCCTCCTATAGTGAGGGTGCTTACTACGAGTAGGACTGTTGTGTCCCCGCAGTCATAACCATGTCGATTTCGTGAAGCACTCTCTCGTTGCCGAGTCGGCTTGATTCGATCTGGATACCTGTATATCTCATCAAGCTTTCGCGAAGCTTTCGGATGACCCACGTGCGCGTATGCCTTTTGTCAGGGCGTATGAGTGGTAAACAATCCACGCCAACCGGCGAGCCACCGCTATCGAGGCGAGTCCGTTTCGCCTTGCGTTTATCGGCGAACCAATTGAAGTCCGTCAAGCTCAAACGCGCATAGCATCTTCGACTCGGTGCGCCTTGCTCACCGCTCGCTGCCTATGCCCGTCTCATTCATTGCCTTAGGCAACGACCTCACGATGCCGCCGGGCTACTGGCATCCCCAAATGACCAGTCGCCTCGAGTCTGCACAAATCGTCGAAATAGATTCCGACCACGAAGCCTTGTTGACGACGCCCGATGCGCTCGCCAACGCCTTGCTACACCTGTCCTCTCAGTGATGCGGACCGCGTTTGACCGCGCGATGGGCGGCTTGCCCGGAAAGGCTCTGGTGACCCCTGGTGAATCTGGGCCGTATCCGACAATCTCGCGCGAATTGTTGATGCCACGCGGACGGGTAGACGCATCGGGAATGTCGAAGGCCAGAAACGGCGCAGGCGGCCCGCTCGTCGCACTGCCGACTCACTCGCCGCGCCCTCAGGACCTCGCGATTCTCCCTACATCCTTATGCAACCCAATGCGTGAACAGCGGCCCGGTCGCTCCATACACCGGGTCACACTTCGGTAGCGGCACGCGCATCACCGCATCGATGGGATCTATCCCTGACGACGAGCCAGGCGTGCACAGGTCGGGAGCTTGCCCCGCCGGGTAGGCACCGACAATGCCGAGTGTTCCACGCGAGGAAAGCTTCTTGTGGCCGGTTCCGGCGGGCAGCACGATCACGTCTCCGGGGCGAGCGGTGAGCGTCACGCCGCTGCCACCGCCAAACTGCACCGTCACCTCGCCGCTGTAGACGCCGAGCGCCTCATGCGCATTGCTGTGGAAGTGGTGAAACGGATAGACGCCGTCGCGCCACGCCGGCGGCCAGTCGTTACGCCCAAACAACGCCTCGAATGCCGCCGCCGGGTCTGCGCCTTCAATCGCCACCGCAGCGGGATAGACCAGCAGCGGCCAGCGCGGGTGATTGGGAATCGCGCGGTCGGCCGCCAGAACGTAGGCGACGACCGAACGGTCATGGCTTGGGGTCGAACTCATACCGAGGTCCTCCGAACGACTGGGTGAACCCGATGATAACGACTGACGCGAATCCCATGCAGCAGGCGTCGTTGTGGGCCTCGCGTCAGCGGCCTGCGCAGTCACATGCAGCGTGCGCGGTCGCCGACAAACCGCCGGGCGCCAAAAAAACTTCGGCGTTGGTCGGCGACAGCGTGAGCCTCGAAGCGAGTCCGCTCGTTATCCTCCTGCCGTAGCTTGTCCAAGCGGCCTGCGCGCAGCGCTAGGCCTGGCAATCGAATCAGGTCGAGTTGCCGGTGGGGCACAGCAGAACAGCCCTACCCGCTGGCGCGGTGAGGAATGCTAACTGTATAGCCGCACACGCATATTGCTAAACACGCGCACCCCGACAGCGCACTCGTTCGCGCGCCAAACGTCGCTCGAGCCGGACACCGTGTAGCAACGCAGAGACGTTGACGGCTTCGACGCAGGTCTGCGATGGTGATCATGCGCGCGCGTCACAACATCACAAGTAGACCTCATCGGAGAACGACATGAGAACTTGGATTCCGGTTTTGTCGACTGCCGCCATCGTGACGACCACTTTGGCAGCCCTGTTCCCCCGCACGGTAGAAAGCCAAGTGAGTGCGACCGAAGCCCGCAGCGCGTTCGACAACAAGACGCGCCGAGAGCGCTTTAGCCACGACGGCAGGATCGACGCCGAGCGATTCGCCGGTCCTCCCGTTGGTTCCGCCTCCGAGGCGCCCACAGGTTTCGACAACATGACCAACGGCTACTTGGAGCAAGGCCCGCCGTTCTCGACGATCAACGCAAATAACGTTCTGCCGCTGCGCTCGTTCAACGACAATCGCTTCCTGTTCGAACAAGCGGAGACCATAGCGGAGGGTCTAGGCCCGACCTACAACGGTCAGAGTTGCGCCGAGTGTCATCAGAACGTCGTCACGGGCGGCGCGAGCCAAGTCGCGGAGCATCGCACCGGGCGACAAATCAACGGCGAGTTCTTCGAGTCACTCGGCGGATCGCTGATCCAATCGCGCGGGACGCATGCCGATGTCGTGGAGCATGTTTATTATCAGGACGACGTGCGCACGTTTCGCATATCCACGAACACGCTAGGCAATGGTTATGTCGAAGCCATTTCGAACAGCACGCTGCTCGCCATTCGCAGTGCGCAGCCCGCCGACATGCGCGGCACCGCGGTAGTCGTGCCCGTTCTGGAGTCAAACGGCAAGGCGCGGATCGGCCGCTTCGGATGGAAAGGCCAGCATGGCAGTCTGCACTCGTTCGCGGCGGACGCCTATTTGAACGAGATGGGCATCACCAGTCCCCTCTTCCCCGAGGAAAATACCTCGAGCGGCCGCTTTGTTGGCTACGGCACGCCTTACGATCCGGTTCCAGAGCCGGAGGACGACGGCGACGATGTCGTCGCATTCGCTGACTTCATGCGCGCCACCAAAGCACCGCTCAGGGGAGCGATCACTGGCGACGTGCAAGCCGGCGAAGCGGTGTTCAAACGCATCGGATGCGGCATCTGCCACACGTCGTCGATCACCACGGCTCCGCCCGGCACAAAGATCAACGGCGGCACCCTGACAGTACCGCCGGCGCTCGGCAACAAGATCATTCATCCGTACAGCGATTTTCTCTTGCACGATATCGGCAGCGGCGATGGAATTCCGGTCCTTCCCGACGCGATCTACGCGGCGACCACAAACAAGATTCGAACGGCACCCCTCTGGGGATTGAGGACCCGCAACCGATTGATGCACGACGGCCTGTCCTTTACGTTGCAGGAGGTGATTCAGCGACACAACGGCCAAGCTTCGACCGTTCGTAGCCGCTACAACGCACTTTCGGACGGCGAGAAGAATCAACTGCAGGCGTTCCTGGGATCGCTCTGAGTCATCAGGCGCGGCGCGCCGCACACTTGCCGTGGCGGACGGCGCGCTTCGCAGTCATTCGCTGCGCCAATTTCGTCTGCGTGTGCACCGCCCTCGCGCTACCCGGCTGTGCGGCGCGTGGCCGCCTGCCATCGATCGTCGCGCCACATCGACGCCGAACAGGAGGATCTGCGCCAAGTAGCAGACCCACCAACGCGGGGGTTGCGATAGGATGGCTCGGTCCACGTCACGTTGGAGCTGCAACCATGAAGACCATCTCAGCAGGATTCACGATCATCGTGCTGACAGGCGCCGCCCATGCCGCGCTGCCAGGTGATGCTGCCGCGGGCAAGCGCTTGCACGACACCTACTGTACCGGCTGTCACAACACTTCCGTCTACACCCGCAAAGATCGCTCGATCCAGTCGCTCGATGCCCTGCAAGCTCAGCTCAAAGGGTGCAGCCATATGGCGGGGAAGGAGCTGTCGGCAGCCGAAGCGCGCGACCTCCTCAAGTATCTGAACGATCAGTTCTACCGACTGCAATAGAACCATCCGCATGCGTCCTGTTCGGCGTCGCACCTCCGCACACGTCAGGAGGCGTCGGGGATTGCCGGCACGCAACACGACGGCTGCAACAGGAGCATGCCTCATCGATAGCGAAGCTCCGCGAGTTCGTACGCCAGCTGCCTCCTCACCGCCGGGACCGCACCGGCGAATCGGATCAGGAGGTTGCGCAATGATCGGGCGGCTGGGCCACGCAGGGTCGCGGCTCGCGTCATGTGATCGGTGAAGCTGACCACGTGCTGGGCGACCGGGCGTCGGCTGCGCTCGTACCGATCGAGGACGGCCTCATCGGCGCGGCCGGCGAGGACATCGGCAAGCAGGTGCGCGAGGGCAACGCCATCCTGAATGCCAGTGTTCATCCCTTGCCCGCCGGCTGGACTGTGCACGTGGGCCGCGTCCCCGGCGATCAGTACACGGCCGACACGATAATGTTCGGCGACGCGGTGATGCACGTGAAAGCGTGAAGCCCAGACAATCTCGCCGATCTGCGCAGGCACTTCGACCGGCCCCCGCTCGTCCAACAGGCGCTGCACGTCGACGATCGAAGGATGCTCGGGAGCTTCGTCCACCGTTCCCACGACGCGGTAACGTCCCGCGGGCAGCGGCGCAACGACGAGCAGACCCTTAGGCGAAAAGAACAGAACCACCTCATCGTTGCGCAACGGCCAAGACATTCGAACGTCGGCCAGCACGAACGATTGCTGATAAGCGTTTCCCGAGAAACCGATTCCTGCGCGCTCGCGCACGACGCTGTGCATGCCGTCGGCGCCGATCAGATAGCGCGCACGCACCCGCTGAACTGCCCCGCTTTCGAGAGCGACCTCGGCGGTGACACCCTCGGAATCCTGGCGCATGTTAGTAAAGGTGTAGGGCCGATAAACCTCGCCACCCGTCTCACGCAGGCGATCGAGGAGGATGGCCTCGGTCAGGTTTTGCGGAAGCATCAAGGTGTAGGGATAGCGAGTCGGCAGATGATCGAAGCGTACGGTGGCGAGCACGCGATCTCGGTCGCGGATCGTAAATATCGGCACTACGTGGCCCGCACGGCGCATCCTCTCGGTCAGGCCCAGTTGGTTCAACACCTCCAGCGTACGCGCATGGACCACGCAGGCACGCGACGTGTTCCCGCCCTCGGGAAGCTTGTCGATCAGCAGGAACGGAATGCGCTCCTTGGCCAGGATGTTGGCGACGACGAGACCTGTGGGTCCGGCACCGACGATCATCACATCGGTGCGGGCGGGCAATGCGCCGAAGGTGTTTCCATCATTCATGGCATGCTCCTTCCGATCGGCTCTCATTCAAGATAGCGCGCGGACGCCTTGCTATCCATGGCCATTGTGGACATCCCATTGGCCGTTCCGGACAACTCAAGCAGCGTGACACGCGGCAACCGCGAGTACATCTACGCGCGTGCAACCCTCGCGCTGGCGAGCGCCGCTCAATGCCTTGGAATCGCACTCGATCTCGACGCGCTCGCGCCGACGCTCGCCCAAGGCGGGTACGCGCTGATTCCGGCGGAGCAACATCTCGCCGTCGCGCGTGCCATCTTCCAAGATCGCCGCGAGACCCTCGGCATCGATATCGCTCGAGCCCTGCCGCTCGAACTGGCGGGACTTTGGGGCTTCCTGCTGCGCTCGAGCAATACCTTCGGCGATATGCTCAGGCGCGCCGAACGTTATATGCGAGTGGTCAACCGCTACAGCGAGTTCGTGCTCGAAGAACGCGCAAATCGCCTTGCCATGGTTTGCCCGCACCCCGATCCGTCGCCCTACGGTCCGCGCGAGCAGATCGTGTACGCCTTCCTGGGTCACTGGATCGCTTGGGGGCGGCAATTGACCCGCGTGTCCTTCGCAGTGGAGGTGGCTCGCTTCCGCTGGTCGTCGCCGCGTGCGCGCAAGCCAGTCGAACAGTTCTTCGGCGGAAGAGTCGAGTTTGGTGCGAAGGAGGATGCGCTGTTGATCGACTCCGGTGTGCTGAGCCTGCCCTTACCGGAGCGCACGCCCGAGGCTGTCGAGCAGTTCGAGGCCTACGCAGCTGCGCTGATCCGCCGCATGACCTCGAATTCGACCGTGGTGGAGCGCGTACGTGAAGCGATCGGCGAAGCGCTCCTGACAGGCTCGGCCAAGGAAGCGGTCGTTGCACAACGCCTGGCGATGACGGTGCGCACCATGCATCGCCACCTTGCGCAGACCGGCACGTCGTTTCGCAAGATGCGAGACGAACTGCTGCGTCAACGCGCCGAAGCGCTACTGCGTGAACATCGCGTGCCCATCGGTGAAGTGTCTTATCTGCTCGGTTACGCAGAACCATCCAACTTCCACCGCGCCTTTCGGCGTTGGACTGGTCTGACACCGGCGCAATGGCGTGAGCAGATGTAGAACCATTGTTTCAGTCGAAATCTATTCGCGTCGTGCTGAAACGGCTGTGTAACGCAAACCCGCAAGGATCTTTGGATCGCTGCCGCCCTCCAATCGAAAGGCTTCTGGAGGAGAGATCCCATGGAAACTGTGAATGCAACGAGGCGAAGTTTCACGCGCGCGTCTTTCATCTCGCTCGTCGCGGCGGCCGGAGTGTTGCCGCAGTACAGCGCAGGTCAAGCTCAAGAGAAGCCGAGCGGAACGACGCCGACACGCCGCAAGGTGATCGAGCAAGACCTGCCGGGGGAGCCCAAGCGAACGCTTACGCTGGTCGAGGTCACTTATCCTCCTGGAGCGGGTTCGCCGCCGCATCTTCATGCCAACGGCGTCATGGCGTTCGTCGTTTCCGGTGCAATCGCCTCTCGCGTCGATGATGGACCCGAGCAAACGTTCCGCGCCGGAGACGCGTGGTGGGAGCGGCCGGGTGCGATTCATCGGGTTTCGCGCAATGCCAGCACGAGCGAGCCTGCAACGTTGCTCGCGATGTTCGTGGCCCCGACTGGGGCGAGTGCGGCGGAGCTGACGAAACCCCTCTGACAGAGGCACGCTTTGGCTCGACACCGCGTGACTTCGCGGGACACCTCCGCTCAAAGGCGCTCCCGCTGCGCTTGCCGGCCCGCAACACTCGTTCGCCGCGGTCTCCACGACTCGGCCATTTCCCGATAACGAATGCCGATGCGTGACGCGAAAACTCGCAATCCGGAGCAACCGGCGCCGTTCGTCGCAGACCTCGTTGCACATGGACGTGCGTGCTTCGTGCGGCGGCAATGGAACGACGCTTTCGAGGCGCTCGCACTGGCGGACCACTCCACGACGCTCGCTGCCGAGGATCTCGAGCGACTGGCGTGGTCAGCGGGGCTAACGGCGCGCGACGAGGAGATGGCCGCGGCCTTGGAACGCGCGTATCACGCGCGCGTCGAAGCACGCGAGTGCTTGCTGGCGGCACGCGCGGCGTTTTGGCTCGGGTTCCGGTTGCTCGCGCTCGGAGAAGTTGCGCGCGCAGGAGGATGGTTGGCGCGAGCGCAACACCTGGTCGAGCGCGAAGGCAAAGACTGTGTCGAGCGCGGTTACCTGCTGCTGCCGCTGGCCTACCGGCACTTGCACGCCGGCGAGTTCGACCAAGCGCACGATGTGGCCGCGCTGGCCGCGCAACTGGGCGAGCGCTTCGACGAGATCGATCTGATCGCTTTCGCGCGCAATCTGCAAGGTCGCGCTCTCCTTCCGCAAGGCCGGCTGGATCAGGGTCTCGCGCTGCTCGACGAGGCGATGGTTGCGGCGATCGCCGGTGAGCTCTCACCGGTCGTGACCGGCATCCTCTACTGCAGCGCGATCGCCAGTTGTCAGCGCATCTATGCCTTCGACCGCACACGTGAATGGACGACAGCGCTCGCGAAGTGGTGTGACGCGCATCCCCAGCTGGTCATGTTCCTGGCGAGCTGCCATGTTCACCGCGCCGAGATCATGGAGGTGGGCGGTGCTTGGGCGGAAGCGGTGGCCGAGGCGCGGCGGGCCGTGCAACGTTGTTTGCGCGACAGCGAGCGCGAGGTGGCCGGCCGCGCGCACTATCAAGAGGCGGAGATTCATCGCCTACGCGGCGAATTCGGGCACGCCGAAACGGCCTACCGCGAGGCCAGTCGTTTGGGCATCGAACCGCAGCCGGGGTTGGGCCTCTTGCGCCTGGCTCAAGGCGATCTGGATGCTGCGAGCAGGGCGATGCGCCGGGTGGTCAGCGCCGCGCGGGATCGACTCGAGCGCGTCCGATATCTGCCGGCACATGTCGAAATCATGCTCGCAGTCGGCGATCTCGACGAAGCACGCGCCGCCAGCCGAGAGCTCGATGACACCGCGGGCACCTTCAACACGGAAGTACTGGCGGCTATCGCCGCACATGCCCGTGCATCGGTTCAACTCGCCGAAGGTAACGCTCACGCCGCGCTCGATCCCGCGCGGCGCGCATTCGTGATCTGGCAACGGCTCGGCGCTCCCTACCTTGCTGCGCGCGTGCGGGTCCTGCTCGCCCGAGCTTGTGCTGTGCTGAACGACGCGGAAGCGGCGCGGCTCGAAATGGCGGCGGCGCGAGAGGTCTTCGACGCGCTCGGCGCTCGGCCGGATTTAGCGGCCATCCGATCGATCGGCGCGAGCCTCGAGCACGACGCGAATCGGCCCACCGACCATCCGCTCGCCGGACGTGAGTTGCAAGTGCTCCGATTGATCGCGAGCGGCAAGACCAACAAGGCGATCGCGCGCGAGTTGTCGTTGAGCGAAAAGACCGTTGATCGCCACGTCAGCAACATCTTCGGCAAGCTGGATGTCTGTTCACGCTCGGCCGCCACGGCCTTCGCCTACGAGCACCAGCTCGTCTGAAGCCCTTCTAGCACGTGGGTAAAAGTACCCATCCGAGTGGTCGCACGCTTTGGGGAAATCGCTCGAAGTCTTCCGCGCGCCATCGCCGTAGGCTTCGTCATGTGTACGAGTCATGCAAACGCAAGGAGGCACGATCATGACGACGAATCAAAGTATTCAAGTGGACGAAGCGATGCGCCTGATCGAGGAAGGTGCCGCCTCGATGGAATTGATGGAGCGCGAGGCATTTCGCAGCGTGGCCCCCGCACGCAAACGAGACCGCTTCGACGTTATCGTGATCGGCGGTGGTCAGGCTGGGCTCTCGGTCGGCTATTGCTTGGCCCGGGCGGGCGTTCGCTTCGTGATCCTCGATGCTCAGGCGCGCGTTGGCGATACGTGGCGCGCGCGCTGGGACTCGCTACGACTGTTCACTCCCGCCAAATTCGATAGCCTGGTTGGAATGCCCTTTCCCGCGCCACGCAATGCGTTTCCGACCAAGGACGAGATGGCGGATTATCTCGAGTCGTATGCAGCGCGCTTTCGTCTGCCGGTGCAAAGCGGTGTGCGGGTGGAGCGACTCTATCGACGGGGGGCACAGTTCGTCGCGCAGAGCGGAAGCCGAGAGTTCGAAGCCGCACGGGTCGTGGTGGCGATGGCCAACTGGCAACGCCCCCGCCTGCCGCCGTTCGCCGCGGCGCTCTGCCCCGACATCGTTCAGCTGCATTCGCGTGACTACCGTAACCCACGGCAGCTCCAGCTGGGAGGTGTCCTCGTCGTGGGCGCCGGGAACTCCGGTGCCGAGATCGCCATGGAAGTGGCGCGCTCCGGTCATCGGGTTTGGCTCTCGGGTCGAGACGTCGGACAGATCCCCTTCCACTCCGATGGGTTCCTGTGGCGCAACGTGGTTGCGCCGCTCGTGTTTCGCGTCGTCTTCCACCGGATGCTCACCGTGCGCACCGCGCTCGGCAGAAAGGTGCGCGGCAAGATGTTGAACGCCGCTACGCCGTTGATTCGAGTCAGGCCAAGGGATCTCGCCGCAGCCGGCATCGAGCGCGTTGCGCGTGTCGTGGGCGTACGGCACGGTGCACCTCTCCTCGCAGACGGTCGCGTACTCGATTTGGCAAACGTGATCTGGTCGAGCGGTTTTAGTCCGGCTTTCGATTGGATCGATCTTCCAATTTTCGGTGCAGACGGCGAGGTGCTGCACGAGGCCGGTGTGGTCGAAAGCGAGCCGGGGTTGTATTTCGTCGGCCTGCACTTTCTCTATGCGATGTCCTCGTCGATGATTCACGGCTTGAGCCGGGATGCCGATCGCATCGTGCAGGCGATCATGACGCACATGAAGCAGGCAGCGTCGCAGTCGATCCCGCCTGCCGAGCCGCTTTCAGCGGCGGCTCATTGACCGGCTGGTGAGAATCGCAGGGGCAGGTACGCGCGTGGCCGCGCCTCTGCGAAGGTCATACCAAAGTACGCACTCGGCCAGAAGCTGCCGTTCGTCATGAGGCAGGAGCGGAAACCGACCGATTCACAGATTACCAACAGCGCTCACAGAAGTCTCTGTAGCGATTGACGCTAACATAATGCAGTTTGCATGTGGCGTGTCGGGGAGTGCTAGTTTGAATGGTCTGGCTGATCAAGTCGGATAAGCGCCTCCAATCCGTGATGATCCGAGAAAGGGCAATCCACCTTCTCACTAGAAACGAGCCTCATCTTCTCTACAACCAATCCCGAAGAGTCGCGAGTCCACGAGAGGAGGTAGTCTATCCAGTCCCGCCGCACGCCAGTCTCATCCACTATGGTTCCGCAATGGCAATCATTTCGAAATGCTGCTGTCAGATCGTGCAACTGCGGGTTAAGTTCCGCGTACCAATCCGCCTCTTCTGGCACTGTATTCAAATCTCCTGCCACCAGAACTGTTCCCTCTTTTTCTAATGAAGCAATGACCTTTAGTTCCTGAATTTGACGGCGACGCACCTCGATGTGCGGATACGAGTGGCCAAACAAGTCCTCGTGAGCGAGATAGGATGATTGAAGATGTGTATTGAGCAGGATCACGTGATGGCCGTTCTGCATCAGTTCAACTCGTTGAATGCCTTTGTAAGCCAATCCGTCGCCCTGCCAGATTAACCACTTCGAGGCTGACGCCGCAAACCACTGGACTGTGGACGGTTGCCTCACCGTCCAGCTGCTGTCACGGCGGCTTAATGCGAGAAGGCCACTTTTGCGGAAGCCGATTACCCATCCCAAGTGCTGTGTTACTGCAGCTGGTTCTTCAATTCTCCTATAGGCCTGTCCGAGTTCTACACTCAGGCGATCCGCGTCACCACGAAACCAGATCTCCTGCAAGAGAACGACGTCCGGGCGCGTTTCGAGAATGGCTCTAGCAATGCGGGAGAGACGAGCATCCATGGAACCGACAGAAGGGGGGCCGTGCAGGTTCCAGACAAGCAAGTGCAAACGCAGGCCTGGGCTATCGGGCCACGGATCTACTGCATTCCTTGCATCGCAAGGCAGTGTCTTCCCTAGATGGATCGATGAGCAGCTGCTGACCAGGGCGACACCGATAAGCGCCAACAGGAGGTTCCGAAAAGCCAAAGTCCTCATGGTCTTGGGCGGCGAAATAAGAACTCTTGCGAATAATCTCTCGGCCCAGCACACGATATGCGCGAAACTGTTGCCAGTTGAAATCTTGGTCGCGCGTGGGCTGTTGTGGGAACGGCTCTGAAATGCCAAAAGGATATAGGACTGTGAGCTTGTTATCGCGCTCCTCTATCACGCAGCAGAAATAGTTATTCGGGTCGTCTTCGCGGCAATAGCATTCGTCGCCGATGAAGTCCGCGGCGGAGCCGCGCCAATAGGGCTTGTGCTTACAGCCTGCGTCGCGATCACTGCCGTACGCGAGCTTGACATACTTAACGGTTATCTTTTCATCGCGGCGGCCAGGGTAAGGCAGGCAGCAGATCTTTCCCGTCACTACTGGATTCTCTGCGAAGAATTTCCAGCGCATACCCGTTTCGGGGCGTTTTCGTCCTGACGCAGTTCGGTCAATCATTTCTTCGATAGTTAAGGTGCCATAAGGTACATCCAAGTACTTGATCGCGTCGTCGATCTTCTGGACAACTAGATCGACGCCCATCTCACGCTTGAGCGCGCGCTTCAGAAGCTGATAACTCCCGAAGTTGTAATAGGGGTCGTGCTCTCCATCCACGACAACGATCTCCTTGCATAGCCGCCTCACCAGTCCGAATACGCCAAGGTTTTCAGAATGGCCCCCATCGGTTAAGTAGAGCCGAACTCCGCTTATGTCGCGAGCGTAATGATGAGAGAAGTAAAATGGGAACGGAATGAACTTGTGAAGTATGCGGGCCGCGCGGGGCACCGCTGGATTGTCGAGGTAATAACCCAGATCAAAGTTCAGTGCCGTGCCGAGGGTCTTTTGAGCTGGAAAACTTAGCAAAGAAGGAAGATCTACTGCAGCGCCGGAAATGGCCGTAGCGAGGCCCACGCTGATCTCGCCCACGTCATCATAAGCGCTCTTCAGTACACCCTCTCCATCCCTGTAGAGATAACGCCCGAAACCGTCCGACCCATACTGCAGCGGAGTAAACTCGAATATCTTGTTAGCCAGTGTAGTGCCTTCTGATGTAATGTCATCGTCATACAGAACGGTGGAGTTAATGATGAAGAAAGGTAGTTTGTCCTTCTTCGCGAACTGTCCCAACTCGTAAAGGCTTGTCTTGCCCCCTTGGTGGCCGTACGGGTCTGTATGAAAGGTAGCACTAAGCTTTCCCTGGTAGTAAGGGCGAACAAGGGTTGTATTCTGGTGCCATCCGAAGGCGCCGTTGACAGCAAGATTGCCTATTGCTAACGGCAACCCTAGGAGAAACAGGGGAACCACTTCCAACTCTTCTTCTATCACACTCGCATGCCGCTCCAGGTGCTTCTGGAACGGATTGTCGTCATACTTCTCATCGAACATCTTCTCCCGCGTGTCCTCGATCGCGTTCTCGTGCTGCTTCCTCCAGCCCAAGTACTGCTGGACGTAGTACCACGACAAGGCATATGAGCCACCAGAGACACCCGAAAGGACGTCAACCTTCTGCAGGTAGCCTTTTTTGTATAAGCCTTCGAGGACACCGATGCTAAATGCCGCGGATCGAACACCACCACCTGAGAGGGCAAGACAAACCGCGGGAGGATTTTCTGTATCTTTGTTCCACTCCCATTCGCGCATGAATGGGAGATCGTCAGCCTCTCTAAGGCCTGCTCGACTTAGCGGTAGCTCGATATTGGGCCCTTCGTGCTGGGGGTTGCGTACGAGCTTATCGCGGTTTGCCTGGCTGAGCGCTGCCAGTGAATAACCTTGGGGAAGACTGTCTCTGACGTAGATGCGGCGAGGTGCGTCGCCGCATCCGCTAGCAACAGCGAGCAATACAAGGAAGATCAAGCTTAGTTGGTGAACGGCGTGGGACACTTTTCGCCTCTCCCTCGGGTGGTTGACACTGCTTCCGAGTTCCGACACCGATGGCTTGGGCCTTAATCGACTCCCCTCGTGGCAGGTTACGCGGACGACGGCATGTCAGCAAGAGACTCATCGTTGATCTACAGCTCTCTCCTTCGGTGTCGGCAAAGGGTCGGATTGCGCCGTTAGTCGACGGGCGTGCTTACCGCGGCGGAATGCCGATCGCGCTCCGCAGGAAGGCTCCCTGGATTGTCCGCGTCGACACGGTGCACGAGCAGAGGCGGGATCATCGCGGCCAGACGCTCGATCAATTGCAGAGCTGTCAGCCGCAAGTATCCCGCCTATACTTCCTCCCATACTCTGAGATACGGCAAAAGTGTCTAGCTCCCAGAGACTGGCAAACGTCGCGCGCCTCACGGCGCATCAATTGTCGCGGAAACAGCGGGCATGAGGATGGGGGCATGAAACGTCGCACGTTCCTCACGTTACTGGCAGCGGGCTCAGTAGCCGCATGCGCTCGGCCGGTTCACGCAACGATTCGCGGGTTTACCATGGGCACGAGCTACGCCGTGGAGTTGGCGGCGCCGATCGAGGATGGTGTGCGGACGCGGCTCGCGGAGCTTATCGAAGTCGAGCTGGCCGCGATCAATCGGGCGATGTCCACCTACGACCCTCGGTCGGAGCTGTCGCAATTCAACAGGCGACAAGATCTCCGTTGGGTGCCTGCGTCACGCGGCCTGCTCGACGTGCTCGATGGCGCATCGCGGATCAGCACCGCGAGTCAGGGTGCGTTCGATGTAACCGTCGGACCGTTGGTCGATCTGTGGGGATTCGGTCCACAGTACCGTCCTCGACGCGTTCCCAATGACGAAGTCATCGAACGGGTTCGGGAAAGCGTTGGCTACCAGCACGTGCAAATCGACCCATCCGCCGGTGCGATCCGAAAGAGGCACAGTCGCACTCAAGTCGACCTGAGCGCAATTGCCAAGGGGTACGGTGTCGATCGCGTGGCCATGATCCTGGATCACCAAGGTGTTCACGACTACCTGGTGGAAATCGGTGGAGAGCTGCGGGCCAGGGGCACCACGGCGGCCAGAAGACCCTGGCGGGTCGGCATCGAGCGCCCGGTGGAGGGTCGACGCGTCCTTGGCGAGACCGTCGTCCTCGAGAACCGCGCGATTGCCACCTCCGGCACCACCGAAGACTTCTTCGAGCAGGATGGACGGCACTATTCGCACATCATCGACCCCATGACGGCGCGTCCGGTCGAACATCCACCCATGGCGGTGAGCGTGGTCGCCGATACGACCATGGAAGCCGACGCATGGGCGACGGCGCTGATTGTCCTCGGATCGGAGCGAGGGTACGCGTTGGCGCAGGCGCGCAATCTCGCGGCGTTGTTCGTGACGGCCTCCGGCTCCACCTTTGATGTCCGTGTCACCGACGCGCTGCGTGCCCACCTCCTTGGCTAGCACGCAGATGCCGCTTCGCGAGCCTCGTGTCTCGACGACGCTGTCTTCTGCTGTTGCGATCGCGGCGCTCGCTATCGTGCTGTGTCTTGCGCTCCTCGGTATCCCCGGATCCGCGTGTGCGGGGAAGCAGCCTGACTGGTTGAACCAAGACAGGATTCATCGCCTGTTCCCAGAGGCGATCTATACCGGCCCACGGTCTGGAGAGCCGCCAGCCATCCCTGTATACGGGCCCGGGGCCCTCATCGGCTATCTGTTCTCCACCGCCGAGCTGACGGATGTCGTCGGCTTCTCCGGTGCGCCGTTCGACTTCGTGATCGGACTGGATCTGCACGGGAAGATCGTTGGCGTCGACCTCGTGAAGCACGTCGAGCCGATCATCGAGCACAACAACCTCGGCGCGCAGCTCACGCGTTTCATCGGCCAGTACGCGGGTCGTGACCCGGGCGACTCGATCTCGCTCTCCGGGCGGGGCACGGCGGGCGGTATCGACGGCATCAGCGGAGCGACGGTGAGTGCGCGCGCGTTCAACAATGCCATTGTGCAGAGTGCCCGACTGGTGGCCCGCTCTCGTGGACTTGCGGCTGGCGCCGCGTCGACCGCCATGGTCGATATCGCGAGCTTCGAACCCTTGACCTGGTCGCAGCTCGTCGCGGCGGGTGCGGTGAAGCAGATCCGGATCCCGCTTGACGCGAAGGCGGGCATCGGTGGCCAAGATGTCGCACTCGAGCTTTATGCGGCCGTGGTCAATCCCGCCTCGATTGGCCGCAATCTTCTCGGCCCCATGCGCTACGGCGAGTACGTGGCGCCGCATAGTCCGAAGGACCTGATCGTCGTGCTCATGGGTAAGGGACCTTATTCCTTCGTCGGCACCAAGGTGTTCGATACCGGTACATTCGATCGGATCCGGATCGCGCAGGGTGCACGCACATTCGTGCTGCCGCGAGAGCCGAGGCGCTATCTGTATCTGCCGTTCGTCGGAGCCGAGGGCGCACCGAAGTTCGATGAGATCGGGCTTTTTCGGATACCGGTAGACAAGGGGATCGATGTCCTCGCGCCGTGGCAGCTGGCGATAGCAGTTGACGAAGGCTCCGGTTCTGGCGCGCAAACGCGAGAGTTCAAGCTCACCTACAGCTTGCCCGCGCGATTCGTGCTGCCACCTGCCAAACCGTCTGTTCTGCAGCCGCTCGAGGCGCCTTGGCGAGAGAGTTGGCGCGCACAGGCGCGCAACATCGTCGTGCTTGGCATCGGTTTGCTGGCGCTCACGGTGCTGCTCATCGCGATGCACCGGCTGACGCGCCACGCGCGTCTCTATGAGGGATTGCGCATTGGCTTTCTGCTCTTCACGCTGATATGGATTGGCTGGATCGCGGGGGCCCAGCTAACCATCATCAATGTCTTCGCGTGGTTGCGCGGGCTCATCGATGGCCATGGCTTGGCTGTGATCCTCGCCGACCCGTTGCTGTGCGTGTTGCTGGCGTTCGTGGTCGTAAGCTTCGTGATTTGGGGTCGTGGTGTGTTCTGCGGCTGGCTGTGCCCGTTCGGCGCCCTACAGGAGCTCCTGGCAAAGCTCGCCCGCGTCGTCTCGCTGCCCCAGTGGTCGCCGTCGTACCGCGCTCATCGACTGTTGTGGCGCTTGAAGTACGTGTCGCTCGCGGTGCTGGCCGGCGCGGCCGTGCATGGACTGCAGACCATGGCGATCGCGGCTGAGATCGAGCCGTTCAAGACCGTCATCTCGCTGAGAATGGACCGCACGTGGCCATTCGTGGCGTACGCGTTGGTGCTTCTCGTTGCCGGTTTGTTCGTCGAACGCGCGTTCTGCCGCTTTCTCTGCCCGCTTGGCGCGGTAATGGCGATTGGCGGCCGGCTGCGCCGCTTCATGCCGTTGAAGCGCCGCCCGGAATGCGGCAGCCCCTGCCAGCTGTGCGCAAGGCGCTGCCCGATACAGGCGATCGAGCCGAGCGGGGCAATCAACATGGACGAATGCTTCTATTGCCTCGACTGCCAAGTCATCCACAACGATGCGAACGTGTGTCCACCGCTGGTGAACGAGGCAAAGCGCAACCGCAAGCTCGACGTCGTAGCGCCGATTCGGACCCCCGCAGCGGAGTGAGATCGCCCGCGCCGCCGAGTCCATAACGAAAATCTGGGGGGCGAACGATCGACGACCACGCATGACCATTATGGTTTATGCGCGCCCCTGAAACAGATTCGTGGGGGCCAGTAGCTAAGCGTCCAGCGTAGCCACAACGAAACTTGCATGTAATGACCCTCTCTCGTTCGGCAAGGCACCGCCGTTAGGGCTTCTGCCACTGGCATTTCGAGATTGATACGAGCCGATTGCCCGGCAGGTAGTCAACCTTGTACGTACACGACCCCGTGACACCCTGATACTTCCCAGTGCCTCCTACCAGCTCGCTACGTCCTTCTCCACCTCCTCCAGGATTTACGTCCCCGTGCCGGCGCTTGGCTACGGAGAACTGCTTGTCGCCTGAAGCATCCGTGCTAGTGCAAGGGGCCTCGATTTCCATCCCGGACGAAGTTCTTTTCGCGAAGATAATGCACTCGAACGTCCCGCTGCTACCCTCAGTGAACAAGCCACCGCTACTGCGCGTCGTCGTCACCGTGCCTGAGGAGGAACCTCCGATCACTGTCTCCTCCGAGTTCGCTGCGAGCGCTGAGCGTCCGCTTATAAGTGAAGGGAAAGGGACGCAGGGAGTACGTTCACCGGCGGCTTTGGAGTCGTTAGCTGACCGTCGGGGCATCGCTGGTCGATTAC
>Ga0070741_10000884_pt1 | contig 99688 bp, 63 predicted proteins | sample Coa_R1_4_FD_66440 | JGI IMG/M metagenome (GOLD analysis project Ga0070741, IMG submission 66440) | Surface soil microbial communities from Centralia Pennsylvania, which are recovering from an underground coalmine fire - Coalmine... | ecosystem: Environmental > Terrestrial > Soil > Unclassified ... | reverse complement strand
ATTCTTGAAATGACTTTGCGTATGGTCGCGGGGTTTTTGTCCAGACAATCTGCTATCTCTTTTGGGGACATTGATTCGCCTGCTGTTCTCAGCACCTGTATGATCTCTTTGCGGGTTTCGCTCATCAGCACTCGATCTGCTTCTCCAATCAGTTCCCATCTCAAAGTATCGGCGTAGAATTTCAATGCCATCTTCTTCTCTTCGATGTCTCTGCCTGATATGTGGAGCTCGGAATAACTATAGTAGCGGGAACGCTTCAACACCAGCATAGCATCCGCAATCGTGGCTATTTCGATGGGTCCGGAACTTGTCTTTACCGTATCATCACCATCCGCCCTGCGAGTGTTATGGATTATCAAAAGGCAGATTTCGAACTTGCGAGCTATTTCGGTCAGCTTTGTGAGAGCTTCATATTCGCCGTCTCGTTTGCTCGATTTCATCTTTTTAAAATTTTCGATGACTACCAGCCTATGCTGAGGACGATACTCCAGAAATTCTTCCAGAGCCTCCGCGCCACCTTCGTCAATTGCGGGCCAGTTTGTGACAAACCGTAGCTCTTCCGGAACAGGCTTATCCCCAAGCAGGTGCTTTGCTCTTAATTGCAGGCGACGGCGTGTTTCACCCAGTGCCAGGTAAAGGACAGAGTTCTGTTGGACCGGGATATGCTCAAAGGCCGGGCCTCCTGAGGCCACAGCCAGCGCAAGCTGCAAAGCGAACCACCTTTTGCCGGCCGATTGCCTGCCGGCCAGGACAACACAGCCTTCCGGAATTATCCCTTCGACGGTCCATTGCACCGGATGGAAGGTCTGTGCCATGAGCGAAGGGAGATCGAAGAATTTGATTTTGTCGAAGGGTGAAGGTTTGGTTTGGATATTCATATCTTTTGTGGCGCGTTGATCTCGATTGCGCCTCCTCGGAGGATGCGAAATTATTTTTAACTTGAGCGTTAACACTCAGGCGCAATCGGGACGAATGCGCCACAAAAGAACGCTCCGCGGTCGCGGCATGACCGTCTTGAACCAATTGTTACTATAATTGCAAACCTCAGGAAAGTCAACATCAGAATGCACCGCTCGGGTGCACCGGTGAAACGCCCGTGACAAGCGTGACACCAGTTGGCCAAATTCGGGGAAATCTTACAGCTAAGCGACTGTCTCCGTCTCTTCGTAGGTGTGTTCTTCGACTAGTTCTTCCGCGGGCAGTCCGATGATCATCGTTGTGCCGCTGCCCGGTGTGCTGCATACCTCTATCTGTCCACCGTGCTCGGTGATTATCTGTTTTGTTATTGCCAGACCCAGTCCGGTTCCTTTACCCAGCGGCTTGGTTGAGAAGAGAGGCTCGAACAGATGAGCCTGAACGTCGGGGCTGATACCCTGGCCAGTATCGCTGCATTCGATCACGATGGCGCCGGGGCTTGGGGAAGTCTTGATCGTCAGTATTCCGCCATCCGGCATCGCGTCCAGGCTGTTGTTCAACAGGTTAATAAAGACCTGCTGCAACTGTTCAGCATCACCCATAGTATCCGGAAGGTCAGGAGCAAAATCTGTTACCAGCGATACATTGTTGCTGGCGAGCGTCGGCGCCGCCGCTTCAAACGTTCTTTGCAACAGAGCGTTCAAATTCAGCCGCGACATAACCGCCTTGGGTCTTCTGGTTGTGTCCAGCATCCCTCTGACAATGCGCGTGATGCGGTCTATCTGGGCAGTAATGACGTCCAGGCGCTGCTGGGTTTTTTCATCATCTACTTTTGCGCGCAGCAGCTGAACGTGACCGGAAATCAGATTCAGCGGCGTTCCGACTTCGTGAGCGAATTGGGCGGTCAATTGTCCCGCCACCGCAAAGCGCTCGTACTGAGAAAGCTGGTGCTGGATCTTGAACAGCTCAAGGTTAGCGCTTTCCAGTTGTTCGTTGCGTTCGGCAATCTCAAGGGTTGCGACCGAGACTTGATCCTGCAGGAGAATATTGTGACGTTCGCGCTCTTCGGTCATCTCTCGCGCACGCGCCAGCATCTTGTTATAACCCGCAGCAAGATGTCCGATTTCGTCATCGGACGTTATCGGCGCCGTGGCCGTCAAATCGCCGGCTTGCGCGCGCGTCATCGAGCTCAGCAATTCATCAATCGGCCGATATATGATTCTTCGGAAGAAGAGGTAGTTCAGTAAAGTCACCAGTACTATCGCGATCAAAAGCAACGTAGTGATCGTTGTGGAAGATCGTTGCAGCACCGACGTTTGGGTCGGTCGGATCCGGATTGCCACCAATCCGATTAATCCGTCTTTCTGGGTGGTGATCGGCGCGTAAGCGTTCACCAGCACATTCCCGTCGGGCAATTGTGTGACTTGAGCGTAGGCATTACTGTTTTTGATCTGAGCTAAGGCCTGGGGAGGCACTGGCTCGCGATCGGTCGGTGGATCGGTGACGACTTCGACCGGCTCGCCCCTGGCAATACCGTAAACCCTGACCTGTTGTACGCCGCCTCTGACAAATGTGTGGACGTGATAGCTCAAATCCGAGTTGTTATTAATCAGGCCTTTTTGGCTGATGCCGTCGGCCAGATTTACGGCCGCGATTTCTGCTCGATCTTTCTGATCCTGAGCGTTGATGGCGCGAACTCTGGAATTGTAGATATAAGTTACGGCGAGCAGTACCGCTAAAATGACAATTGAAATCAACACCGTCATCTTGACGTGCAGTTTGAGGATGTGTTGTTTCAGTGCTCCTGCCATGACTCTTCGAATCCGAATCAGGATAACGCTCGCGGACATTGTAATTATAGGCGGTGATAGAGCATGCAAACAAGGAAAACGTACTACAGGCTGTCAGCTATTGCAGCGTCAGCGGCATAATGAGTTCAGCCGTACCTTCATGGCTTGTCATTACCAAATTCGTGCAAGTTACCAGATCGTTTCAGAATTGCCCGCAGGGCAATCGGTTAATAGGCGGGGGTAAAGCGCCTTTGGCGCGTCACCCCCGTAATGAATCGTTGCTTCGATCCGATCCTGAAAGGGTCGGAGAATTATCTTCGAGCCTTTCAGGATCGGAATTAAATACTCGCTCATCCGGGGGTGGCGCTCTTCGAGCTTACCCCCGGCTATTAACTTTCTGCCTTTCAGGCAGTCATACAATTCGCTGCTGGTCCTCGCAAGGTCTATCAATTTAGGTAATGACAAGTCCTAACGGGCACCGCTAAATCATTGCATTGCTACGCCCCTGGTTAAACGCTAGAAAATGCTCAAACTTCAGTAACAGCTCTGCGAGGCGGTTGCAGTTGTTGGGGATCGTTAAATTTAGAGGCTGGCTTGTATTATTCAATAGACTGCCAGGATATTGGACTGTTGCATTGAAAAATTGGCTGTAATAGAATAGCAAACAGTTAACAAAGAAGTTTTTCGTGTGCTCAGGGAATTTCTCCCGGTTCGCAGCCGAATCGTTCGTTCTAGGAGGAACGGTTATGAAAGCACTTCTTAACGTCGGTCTCTGGATCGTTAGTCTAATCTGTTTTGCTTGGGCGATTTATTACTGGGTCTGGGTTGCCAAGGCCGATGCGGCCGGTCCGCAGCCGAGCCACTTTGCGGTGGTGTCCGTCTTGATTGTCATCGGCGTCGTCTGCATCGCAGCATGGTTTATGATGCGGCGCAAGGACGACGATCAGGAAATAAGCATCACAAGATAACGGCCCAGCATCTGAAACCTTTTGCTGGCCATCTTTCAATTGAGGGAAAAGGTGCTCTGGCGCTTTGGGAGCGCCTTTTGCTCAAACTTTTTCATTTTTAGCGCAAAACTGTAACTTTGCCGGAGACGGTCGGAGCATCAACCGAGCCTTGAACGTGTAGTCTTGCACTGCCTACGGGTTCAGGTTTGTTGCGGATAAACATCGTATTCGCCGCCTGTATGGCCAAGTCCAGAACGAGACCAGCGCTTTTCTCAGAATCTTTCGGTTTTGGCGGATCGGCCTTAATTACCATTGCGCCGATATCAGGCTCCTTATCGAATTCAGCGTGCAGAATATTGATGCTGCCGGAAAGCACCTGAAGCGACCGATTACCTTGATAAATCAGATCTGAATCGACAGTCATCTTAACCGCGTTCGAATATGAAAATGGACTTTGACTGCCTTTGATTTGAAAATGCCAGCGATCCGGCGCGAATCCTTCGAAATTGAGTTCGCCGGTTGCATTCAACGTCCCGGCTCCTGATTGCGCAGACAGCGATTGTATCAGAGCGGTAGTTCCTTTTAATACCACGCGACCATTTCCGTTCGTGACATCGAAATCGGAGTGCGCTACTTTGACAGAAAGACCTTTGATATCGATGTATCCATCAAATTCAGGCTTGTCCCCGTTACCGGCAACCGCCGCGGAAAACGGCGCCGTTCCGTCGGTTGTTAAAAAAGACGAGAAGGATCCGATCAATTTCAAACTCAACTGGCCTTTTGCCGCTAATGTGCTGGTAACGTCCGGTGAAAGGCTGGCGATGCCGGTTAAAGTGATATCGCTGCCTTCGCCGGTTAGATGAAATTGTTTGAAGTCGATCTGTTTCGTTCCGGCCGCCAGTTGCAGAGGGCCGTCGTTAGTAAACCTGGTATCAGAACCCAGATGCAATTCATACTTGTTAAGATCTAAAGCTGCAGTCAGACTCTGCAGAGGATCAGTAAAATCCGAGACTGTGTCGTCAAACGTCAATTTTCCCGCCGCTTTTGACGATACTCCGTGGGGAAGAGTTCCGATTAATGCGAGGTAAGAGTCAAGCGAAGCGCCTTGCAGATTCTCTTCAGCGTGCAGTACTGGACCGTCGTCGTTGAGCAGATCGAGCGTGCCGGTGATGTGATGCGGCTGATTTCGAATAGAAGCGTTGAAATCCAGTTTTGCCTTTTCACCTGTGTTGGCTTCAACAACCAGGGTTGGGCTGGTGATCGGCTCGTCATTGATTGCAAGATCGCGACCATTCGCCGTTAATTTGAAACTGATATCGTTTTGGCTGAAGCTTCCTTTTCCAATCAGCGATGCATTGATAAAACCCGAGAGAGGGAAGTCGCCGCCGCTTTGCTCGCTTCGCTCTTTAAAGTAGTCCAGGGAGAGGTTATCTACTTTTGCGGAGACGTCGTAATTCAGCGATTCGATATTGAGCGAGCCGTCCACGTTAAATTGGCCGCCGCGAAACGCGACGCTCAGACCTTTCAGCGACAGCAATCGATCATCAAGGCTGATTGTGCCCTCGGCGCGGTTGACTGGCTCGTCTTTAATGACCAGTCCGTTGATAGCCAGGTTCAGGTTTCCGTGAATTCCGCCTATCGGCAGCGGCCGGCCAACGATCGGCACATCGGTTCCGGGTAATCCATTCAGCGAAAGATTGCCATTTATCTTGCCTGATAAAGGAGAGAGACTATCGGACAAATCCGGATCAACGGATTTTGCCACGAATGGTAGATCAATATTCTTTATGTTCGCGGAGATTGTGATTGCGTTCTTGCGATGAAATGGAGCATCGACAGTAAAATCTATTCGCGAGCCGTCATTCCTGACCAGGGTCGCATTCGTAAGTTTTAACAGCTCGCGCGACGCATTGAGCGAAGCCGTAAAATGCCCGGCTGATTCATCGCGTATCTTTATATTGCTGAGGTCAAGCTGACCAGTCACAGTCGGAGAAGTAATCTTGCCTTTCACGGTTCCGGCGAACGAACCCGGACCATTTAGCTGTAATTGATAGTTCTCGACATATTCCGGAAGCGCTCCGAAACTCTTCGCGATTTCCTGTGCTGTTGATGTGTTTTTTGACTGCAAATTGATCTTAAGATCGCTCGCGAGTTGCGAGTTTATGCGGCCGTCGGCGGTGACCTGGGTATCGGCGGCTTCAATCTTCAGCTGTTTTATCTCGTACAGATCGGAATGAAGATCGACATCCGCGCTTCCCGAAAATGGGGTCGCTTTTGCGGTCTCAACCGAGGCTGAGCTGTCCTTATTTGTTTTGACTGGACGAGTCTCTCCTTTAAAAACTAGAGACAGCTGTCCATCAATGGTCTTGAAATCGGTTCCGTTCCAATTCAGGTTCGCTTTGCCATTTACCGTGCCATTGACTGGCGCCGGTTTACGCGCAGCCAGTTGGATTAATTGATGCAAATTTACATCTTTCAGGTTTGCATCGAGCGTGCTGTTTGAATCTTTGCTTAAAGCGATTACCGCTTTTCCGACGGCATGACCACCGAAAGCATTCAGGTCAAACGAGTCTACGCGGACCGCTTTACCGTCGGTCGTTACGTCTGCTCGAAACCCGCCGCCGTCAATCACATTGATCGAACGATAGCGAAAATAGTCCAAGGCAAGATTGCCGTTAAGCGACAGCAATTTGTTTTCTCCGTTCAGACCAATGTTGAGCGATAAGCCTCCGGCTTGCGCATTAAGCGCCGTCATATTGTCGGACTTGAGCTCGCCCGTTACCTTATAGTCTGTTCCTTTCCCGGTTACATCGCCATTGAACGTCGCGGTTCCGATCAATCCGGACGAGGGCGCAAATATTTTTCCCGCTTCGGCCAGATTGAATTCTGTATTGACCTTGAAGCTGTACGCGGCTTCTTTCAGGGAAGTAACTTCGCCCTGCAGTGTTGATTTCGATATGGGCGATTCAATGACCAGCGACTGAACGACGGCGTGCTTTTCATCAATCGTAGCTCGCAGGTTGGTTTTGATATTGTCGATTATTCGATTGTCGAATACGCAATGAGCAGCTTCAAAATTAAAACTAAGCTGATTTGTGATTCCTGCAGGGGTCAGATCGAATGACAGGTTGCGCACGTCGCCGTCAATCTTGTGCTGTACGTCGTTAAAGACGACTGAGCCATCGACGATTCGGACTTGAGGATAGCGAACCTTTATTTCTTTTTCTTCCTCAGTCCTGGTTTCTTTTCTGGATTTTGTGTGAAGACCGGATAGATTGGAAACTCCATTCGAATCGAACCTTATATATAGTTGCGGTCGAATCAGCTGGAGATTGCTTAAGCTGACCTTGAAACCCCAAAGGCTGTTAATAACAACGTTAGCGGTCAACTCAGGCACGACTACAATAGGATCGTTCGAGTTGACAGGATAGACGCGAACGTCAGTCATTCGAACGCCGAGTCCCGACAGGGTGCTTTCCAGATGACCAACTTCGACGCGCGCGCCGTAATCACCGGCTCTTTCAACTAACGTTTGAGCAACAAATGAATCGAATCGTCCGGAATGGAGGTACCAGAATGCGGTTAACGAGAAAAGCGCTATGATCATCAATAGGACGGCAACAGCGCGCCCGATGTGCTTCCGCATAGATCTCCAGTTTTCCGCATCTCGACGATAACCGCCGGATTTTAGCCGGGCGGATAGAGGTCCGCAAGTCAGACTATACCCGCACCGGCAGCTACCGCCTGGCTGTCAACTTTAACTACCGTGAACTAGACGGCGGTAAACGGCCAATGGTTGTCTGTTTTCAATTCGATATTTTGCGTCCAAAGAGATTCGACTTTGCCAGCGCCAAAATTTCACCTCCGCAGGCCAGGTAAATGGTGCATTCTTAAATATTTTTTTCGAAGAATTGATTATTGTGTATTGCCTTTGTTACGTGGAGAGACTATGATTTGCGGTACCCTAAGTTAAGTTTTTCCCCAATCCAGGTAGCCCGTTTTAAGTGGTCACCGTCGAAACCACAGGGGACATGAAAAAAGAGAGAAGGTGCCCAAGGCAGCAAACTCGGTTAGTTTGAGGTTGGCTGTTTGAAGGAACTGAAATCGTTAGTGCTCAACGGAAAATAAGGAAAAAACCTGCCGACCCTCTCCTGAATGAAAATGCACCTTAACCGATGAGGTGAGAAGTGAGGTTCCATTATGTTAGAAGAATCCCATCCCAATCTACCCTTAGGTATCTTTGAGCTGGACGATAAAGGATGTGTGCTGGCTTACAGCACCTACAAGTCCGCGCTGCAGGATAAGAAGAAAAGCGAAATCGTCGGAAAGAACTTTTTTACAGAGATCACCGGCGCCAGCGGAGGCGATCTGGAAGGTTGCTTCAGGCGCGTTTACAAAGATCGCATCCCGTTCAACAAAATGTATGTAGGCGATTCGATTAAAGATCGCCGGTCCGTGCTAATGATGTTTTTCCCGGATACGCATAGCGTTATGCTGAAAGTCGATTGAGTTGCTCGCTCGCTAACCATTGGCAATGCGTAACTTGTTCACTTGAAACAAATTTGTTTGTCCCACCGTCACTTTTCCCCAGGCCTGAGTGTTTTTGTATCCTGTAGTTTTTGTTTTCTGACTTGTTTTTTTCAAAATCAGGTTTCGAAGATTGCAGCAGTTTCGACTAATTCAAGGTAATTAATCTGGTATACAATCTACCTCGCAATAGAAGTCACTAATCAGAGGAAAATATGCGGAGATTTCAAATACCGACGATTATTCTGATGGTCTGCGCTTTTTTGTCACAGGATCTTGGACAGACGCGTGAACAAACAACGGTTCATACTGCCAGCGCGGCGGCAAAAGGAAAGTCAGACGCCGTAATTGTAAAATACCTTGATCTGCCCTGGGGCGAAAAGACATTCACGTCAATTGAGAAAGGCGAGGATGACTATTATGGAACCAGGGGTTGGCCGTTTGCCAGATTAGTGATCAATGTTCCCGTGCATATTGAAGACCATGCGCTTGCAGCCGGGAATTATGCGATTGTGTTGACGCCGGCAAAGAAGGCGCAGCCACTGTCGGTCTCGGTGATCAAACTGAATGATGACAAGGAATTCCTTCAGCCAGGCAATATCTTTGTAGAAGTCCCGCCAGGACAAACGATCTTTTCAGAAGTTGCTAATTTTGAGACTGTTGCTCAATCAGCGGCCGATCATATGAAGGTTACTCTTGAATCAGATGAGAAGGGAATCTCGATGACCGTTCTTTACGGCAATCGGAAATTCATTCGACTTTTTACAGTAGATTAAGGATGGAATCGTGGCGTGGACTTTAGTCCGCGCAAAACATAAAACTTCCAAGGTCAAAAGAGACGGCCATTTTATCTTTTGTGAGTTATTAGATGTTCATTGCATTTAACCCAGGTAGTTCCACGTCTTGCGCGGACTAAAGTCCACGCCACGATTTCTACCGCGATTTCCCAGTGCTTGACGTGACATAGCACCGAAGTTATTATCTTGACTGTCGAGCGGGCGTGACGCAATGGTAGCGTATCAGCTTCCCAAGCTGGGTGTTGCGGGTTCGAATCCCGTCGCCCGCTCCAGTTATCTCTCAATCGAACTGAAAAATAGACCCGGAAGATAGACTTAGATTGAAACGGCATGAACCGCGAATTGATGCTGGTAAATGTTCGAGGAAGAGAACCCAGGTTATTGACCGTCGCCGGTGCTGGCTTTTGATCTTCTCAACAGATTGCGAACAGTGTCGGTAACGGAATCCAGATCGTTGGGCTTTCGCAGAATTGCATTCGCGCCTGCATCCATTGCCTGATGCAATTCTTCGATTCCGTACGCGCTGATCGCAACAATGGGAATACCGGAAAGATCGCTACCCGATGATCGAAAGTCTTTTATTAATTCCACGCCTGATTTAACGGGCATCATTATATCGGTGAGAAGGAGATCGGGTGGATCCTGGCGTGCCAATTCCCACGCCTTTTCTCCATCTTCCGCGGTGATTACTGAATATCCTTCCTGCTCGAGCAGCCATTTAAACAAGTCACGGCTGTCCGCTGTGTCTTCCGCAACCAGAATTTTAGACATCAAATCAATTCCTCGCGCCTGCCCTTGATACGCCTGATAAAACCTGCCGCACAAAAAATGCGTTGCTCGGCGAAACGCCCGACCGTTTTTGTCTGCCGCGCCAAATCGGTATTATACAGTAAATGAGTCTTTTCCAGTAAATCAATCTGATCGCTGGCCGCTGCTGGATTTAAACCTTATCCCTGACCCTTGCCACCGCATTTAGTGGAACTAAATGCCGTTTCGACCGATATTAGTAAAGAAAAGACGTGTCGATTCAGGTCGGTAACATCAGAATAAACAGGATAAATTTTTTCAAAAGTTAGCCTTTTTGTTGATGGTTTGCTGACGGAGTTGGTTTATAATCCCGGAGCTGTGGATGGCCGGGCCGCGCGACCAATCGGTTTATTCTGAGTCAACGGTTTTTATGAGTACTTCTAAAACTCATTCATTAACGCGGAAAATTTTATTCCTGTTTTGCCTCGCATTTATTCTGCTTTCGCTCTGCTCGGCAACCTATGCGCGTCCCGCGCTCGCTCGCGACGGCAGCGGTACAGTGCCGCCAAATATGCAGACGCTGCATTGCCCGTGGTTTTCGGTTGCGGATGATCTGGTCAGCCTGGTCATGCTGAAAAATACGACCGGCAGCGAAATGAACGTTTACCTGTCGATCAGGTATGGCGCCAGCGCCGATGACGATGGAAACTACGATCTGGAAGACCCTATCACCCTGGGTCCGAGCGAAGACCGATCTATCAACCTGAGGCAATTGATCTCGCAGCACCGGAAAGTGATCAAGAAGGCAAATACCGGTGGAATCGAATTATCGTTTTTCGGCAATCCCAACGACCTGATTGCGAAAACGTATGTGATGTCGATGAAACATCACTTGAGCTTCGACGTGCCGTTTGTCAATCCGGTCCTTGTTAACAGTAGCATCATGGACAGCGTCTGGTGGTATGTAGGGGGCGATTACCGGTCGTTCATAGAATTGAAGAACACGACTAATGACGACGTCTACGTTACGTTGATGGTTCGTCACGGTAAAGATGACGTGACGCAGCAAAGCTTTGTAATACCAGCGCGACAATCGCGCGCTGTCGACGTTAAGGAGCTGAAGCCCGTGCTGGGCGGCGTCGTGTCCGGTGGAGCAGAGATTATGCATACCGGATCTCCGGGCGCTATTGTGGCTAATACGACAATTATGTCACGAACTTTAGGTTTATCGTTTAATTCACAGTTCATTCCGCGTACCATATCGAAGGAGTAGCGAATCTCGCCTCTGCATAGTGTATATTTATGCGGGAACGTATAACGTGAGCTGGCATAGCCCGCCAATGAGCTAATCGAGCATTTTAGCCGTACGTGCCCTTTTATATAACGCTATATACGTCATCTAACATCGTTAAATGGCTGAAGCTAAGATTAATCGAGTGATTTGCCTGTCGCTCCTTGCGATGGCCGCGCTTACCGGTTCATGCATAAAGCCCAACCGTCAACCCGACCTTCCCAAGGTCCTTGCGCCGATGGCCAAACGAACCGGTAAAACGCCATTAATTATCATTCCCGGGATTCTTGGTTCTCGACTTAGAGATGCTAAAAATGGAAGAGAAGTCTGGCCCAAACTGGATAAGGGCGTTGACGATCTTGACCTGCCGATCGGAACCGACCTTAAGAGTGACACTGACGATCTGGTTGCGACAGAAGTGGTCGATAGAGCAAAACTGGGGTTCTTTATACCTGAAATTGGCGTCTACGAAGACCTGATCGAGGCTCTGTCGAAATACGCGGGATACAGGCGCGGTGATATAGACAACCCTGAGCCCGGCGGAGACCAGGATACTTTTTATCTCTTCTCTTATGACTGGCGTCGCGACAATGTTGAATCGGCGCAGTTGCTGGCACACAAGATCGACGACCTCAAGAAAAAACTGGGTAAGCCAGAGCTTCAATTCAATCTGATATGCCACAGTATGGGCGGACTGATCGGCCGTTATTACATAATGTACGGCGGCGCCGATGTGCTGGGCCGGCCGGATGCGAGAATAACCTGGGCTGGAGCCAGAAACGTTAACAAGCTGCTGATGGTCGGAACGCCGAACGAAGGCTCGATGGACGCATTGCGAACTCTTGTCGAAGGGTACTCGCTTTACGGAGGCGACCGTCGCAGAATAGCTTTTCTCAGCAAGATCGACAGCATTACGGCCTTTACGATGCCAGCGGCGTTTCAGCTTTTGCCTCATCCGGGAACTCAGCAGTTTTTCGATTCCAGCATGCGCCAAATCGACGCCGATCTTTTCGACATAGAGACATGGAAGAGAATGCAATGGTCGATTTATGATCCGGTTTATCGAAAATCCGTGGAGAAGAGGATCAGGAAAAAGAAGAACCCGACCGACGCAGAGCAGGAGATTGGAAGATTCTTCTCAGAACGGGAAGAGTATCTGAAGGTCGTTTTAAAGCGCGCTCGCGATTTTGACGATGCTCTTGATCGAAAACCACCGCTGAAGATTGCGCTGAAGAGCTTTGTCTTTGCCGGAGACTGCGAAGCCACCTTGCGCGCTCCCGTGGTTATTGATACAGGAAAGCGTATTGTAACTATTTTTCAATCGAAAAAGCTTTCGTTCAGTGGAACCACCTTTAAGCGCAAGGCTGTCGAGGAAAAAATGTTCGAGCCCGGAGATGGCAGAGTAACGCGGACATCAGCGTTGGGAACGCGCCACGACAGTGCTTCGAATGATGGTCTGTTTGATTCGAGCCTGAACATTTTTTATGCCGTGTTCGGGTGCGAGATACACGGCGACCTGCCAAACAATCCGACATTTCAGGATAATCTGCTGACAATTCTGTTGAATGACAACGTGAAAGATGTTGGACCTGGAGTGCCGTAAACCCTGGGAGAGCAAGGATAAGGCTACAAACTAACCGCCTTGTTATCGGTTAGGTTCTATTTAGACCACTCTTTAACGAAGGGAAGCACGCGAGACGCGTGCGCTCCCAGGTTTGCGCGTCTCACTGGCATCTGCGATAATTTCCCGATGATTTTGGAAACGATTCCGGTCGGACTTTTTCAATGTAATTGCCAGATTCTGGGTTGTGAGGAGACTCGCCAGGCCATTGTCATCGATCCCGGAGACGAGGTCGAGCGCATATTGACGATCCTGAATCAACACGATCTAAAAGTTAAATACATCATCACTACCCACGCACATATTGATCACGTCGGCGGAATTAAGCCTCTGAAGGACGCAACCGGGGCCGCTGCCCTGATGCACGAAGGCGATATGTTCCTTTACAATAATCTGCAGATGCAGGCTAATCTTCTCGGGTTGAGCGCTCCGCCGACTACGCATATTGACGGAATGTTAGGCGAAGGCGAAAAGATAAACGCAGGAACTATTGAAGCCAACGTTATCCATACGCCTGGACATACTCCTGGCAGCCTGACATTCGATGTGCCTGGACAGCAGCGATCTCTTTTCACCGGGGACACTCTATTTGCCGGCAGCATAGGGCGGACGGATCTTTGGGGCGGCGATTTTCAGACTATAATGCGCTCTCTTCATGAAAAGCTGTTGCCGTTCGAAGACGACGCGATTGTCTATCCCGGCCACGGCCCGATTACGACCATCGGTGAAGAAAGGGCGATGAATCCTTTTTTGCAATCGACCAGATTCTGATGACAAAGCGATTGATCATAGCAATAGACGGTCCGGCCGGCGCGGGCAAAAGCACCATCAGCAAGCGTTTGGCTGAACAGCTTGGCTATCTGTTTATCGATACTGGCGCGATGTATCGCGCGGTTGCGTGGAAAGCGCTGCATAACGGATTTGCGCTTTCAGATCACTCGTCGATCACTGCTCTAGCTGAATGTTCTCAAGTCGAGCTGAAGGGGCCGCCGGGGGCGCAACGTGTGTTCATCGACGACAGAGAGGTCACGACGGAAATCAGGACGCCACAGGTAAGTCAGGCGGCCTCGATTGTTTCGGCCATTTCCGGGGTGCGCCGAGCTCTTGTCGCTCAACAACAGCGGATGGGCAGCCAGGGCGGGGTCGTTTTGGAAGGGCGCGACATCGGAACGGCGGTTTTCCCAAATGCCGATGTGAAGTTTTATCTGGACGCGAGCGTTGAAATGCGAGCCCAACGAAGATTTGTCGAAGACACTGCCAAAGGGATTCAAACCACCTTTGATGCAACACGCGCGGATATCGCGGAACGAGACAAACGAGACATGAATCGCTCTGATTCCCCTTTGATAAAGGCCGCGGATGCGGTCTATCTGGACACATCGGAGCTGGGTCTTGATCAAGTCACTGCGAAGATGCTTGAAATCATCGAGTCGCGTAAATAGACTGAAATCCCTATATGTTCACAGGCATTGTCGAAGAAGTCGGAAAAGTTAAGAGCGTGTTGAAAACGCATCAAGGCGCGACTTTGACCATAGGCGCAAGCAAGGTCCTGGAAGGAACGCGCGTCGGAGACAGCATCAATAATAATGGCGTTTGTTTGACCGTCACGAAGATGGATGGAAACAGTTTTACGGTTGATGCGATAGCGGAAACGCTTCGGCGCTCGAACCTCGGTGATCTGAAACAGGGAAGCGCCGTTAATCTTGAACGCGCGATGGCGGTAGGCGACCGCTTGGGCGGTCACATCGTTCAGGGACACGTGGATTCGACTGCTGCGTTTATCAGCAAGCGGCCCGAAGGAGATTCCTGGGTATACCGGTTCAATCTTCCTGAAGAGATTGCTCGCTATGTAGTGTTGAAAGGTTCAATCGCGATTAATGGTATCAGCCTGACGGTTGCGGGTCTGGGCGATTCCTGGTTCGAAGTTGCGATAATTCCGCACACAATCGCTGAAACGAACATCGGAGATATCGGGCAAGGCTCAAGGGTTAACCTGGAAGTCGACATCCTGGCAAAGTATATTGAGCGTTTGCTGGCCGGCCGATTTCCGGAGCAATCATCCGGTTTGACCAAAGAACACTTGAAAGACCTTGGATACTGAGAAGAGAAAAACTGAATCGGAGAAACGGAGACCCGGGGACGCGGAGATTCTCCGTGTCTCCGATTCGCCGCGTCTCCGCGTCGATTTTTTATGTCATTAGCGAAGATCGAAGAAGCAATCGAAGAGATCCAAAACGGACGGATGATCATCGTCGTCGATGATGAAGACCGCGAGAACGAGGGCGATCTTGTCTGCGCGGCGGAAAAGATCACGCCCGAAATCATCAACTTCATGCGCAAAGAGGGCGGCGGGTTGATCTGCCTGTCGTTGACCGAACAGCGATGTGATTATCTGCAATTGCCGCCTCAGACCAACGAAAACACTTCCAGTTTTGGAACTGCATTCACGATCAGCATTGAAGCGAAACGCGGCGTTACAACCGGAATCTCGGCGGCGGACCGGGCAACTACGATCCTGGCCGCCGTCGATCCGAAAACGAAACCAAACGATCTGGCAAGACCAGGACATATCTTTCCGCTGCGGGCTCGCGAAGGCGGCGTCTTGTTAAGACCAGGTCAGACGGAAGCCAGCGTCGATTTAGCCCGGCTTGCAGGGTTGACTCCCGCCGGCGTCATCTGCGAAATCATGAACGAAGATGGCACGATGGCGCGAATGCCGAACCTGGAGATTTTCGCCGATGCTCACGGTTTGAAGATCATTTCTGTCGCGGACCTGATCAAATATCGAATGCAGAAAGAGGTCTTTGTGCGTCGCGTAGCCGAAGCCGTCGTTCCCACAATATACGGCGATTTCAAGGCAATCGCTTTCGAAAATCAGCTTAATCGCGAAGTCCACCTGGTAATGATCAAGGGCGACATCAATTCCGAAAGCGAGACCCTGGTTCGGGTTCACACGCAGTGTGTTCTGGGCGACGTGTTTGGCGGACTGCTGGATGATGCGGGATGGCAGCTGCAGCGCTCGCTGAATATTATTTCCACTGCGGAGCGGGGAGTAGTTTTGTATTTGAACCTGCAAGGACGCAGTCGTGACATCATTCGTCATCTGGAGATTTATGGAAAAGACGCCAAAGATGCAAACAGTTTTCACGACGCCCACGGCAGCACTCGCGATTACGGCATCGGCGCACAGATACTGCACGAAATCGGGTTGCGCCGAATTCGATTATTGACCAACCATCCTAAAAAGCTCACCGCGCTGGAAGGTTTCGGAATCGAGGTGACTGGATTCGAGCCTCTGGCGGTAAGCGAGACAGTAGGGAGCTTCAGAGACGAAACGTAGCCCGTCATAGCACAAGCATTGCGCCCTGAAGTTTGGACATTTGATTTGCCCTTCGGGCAATGGTCGGCCGTAAAATTAGACCCGGCAACACTAAGACACTGGCTCGGAAATCTCCAAATTTCAGAGCGCAAGCGTCGTTGCTGGCACTACGTGGAATGCTCTTTGCACTCTCAGACAAGACCATTAGAGGATGTGGAGGTCTGCGTGTCACTTTCTGTCGCATTGATATTAGCCTCAAGCTGGGGGCGCACGATTTTCACGGTCTTTCGCCATCTCGGCGGATTCGGTTTGTTGTTGCTGGGTGTGCTTGATTCATCGTTTCTCTTCATGCCTTTGGGAAATGATCTTCTGATTATCGCTCTTGTCAGTTCACAAAGAAGTACTCCGCATTACCTGCTTGGATTCATTCCGATGTGGGTTTATTTTGTCATTATGGCATCGGTCGGTTCGATGCTCGGTGTTTTGCTGGTCGATCTGGTGATGAGAAAAGCTGGCGAGGAGGGACTGCAAAAATTCGTCAAACCAAAACAGATCGAAAAGCTGAAACGCAAAATGGAAAAACGCGCTGCTCTCGCAGTGATCGCGGCGACATTGATGCCGCCTCCGTTTCCGTTCACTGCGGTGATTCTGACGGCAAGCGCACTTCAGTATCCGCGCAAAAACCTTTTGCTGGCGACCCTTGGCGGGCGTCTTGTCAGATTTACAGTCGAGGCAATGCTGGCGATCTATTTTGGGCGCAGTATTCTTCGTTATATGAATTCCGACATTGTCGAATATATTGTCTATGCGTTTATAGTAATCGCGGTGGTGGGCAGTATCTTTTCGATTCGCAAATGGCTCAGTGGCAAGGGAAATCGCGGCTCCTTACGATCCGGCGGAGCAAAGCGTGGCGTGGACTTTAGTCCGCGCAAGCTGTAGAACTACCACGGTTAAATGCCAATGGACACACAATTTAGATAAATAGTAAGAGAATGGATCGACTGTTTCTTTTAACCTTGAACGACTTGTGGCTTGCGCGGACTAAAGTCCACGCCACGATTACTTCACGTGATTACTTCAATAGACGCTCGGATAATTCCCGAATCTTTTCAACTCCGCGTTGAATTATGTCCAGCGAAGTTGCATAGGAAAGCCGTAAATATCCTTCGACGCCAAATGCAATTCCGGGCGTTACGACAACGTGGTATTCCTCAAGCAAAATCTTTGCAATCTCTGTCGAATCCTTTACGCCGGTTTTTCCCAGCAATCCTTTTACTGACGGAAAAGCGTAAAAAGCTCCCTCTGGCTCAAGACATTCGATTCCGGGAATCCCATTCAACGCCGGTATCAGCCAATCGCGCCGCTTTTTATATTCAATCAGCATTTGCCCGACAGAGTCTTTGGGTCCGGTTATCGCCTCGAGCGCCGCTGCCTGAGAAATTGATGACGGATTCGAAGTCGTATGACTCTGGACTTTGCTCATCGCATCGATCCACGGTTTTGGTCCGGCAGCAAATCCTAATCGCCAGCCTGTCATCGCGAATGTTTTTGAGAACGAGCCGACGACCATAATGCGCTCTCTCAGCTTTGCATCCAGCGCCGCAGCCGAAAACGGTCGATTGAGAGGATACACAAAACTGTAGTAGCAATCGTCGGCGATGATGTAGAAGTTTCGTTCGCGCGCGAGCTCTGCGATCTTTTCAAACTCATCGCGCGGAATGGTCCGACCGCTCGGGTTATTGGGCGAATTGACGATCAGCAGCTTTGTGCGATTTGTGACATTAGCCGCCACCAGATCGGCAGTCAGCCGGAAATTGTTTCCTTCGGTATCGATGATTTTGGGCGTTCCGTCGGCAAACACAGCGGCTTCCGGAAAAGTGACCCAGTACGAAGTCGCGATCAGGACTTCATCTCCAGGATTAACCATTGTCACAATGGCATTGAAGATCGACTGTTTGCCACCCGTCGACGTGATAATCTGCGATGGCGGGTATTCCGCGCCGTGTTCGTGTTCAAAGTACTGTGATAAGGCCGCCCGCAATTCGGCAGTTCCGGTGTTGGCAGTGTATCGGGTTTGATTATTCCTGATCGCCCGGATACCCGCTTCTTTGATGTTATCCGGAGTGGGAAAATCGGGCTCGCCCGCGCCAAGATCGAACACTTCCGCGCCTTCGGATTTTAACCGCTCAGCCGCGAGAAAGACCGCAAGCGTTGATGACGATTGCATCTTCTGTACGCGGTCAGAGATAGGAAACGCTGTTTTACTCATCTCTTGTTTTGACAATGAATAACACCATCCTCGAAGTTGAGAGTATAGCCTTGAGGCTGCTGTTTTCGGAAGCAGGCAAGCTAAAGCTTGTACTCTGAACTCTCTTACTTCTTGTCCAGCTTCTGACGCATCCTCTCTTCCACTATCGGAGGAACCAGGCCCGTAATTGAGCCGCCAAGCTGAAAAACCTCTTTGACCAGGCGCGAGCTGACGTAAGAATAAGCTTCGCCGGCCATCAAAAACACAGTTTCGATATGCGGCGCCAACCTGCGATTCATCAGCGCCATTTGCAATTCGTATTCATAATCCGAGATCGCCCGGATTCCGCGAACAATTGCCGTTGCCTGGGTTTTCTGCGCGTAATCGACCAGCAATCCCTGAAATTGATCGATGCGAACCTGTGGGGAGGGAATCGCTTCGCGAAGCATCGTCAACCGCTCGTCAAATGGAAAAAGACCCTTCTTTTCCTGGTTCACCAGAACGGCAACTATCAATTCGTCGAACAGTTTTAAGCCGCGTTCAATTATGTCAAGATGTCCGTTCGTCAGGGGATCAAACGAACCAGGGTAGATTGCGCGACGGGTCACGCTAACTCCTTACGGCTCAAAACATCTAGCCGATTTTATCAAAGGAAGGATACTAGCATAGCCGCCATGAGCTTTACAAGAAAGTCGGTCCGACGATTATCTTGACTGAGACTTTGGTAGATTCTCGGAGGAGCGGACCATACCGTCTACCTGCTCATAATCCATGAAACATTCACTAGCCATACGAGGGTCCGGAAATGTAATCTCGACCAAACAGTCGAGCGTTTTTGGGCTGACTTTATCCTTTAGCTGAGCTTTAATGTCATTGACGGTTGGTGCAAATCCACTGTCCCTCATCCTAATTTTCGTACTGTAAACCAATTGGGTATCTTCGTCGGCCCAGCCATCGTAGCGACAACGTAAGGTAGAGAACAGGCATCCGCCGCTGCATCGTGTGTAAATCTCCGTTACTTTCATTAAGTCACTTAGAGACCCTTATCATTCAGCGGTATGCCGCAGGAATTGCAATACCGTATCGTGTAATGTCGTCCGCGCCTGCCGCTGGAATAAGATACGTGACAAGTCTCGCAGTGCGCAGCAATAAGAAATCCGCGCTCGATTGTTTTGTATCCACAATGCGGGCAAAACGATCCTTTTAGTCTTCGCAGTCCGTGCTCACAGGCGGGGCAATGCATAAGGAACGTAGCCTCCAGCAATCCGCCCACAATGAACGCCACCATGCACGGTATCGCGACGATAAGTGGCCATCTACTATTCTTTCCCGCAATCAGGGCAATCACGAACAATATCAATAGACCGACGCCAGCAACCAGGAAGATCTTTTGAGCCAGCGCGGATCGACGGTGATGTTTTTCGGCAGTCGGCAGGAATCGCTTTTTAAACTCTTCCAGTTCCGATTCGCTGTAATCTTTGACGGTCAGTTTTTTTGGTTGCGTGGTTTCCATTATTCGTCTGAATCAGGGATCGGGGTGCCGCACTTATTCTACGATGAATCTGCCGTTATTCAACCCTTCATTAATCTGAGCCGCGACCGTCGCCGCGTCCAGTTCATCATTGCGAATTATGTAACGTTCTTCTGCGTTAAAAAGGGAATAAAGATATTGAAACCTGCTGTAGTCTTCAATTGCGCCTTCACGGCGACTGGCAGCTCGAGTTGCGCATACTGATTCGGCTGGCAACAGCATCACGTAGTTTAATGGCAACTCTTTGACTATTTTCCGGGCGGCGACAAGAAATCCAGGCGGTATCGAAAAATCCAGCACGACGCCAAATCCCGAACGCGCAAAGGGGATGGCCGCTGCGGTCATGGACCGAACTATCACCCGAAATTTATCGCTGATTTCCATTCCGTCGGATTTCGCGATGAAAGACCAGAAGGTATCTCCTTCGATATACGAAAGCGGAGACGGCATCATTCGTATTAATTTTCGAGCGATCGTTGTCTTTCCCGCTCCGACAGGACCAGAAAGAATGGTGACTGACCCGGGACCGGGCATAGTTTCGCTAATAGCCATTGAACCTCTTTCGACATCGGTGTAATAATCTTCAAACCGAATAATCCTCATGTTGAACGAATTTCCGGCAAAAGCCAAGTCTGGCCGTCTGGGACCTGTTGCGGGGCCCAAAACCAATGTAAGCTCTACCGATATTGCACCGGTCATGATTCAGTAACCCTTTTAGATTCTATGACTAAAAATGTAACGCGCTGTGTGACAGGGGCATGAAACGGCCCGAATTTGGCCATCGGATGTTTAGCTTTTTTCAGCGATCAACAGCGTCATTCTGCAAAAAATAGATCTCCGGAAAGGCACAAACTGATCACGATTGCGGCCCGAAAAATGTTGACAAATGTTTAACAAAAGCTTTAGAGTATAAGTTCACGAACATAATAAGAGGGTACTGATAAACCTTATTCACTAGAGCTATTTGACTGGACTTGAGGGGGCGTTCCAATCAATTTTTGGCGGTTCGGGAAGTAGCTAATCTATGACCAAACGAAAAGGCGTTTTCATCGGTGCGTACATCGCTTCGGAGTTGAAAGACGAGCTTCAACGACGCGCGAAGTCAGAGCATCGTACTCTTTCGCAGCAGATCACGAAAATACTGACGGAGGCGTTAAGAGGTAACGGTGCGGCAATGTCCATCCAGGACAGGCGTGCTCCGGATTCCGCTCCGCGTCGTCGTGCCAGTGACCCTGGTCCGCGTCGTCGGGCAAGTGATGTCCTTGATAATGGTTGATAATAATCGATAATTGTTGAGGATAATACTTGAAGCAATGCGATGGAGTTCTGCCCACTTCTGACCAGCGTTTGACCGCCTTGATCCTTGCGGACTAATTGATTAAATCCAGGATTTTGATAAAGGTGTGATACCTGCCTATTTGCCTCAACTATTGCTGGAGGCGGTAGTTACGACCGCCTTATCACTGATTCTTTTTAGAACCAGTTTGACGTTCCTCGCTATCTTTCTGGGTGCAGTAGAGTTGATTATCACGATCATGTTGCCGCCCAACAGCGTGACAGGGCTGCGGCAGGACTCGTTGATCTATTCCAGTTTACTGCTGTCGACGCTGGTGTTCTTCGGAGTCCTTCTGGTTTTTTTATCGCGAGGCGTGGATGAAACTCGACGTCTGGTATTCGGTCTTTTCTTCGGCATAGTTTGCATTTTCGCGGTGCTTTGGCTGGTCGGATTCAACGGGATACAGATCTTCTTTGTTCCCGCGATATTTTCCAGACTGCTGATTATCCTGGCGGGATCGATCCTGGTCGTCTATATCTATTCTCAGTTGTACCAGCGCTTGCCGCGTATTCCCGGAATCTGGCTGATTTTGCTGGCACTGCTCGGCGCCAGCGCCATCGATCAAATCTTGTTGCGCGCGACCCAGGGTCTCAGCCTTATGCTGCCGCAGCGATTGTTGCCGCCCCCGTCGCTGGGAATGCAGTCGATGGTTCGGCTTGGAATTGTGTTGTGGTTTTCAGGGGTTCTCGCATTAATTGGACGTTACAAGGGTTTCCAGGTTGAAGAGTTTCCGGTCGGTAAGCGATTCAGCCTGACCAATTTCATCACATATCGCCAGCAGTACGAGATCGCCCGTAACATCGCCATAAGGGACGAGCTGACCGGGTTGTACAATCGCCGCCACTTCAACGAGACTTTCCCGCGCGAAGTCGAACGCGCGAAACGTTATAACCAGCCTCTTTCACTGGCGTTCATCGATATCGATCATTTCAAACGGATAAACGATACCTACGGTCATAGCGCCGGAGACACGATCCTGGTCGAAGTCGCGCAGGTGCTTATGAACAACAGCCGCGACATCGATATCATTTTTCGCTATGGCGGCGAAGAATTCGTGATTCTGTTGCCCAGCACATCCAAATCCGGCGCGGTGACGGCAATGAACAAGCTGCGCGAGCGAGTCAGCCAGATTGATATCTCGGGCTTTGGATCAGAGATCAAAACGGTCACAGTCAGTGTCGGGCTGGCGATCTGCCCGGATGAAACCTCATCCGGGAGCGAGCTGGTTACGCTTGCCGACAAACGACTGTTTGCCGCAAAAGGGGCCGGCCGCAATCAGGTCGTTGCCACTGAAGATATACCGACGACCATTACCACTACGTGATCGATTCGGCGGTATCGTCACTGTCCTTGCTGTCGTCACTTTCGGCGCGATAAAAACTGAGACACGAATCACCCTGGGTTAATTTGCGGTATCGGACGAGATTGCCAAACCGTTCCTGCAGGTCATTATTGCGGCGATGCTCAGCGATAATGATGCCGTCATCATTCAAGAGATCCCGATTGCCAATAAGGTGGAGGACCTGAGAATAAAGCTCGGAATCATAAGGCGGATCCAGGTAAATCACGTCGAATTTGATTTCGTGAGTCGCAAAGTATTTAAGGGCGGTCATCGCGTCACGGTTAACGACGTGAACACCGCCGTCGATTCCCAGGGACCGTAAATTGTCGCTGATGACTTGATGAGCGCGTCGAGCTTGTTCGACAAAGGTGACCTCGGTCGCGCCGCGGCTCAACGCTTCGATGCCGATGGCACCCGACCCGGCGCACAAGTCCAGAAAGCGCCGGTCTTCGACGCGATTGCCGATGATATTGAACAACGTCTCTCGCAGGCGGTCAGAGGTCGGTCGGACGTTAAGCCCATCCAGCGTTTTCAATCGGCGGCCTTTGTATTTTCCGGCAATGACGCGCATTTTTATCCCACTAAACGGATGCGCGGATCAGATCAGCGTAAATCAGCGTCATCCGCGTTCCATCTTTTAATTTGAGTTTACCAACGCCAGTACTTATCATACAGTAAAGAGTCGTCACTATCTGTTTGTCTATGAAACGAATTCCGACGGAAAGCTTCAATGAAAAATACGCCACCGAGGTGCGGGCGATATTCGAGACCGCGGAATCGGTGATCAGCGGGTTTTCCGTATCTTACGATTCGTTCGCGGAGCGCGTTCGTCGAAGCGTCGAGAAGGAAGTGCTCAACGTCGAAGATACCGACATAGATGATCGCAGCTCGGTTGTCGAATTCATAGCAAAGCTAAAGGCCGACGATCTTTACCTGGCGACTGCTTGCGATCACGGAGATGAATCGGCCTGGCAATGTTTTCACGATCGTTATCGCCGTTTAATAGAGCGCACCGCAAGTCAGTTTTGTTCGAGCTCGGCCGACGCGGAGGATTTGTCGGCCGCGTTGCTCAGCGATCTGTTTCTTCCCACCGATGACGGCGAAGTGAAAACCCGAATCGGCCGGTACAGTGGGCTGGGATCGTTGCAGGGCTGGTTGAAGGTAATGGTTCACAACCGCGCGATAGATCGCTATCGACGCACGGTCACAACCTCATCTATTGACGATCAAGACGGATCAAAAGAATGGGAGCGCGTCGTTGCGGTCAACGAGGATCCGGTTGAATCTATCGTGGAGCAGAAATACTTGTCTACCGCGAGCAGGGCGTTGAAGGCGTCGCTTGACGCGCTGGATACAAAGGACAAGCTGCTGTTGGTTTTTTATTATCGCGATGGATTAACACTCAAGGAGATCGCCGCGCTGCCAAGCTTTAAGGTGCACGAGGCGACGATCAGTCGCTGGCTCGAGAAGATTCACAAGAACGTTCGTAAGGAATTCGAAAAGCGTTTGACGAGGGATGAAAAACTTAAACTGGCCGAAATCCGCGAATGTTGCGCCATCGCAATGAAACGTGGTGTACTGGAAATCAGGCAGTACCTGGAGAAGGCGGGATAATTTTTGTATGCAAGAATGGCAGGACAAAACGTCACTGTTATAGGGATGAATGATGGAGCGATCCCGCCGACGACACAACTCCAGACATTCATGATGGTGGTCCGGGCCCGGGTCAGGAAAGGTTGGAGAGTGAGGCAAGAATGCCCGACAGTATTAGCAATTCAGATATAGACGCGATTCTGCGTCGGCAATTTTCTTCGGAGGATTCGTCCGTTAAATGTGAACGGAAGGACGCCGAAGAGATTGCTGCTTATCTGGAAGGCGCGCTTTCAACTAAACGAGTGGCAGATTTGGAGCGTCACCTGATCAATTGCGCCGACTGTCGGAGCACGGTGATCGAGCTGCGCGCATTGAATTTGGATGATGACGAAAGTCCAGTCATAGATGGCGCCGGGAATAAAAATTTAATTGCTGAACCTGACACCGTCGTGAGTGACGGAATACTAGGGAAATTAAAACGACTGATCTTTGGTGCAGGTAACGCCGGATTTGCGTGGCGACCGTTGGTTGCGATTACGGTGTTGCTTTTGTTGGTTGCCTCTCCCGTTGTGCTGTTTATGAACAGGAAACGGGCTTCAAGTAGCGCAGACTTTCAGGTTGCGCGCAACGCTCCCGCTGAACAGCAACCGTCGTCTGGTCTTGTCGATGAGAGCGGCAGTAAACCAAATGGATATTCTTATAACAATGCCAGCGGCAATGCCGCCGAGAAACCTCACGCTGCTGCGAACCCTCAGCCTGCTGCTAAACCTGAGCAACAGGACGACAATCGAATAAAAACAGACAGACCTCGCGACGCGGAACTCGAAGCAACGAAAGAACGCACCCCAACAGCTTCGGGTTTGCCAAAAGGCTCGGCGAATATAAATTACGATGGGATTGCCGTTAATGACTCTAATGCCAGAGTAACTGCAGTGGACGCCCTATCTATCCCGCCTGCGTTGAACTGGACTGTAGCCGTGAATATGACTCCGGTTGACCAGTCACGAGGTTTGGTGCTGGGAAACCGAAAGGACGAGCAGGCGAACGAGGAGCAGAGAAACAGCAGTCAAAACAAGGTGTCCGACGACGCAAAGCAGGAGTCGAATCAAAGAGTCAACAATACGCAGCAGAACGCTCAGCCGATGAACCAGCAGTCACCACAGGGAAATGTTCAACAGCAATCGCAACAGACTGCGGCATCGCCTCCACCTCCGCCAACCTCTACTTCGGTTAATGGTCCGGCCAAGAAAACAGAATCAAAAGAGAAGTCGGCAAGCGATGCGGGAGCCGACCGGGCTGTTGCGGGCAAGGCGCCAGGCAGTGCCGGAGGCGGGGGTCGGCAGTCCAGCGAGACCGCGACGGTCGTTGGAGGAATGAGAGCGTCTCTCAGCAAATCGTCCCCGGAAGTTTCATACGATAAATTAGTGAGTCGCATTTTGAAGGAACGGTTCGATAAATTCCTCGGACAAAGCGTCAGGTCCGGAACCGGCATCACGATACGTCTGAAGATTTCCAGCGACGGAAAGATAGTCTCGCTCGAAAACGGAAAAGTTCCTGACGCCGACATTTTGCGACGAAGCAACAACGACGCAATCAATCAAGCCGCGTTTAACGCGGTTGCGGGCGGCTCGCTGCCTCCGTTTACTGCGGATGTCAAGAAATACCCGAATGTGTTACTGACGGTGAAATTCGATCCGGTTATAAACGGACGACAGTAGCCTCCGGAGGGCTCACCTCCGGCGTACCTGACTCAATCATTTGATTGGAAATGCGTGATGCGTACCTGTCAACTGGCAATCGGCTCGGGGTGGCCGAGAGGATAGGTATCAGTGCATCAACGTATTATCATTTGATCATATATTTCAGAATCGCCACCCGACTGAGTTCGTCGCCCGAACCGGTTTTTATTCTGCTGGAAAGAACCGGATTTTGGGCTGTAATGTAATCCGATATTGCCGTGTTTCGTGTTTGAACGATATCCTCTGATTCGTTCTTATCTCTCCCAGCAGAGATATCAAGCACCAGCAACGGATGGTCGAGCATTATATTGGCAACCGAATCCAGCGACTTTTGATCTGCCAAACTTAGTGTGGCTCGGTTTCGCCCAAAGGCGATTCGACCCGCGACGAATGGAATTCGCTGAAAGTTAATAACAGCAGTTGAGTCAGCCAACGAGCTCCTGATTTGATCAGTCAACAATGCCTGCGCATCCGAATCAATATCTCGTTCGCTTAGGTATATTACCGTCAGTGTTAACGGGGCGCCCTGGCTTGCAATGGCTTTAAAATCCACAAAAATCGCCGGGGCGGGCAGGCGGAAATCCTTCAGTGCTGAAGCAACGCCATAAAGAAAATTGGCCTGGAGCTGGCTGATTGTCGGCGGCTCTTCCGCAGGTTTTTCTTCCTGCTTTGATTTAGTGACGATCTCATTAGAAGTTGTCGGAATCTCGATCAGTTTAAAATCAATAGACTCGCGGGGTTTATGCAGACTAGCCGACAGGAGAGCAACGTATTCTGCCTTTTCCGCCGGTGAGTAAGGTTTGCTGGTAAACACGCGAAGACTTAAGCCGACCTGTGGTCCATCTTGCACGACCAGGCGATCCAGATAGGAGCGAGGTTTACCATCGGGAAACTTTGCAAATCGGCCATCCCATACCTTTGTCGCCTCTGCTTTAACATGGTTTTCCTGTTTCTGCCTCTCGATCTCAGTCTTTAATTGACTAAACGAACGACTTAGCGGAACAAGAATAATCAATATGGGAATCAAGATCATCAAAAGTCTGCCCGGAAGACTCCCGACAGCCTTTGCGCTGTTTGATAAGGGAAATTTTCCCAAGGTCTTTCTAAACCACAACGTTTCCGCATCCCGGTTCTGCCAATCTTCGACGGTCTTTTTTCTATGCGCGGTGGCTATACGGAGCAAAAGAAACACGAGCATTGCGGTAAATGTAATCGCTACCAGATTGGTGAGGAACAACAACCCTCCGCCGCTGGCAACTCGCAGTCCGTCAGCCTCGTTGACGCTGAACGCGACACCCATTCCGTATCCAATTACGCACAGTGGCGGCATCAATGCAACCGCGATGGCGACACCTGGAATCGAAGTCACTACTCCTTTTACGTCCTTGCACGTGGCAATCGAGCCAATAGCGCCGGAAAATAAAGCCACAAACAAATCAAGCGTTGTCGGCTGTGTTCGAGCCGCTATCTCACCGGTCATTTCTTTGAACGGAAGGAGAGCTACGAGTATGACGGCAAAGCTGACAGAGATCGCACAGCTGAGAGCGAGGTTTACGATTGCGCGTACTGCTAATATAAAATCTCCTGTCGCCAGTGCCAGCCCACTGGCCAGTATCGGACCCATCAATGGAGAAATAAGCATAGCGCCGATAATCACGGCTGGGCTGTTTAGGATTAGACCCAGCGTCGCTATGCCGGCCGCGAAAAGGATCTGCAACCAATAACTGGCGTCCAGCAGCGACGCTGATTGCGACAAGCTTATATATATTTCCTGTTTTCGTTCGAAGCTAACACCCAGGTGACGGGCAAACCGATCCAGCAAGCGCCTCGACCTGGGTGCTTCTGCTGTTAAAGTTTCTTTGCTCTCGCTCATATTCCCTTGGGTTTTTTTGGGGAGAAAACCTTATCATGTCAATGGCTGAGCGTGCGAAATACGTGCACTTGCCCGTTTTATCCGACGGTCGCCAGACCGAATTTTGGTTGGCTTCGTATCAGGTCAATCATTTGCGATGTTTCTCGCGTGTTACGGCGTTTGGTCAGCAGAAAATCTGCTTCGGATTTTGCCGCTTCAAGCAGTTTTTGATCTCTGACAATATTACCGACGCGAAATGTGGGAACGCCATGTTGACGAGTTCCCATCACTTCTCCCGGACCGCGAATTTCCAAATCTTTCTCGGCGATGATGAATCCATCGGACGTTTGCTCCATTATCGCAAGCCGTTCCCTGGCTTCTGTCGTGCGTTTGTGACTCGCCAGCAGAATGCAGTACGACTGCGTTGACCCGCGGCCGACCCTGCCGCGAAGCTGGTGAAGCTGAGAAAGACCGAACCGCTCTGCATGCTCGATTATCATCACGTTCGCGTTGGGAACATCGACACCGACTTCGATAACAGTAGTCGCAATCAGGATGTTGATTTCTCCGGCGACAAAAGCGCGCATCACTTCCTCTTTTTCCGGAGGCTTCATCTTGCCGTGTAACAGACCGAGGCGAAAGTTGGGGAAGACCGTTGTCTGCAGATGCTCAGCCATCCGTGTGGCATCCAACAGGTCCAGCTTTTCCGATTCTTCAACCAGAGGATAGACGATGTATATCTGTCTGCCCGCGCGAATTTCGTCATCAATGAATTTGTAGATTTTGTTCCGGGCCGAATCGTCGCGCAAAACTGTTTTGATCGCCGTTCGTCCCGGTGGAAGCTCGTCGATTACCGAAACATCCAGATCACCATAGACTGTCATCGCCAGGCTTCGCGGGATCGGCGTCGCCGTCATCACCAGAACATCAGGGTTGTATCCGCGTTGAATCAATTGCGCTCGCTGCATAACGCCGAATCGATGCTGCTCGTCGATTACAACCAGACCGAGCTTGGAAAATTGAACTGTCTCCTGAATTAACGCATGCGTGCCAACCAGCAGATCGACTTCGCCGGACTTTACTGCGCTGTGAAGCTCTTTCTTTCGTTGCGGCGTCACGCTTCCAGTCAGAAGCTCTACACGGTAAGGAGTTTTGGCAAGCATCCGCTTAAGATTCCGAGCATGCTGCTCGGCCAGAATCTCTGTCGGAACCATCAGCGCAGTTTGATAACCGTTCTCGATGGCCATTATTGCGCTGAGCAGCGCAACAACTGTTTTGCCGCAGCCAACATCACCTTGAAGCAAACGATTCATTGGCTTTTTTGACACCAGGTCTTCCTTTATTTGCTTCAGCACTCGCTTCTGAGCGCCAGTCAATTCAAAAGGAAGAATTGACCTGATGACCTGGCGAATATGATCGTTGATCTCGATTACGGTCCCCTTTGGAGATTCTTCGCGTTGTCCTCTTCGGTATCCGATTGCCAGCGCCAGCCAAAAGAACTCCTCGAAAATCAATCGCCTGTGTCCGGGCGAAGCGAACCGATTGTATTCATCGATCGAGGCATCCTCAGCAGGGAAATGAAGCTGGTTCAGCGCGGCAGCTCGCGATATCAACGAATTGCGTTGTCTGAGATCTTCAGGCAGGTGTTCAGGCATAGAGCCAAGATCGATGTTTTGCAGTACGTGGTTAATGATTTCCCGCAGAGTCTTACCGGGAAATTCACCTAGTTTGCGATATATGGGAACACGTCGTCCTGTGTGAATCAGAGAGAGTTCTTCGGCGTCCTCGTTGAGGACTTCATAGTCGCGCGGTCCTTCGAGCTCGAAAAAACCTCTTCGACCGCGTTTCCACTGACCGAACAGAATTACTCGAGTGCCTCGTTTAAAGACTTGTTCCAGGTATTTCTGATTGAACCAGAAAGCGCGAATCTGACCCGTCTCATCGGCGGCGGAAAATTCGAAGATCGACATCTTTCCGCCTTTTACGTAGTAACTGCCGGCAACGCGGACTTCGACTTCAACGGCGGCGCTCATCCCTTCGTGCAGGTCTTTGATCTTCGGTATGCGGGATCGGTCTTCGTATCGGATTGGCGTGTAGTGGAGCAGGTCTTCGATAGTTGCGAGTCGTGGATCGGGTTTGCCTGAGAACTCGGCGGCCGCAGTCGCAAGCAGAAGAGCTCGACGTTGCGTCTTCAGTTTTGGGACACCGTATTTGTGAAGCTCCAATAAGCCAGTATCGAGCGTTAGCACCAGAAATTCCTCAGTTGGAATTTAACGGATTTTAATGAAGGCCGCAAATCCGGGGGCGCAAGCGTCTGCTGTGCCCCTGGTCAGTGCCAGCCGCTACCCCAGCTGGTACTGACACTTACTACGAACACACACACGACGGACGCTCGATCAGGATAACTGTTACGAATTGGACAAATTTATTTCGGATAAAACCCCTGTTTCAGGGCTTCCTGAGGGCTGTAACTATAGCAAGACTAAATGATTCCGGGCAGGCTTCCGATAACGAATCCTGAAGAGTAGTCGGCAGGATTACGTCAGTCTGTTTGCAGGGCTTATGGAGGGCACCGATGAAGTCATTTAAAAATTTATTAAGAACGGCGGTAACGGTCCTTGTGTTGATCGGATTTACATTGCCTGTCGCCATGCAGCATGGGTCTGCTTTTGGTCAGGGACGGTCTGTTGCCCCTTCACAAAGTCGGGTGCAAACGCCGAAGCCAATACTGTCAGGTAAAGTACCTGTAACTCCAAAGAAGCCCGACCCAACGGCCTCTCCGCGGATTATGACATTGTTCGGCGACACGGTGGACGTTAATCCGCTTACGAATCTGAACGCTTCTTCGCTTGTCCTGCCGCTTGGCAATGACGACACAGTCGAATACGATTTTCAGAACGGGCTGGTATTTCCGTTCTTCAACACGATCTACACCAAGATGTTTATCAGCGCGAACGGTTACGTGACATTCGGCCAGCCGGCATTTGATGCCGCGCCGTCGCTGCCCGCGCTGATTACCGGGCCGCCCCGGCTTGCTGTTTTTTGGGAAGACCTGAACCCGGCCGCTGCCGGATCTGTGACATTGACTCAACTGGGGGATGAACTGTTACTGGTCGAATGGAATGGCGTAGCCGATCAGACCGAAGCCACAACCAAGACCGACACGTTCGCATTGGTGATGGCTCGCAACGGAGCCTTCGAATACATTTATGGTCCGGTTAACTCTGCCAGCGGAATGGTCGGATTTTCTGAGGGCGCCGCTTTCTTTGTTACTGCCCAAAAAGTCGATTTCGATCAACTAGCCAGCGCGCCTAACAGCATTAACATATCGGTGCCGCTATTGTTCGAAGCTTTCAACACCAGCAGCGGTTCCGATATCACCAACAGCGCGGTTATTTTCTTCAATACGGATAAGCGCACCGATCCTGGTCTCGAAAGCATTCTTCGACCAAATACGCTGGGACCGTTGAACTCAAGCCAGACCATCTTCATCGAAGATCCTTTAGGTCGGTTTACAAAGACCGCTGCCGTACGCGTAGACGGTCTTGCGGCGCAATCAGCATTTATTAATGCGAATCAATTGACATTGACAGTGAACAGCGCGTTTTCAAAGATTCCGGCATTGCACCTTGTCGACGCAGATTTTGCCAAAGGATCGAATTACTTTACCGGGCTGCCGCTCCAGGTCGTTCCGGCGACGGTTGGAATCACTGCTGTAACGCCCAATGCGGTTCAAGTTGGAGACAGCAATGTGAAAGTGAGGATCGACGGATTTGGATTTATGACCGGAGTCAAAGTAATTATCACCGACTTCGCTCACGGCATAACCCAGACGGTGACGCCGACGCTGGGAATCGGTCCGTTAGCTCCGCTTGGAACGGCAGGAACTTCGTTGTCGTTTACATTGCCCGCAGCGTTTTTGAAGAATCAGGCTGACCTGTTCTTCAGCGTGGTCAACGTAGGAAACCGAACCGCAATTACGTCGCAGGACTTCCGAACGCACCTGTTCGTCGTACGATCACCGCTATTTGCAGTCAAACAGTGAAGAGAAATGACGCGGAGACCTTATTCTTCTCTCCGTGTCCCCGCGTCACTTGTTTTGCCAGGGAATCGAGCTAATGGTTTTATGCTCGCTCTGCCAAAGACGAGGGACAAGCTGGTCCTGCAGTTTTGAGTTTCCGCCTTCGACGATTAAGACGCTGTTTCCTCGAAGCTGGATGATGACATCGCCCTGGGACGTATGCCACCGCCGCGTGTCAGGCGTCGATTCAGTCTGTTTGGGGTTTTGATAGCGAATCTGTGTTCTCTCGCAATAGGCTTCAAAGAATTCCCGCGCATCGTTCTCTGTATCCCACATCGTCATTTGCGTCAGCAGGATTTCGCCGGTTTTATTATTCTCGAATGCGGCATAACGATCTCCGCCCCATCCCGCGGCGGCATTCTGAGCTTTCGTCTTATCGATGAACTGTTCCAGCAGCAATTTATAATCGAATTCTCCCGTAACGTCTGAATCGATCTGTTTCCACGATGGTCCGAGCTGACTGCTTAAATCCGGCAACGTGATCTCGATTGGATTGTCGCGATTAATGAATTTCTCGGGATGCATAATCTGCTCGGTCGAAATCGGCATATCGGAATAGCTTTTTGTTATCGCATCCCACGAGCCCTTTCGCACAATCGATTGGACAAATACCGCTCCATAAAAATAAGGGAACGTGACGTTTTCGCGCAGCACCAGCGGAGCATTTTCAAAAACAGGGAAGCGCTCTCCGGACACTCCCTGATGCATGCTTTCATCGGGGATTCGAAACGTCGGCAGTTTGCTGGCTTCCATTTGCTGCTGCCAGCTGAACATCAGAACGGTAGCCTCGCCTTCAACAAGCGAGTGTGCCGCCATTTCGGCGTCACCTTCGTGCTTTGGAAATTTGTCCAGGCGCTCCAGATCGAAGTACTGATCCTGCAACGCGTGTGTCAGCTCGTGAGCCATCGTGACTCGCTGGTCGTCAATCGGCACCCAGTCGGCAAGGTAAAATTCCTTTGTTTTCGGTTCGTAAAAGCCGACGATCTGCTCTGCCAGCAACTTAACCTGGTAATCCGCCAGTGGAAAGTCCGGAGCAATCATCCCGAACTTGACCAGCACTTTTCTATTAGCCTCGATCTCCTCGGGGGTATTGGTCGCCTTCATGTCTTCCATCAGCATCTTCTCGATCTCTGCCTTTGACTTCAGACCGCTTTTGACGGGATGTTTGACCGGAAGCCCGCGCAGTCGGCTCACCTGCTCCAGTACCTGATTTGTGGCGGAGAGAGCGGAAGAAGCCTCCGCACTGTTTCGCGGCGACCTGTTGGCCAGTTGACCAACCAGCACAGATGAACCCAGCAACAGACTCGTCGCGAATGCCAGAAGACAAGCCGAAAAACGCTTTGACATTAGAACAGCCTTCCGATTAAGTTAGTGACTCAAAACATGAGCTCGAGTTTCAAGGCGTTATGCAGGCAATACGGCTTGCAATGCGCCACAAAGAATTCATCAAGACGGGACCAGCAAATTTGCCTGGGCGTCTTGACGCTCTGCCAAATTTAGATGAAGGTTGCGCGCCTAACTATTATTCAGGTCGGATGAGAACAAAGTCAATGGAAAAGACAGCGACGACCGCGGCCCCCGTGGTCGAGACCAGTTTTCGCGTTCGGTACGCGGAAACTGACCAGATGGGCATCGTCTATTATGCGAACTACTATATTTGGATGGAGGTAGGACGGAACGAGTACTGCCGCCAATGCGGATTCAGCTATCGCGAGCTTGAAGAGCAACACAAAGCTTACCTGGTTGTTGCCGAAAGTCAGTGTCGTTACCGCGCGCCAGCAAAATACGATGACGAGGTGGTGGTCCGGACCTGGGTTACTTCGCTGCATAGAAGAACGGCACGATTCGCTTACGAGATTCAACGGTCTGATGGAACATCACTGGCGGTTGGTGAAACGCTGCACGTTTTGATAGATACAGACGGCCATCCAGTCAGTTTTCCACCGTATTACCTGGAGTTGTTACGCGGTGAGCGCATTAAGTGACGTGACGCGGACATTGCGGTCTGCGCAGGTTTAAAACGCTCGGAGATGGAAAACTACGGAACGTTTAATTAGCCAGCGCAGACTGAATGTCTGCGCCACTTTGTGGTAGGATATCTCCTGTATGCCCGACAAACAGCCCACGACCCTCACGGCTCTGCTGCATCAGGCCGTCGAAACACATAAGAAATCTGAATTCATGCGCTACAAAGAAAGCGGCGCATGGCATACCGTGTCGGCGACTGAATTCGAACAAAGGGTTCGCAGTGTGGCGTTGGGGTTGTACTCACTCGGCGTTCGAAAAGGCGACCGGGTTGCGCTGCTGGCTGAGAGCAGTTTCTACTGGACTTTGGCCGATTATGGAATCATCGCAACCGGAGCCATAAACGTCCCGATTTATCCTACCCAGGCGCTTAATCAGGTTGAATACATCCTGAAAGAATCGCAGCCAAAACTGCTGATCGTTTCGAACTATCGCCAGGTCAAACGCATCGATTCGGCTTTAAAACACGTGCCGGATCTGAAACTGGTCACGTTCGAAAAGCGGCCCGACGAGCACGCTATCGATTTAGCCACCATCGAAGGGGCCGGCAGGGAACTGGCGCAAGAACGTCCGGATTTGTATGACAAGATCGCTTCGGATATCAGGTCCGACGATCTGGCATCCATCATCTATACTTCGGGCACGACCGGCGAGCCAAAAGGAGTAATGCTGTCGCACGATAATCTAATCTTCGATGCGATTCAAACCGGTGAATTCGTTAAGCCGACAGCTGACGACATAGCTTTGACCTTCCTGCCGCTTTCGCACATCTTCGAACGAATGGTTATCTACCTTTACATTCATTTCGGAGTGACGATTTGTTACGCCGAAAGCGTCGAAGCGGTTGTCAACAATCTGGCCGAAATTCGGCCGACCATTATGACCAGTGTGCCTCGGCTGTTCGAGAAGATGTACGAACGGATTATGAAAAAAGCCGACAAGCTTTCCAAAAACAAGAGGAAGCTGTTCGACTGGGCTATGAAGGTCGGTGTTGAATGGGCAAAGTTGAAGGATGAGCGAAAGCCGATAATATTTACACTCTCTATTCAGCATAAACTGGCGTCGAAACTGGTTTTTTCCAAATGGAGAGAGGCAGTGGGCGGCCGGATGCAACGTATGGTCGCGGGCGGCGCGGCTTTGCCGTCGCATATCGGCTATGCGTTTTGGGCGGCGGGTCTTCCTATTCTGCAAGGGTATGGGCTGACGGAAACGTCACCTGTGATTGCCGTCAATACAATGGATGACAACAAGATCGGCACAGTCGGCAAACAATTGCCCGGCGTCGAATTGAAACTTGCCGAAGATGGCGAAATCTGTACCCGCGGCCGACAGGTAATGGTCGGATACTTTAATAAGCCTGCCGAAACACGCGAAGTTATCGATCAGGATGGCTGGTTTAAGACCGGAGACATCGGTCAATTCGACGAGCATGGCTTTCTTCAGATCACGGATCGCAAAAAAGATCTAATGAAATTGAGTATCGGAAAATATATAGCGCCGCAGCCAATCGAAAACATGCTGAGACAATCCGATTTGATCGAACAGGCATTGATAATCGCCCATCAGCGAAAGTATCCGGTAGCCCTGATTGTCCCGAATTTGGAAAATTTAAGAGCAGTCGCGAAATCAAAAGGACTGCCGCTGGATGACTTGACAACTAACCCCCAGGTCATCGAGCATGTTAAAAAAGAGGTGGCCGGCCTTACAAAAAGTCTGGCCGATTACGAACGAATCAAAAAGATTGCGATACTGCCAAAAGAATTTACGGTCGAGGGCGGCGAGCTTACCCCGACATTAAAGGTTCGCCGGCGAATTGTGGAGGACAAGTACAAAGATCTGATCAATTCGCTTTATCCTTCAAGTGAGCTATCCGCTGTCGGCGGAGAATAGTAATTTTAGTATACCGGAAGGCCGCATCTCCCAATTTTAGTTTCTATGGTACGCTAGCTGGCGCCGGCGTAGTCAAGATCGGCTCCTTGACTGATTATGAAGAAGTGCCCAAAGTGCCAATCCAGAAAACGAGTGCACAGGTCTCGACGGGACCTCTCTGTATTGGTGCAGTTGATGGGGTTCCATCGGTTTCGTTGTACTGATTGCAATCTTTACTTCGAAGGATTTTCGCCCATTCCAAGTTACGGCCGAAAGAATGGTCACGAGTCGGAATCCGAACAGGAATTCAAATCGGCCAGCACGCATTCGCCGGATCATGGCTTAAAAAAGCAGAATAACCAGAACGGCGATTCAAACCGCCAATTCTGCCCCAATTGCCAGAGCACCAAAGTAAGGCGATCAAAGCGAGTAGGCGTATTGGAAACTACCGTATACCCGTTGACAGCCAAATTTCCCTATCGGTGTAACGAATGCGGCACCCGATTCTACAGCAGAGCACGATCTTAATAGTCTGGGCTGGCAGCCGCTTAATATAAAAAAGCTGGAACATTATTTTCCAGCCGGTGTCGAAACTGATCTCCGCAAAAATCTGAACAGGAAAATCAGCAAATGAATGGCATCTTTTCCCTTTGTCTTCTGTTGGCTGCATTCGTTAACCAATTTACATCCGCTACCATTTACCAGGCAGAACCGACCTCGCCCGATGAAGCCGCCATCCGGATGTTCATAACCAACTATTATGATTTGTGGCAAAAGAAGGATGTTGCCGGGTTAGAAGCCTTGTGGGACGCGTCGGCGCCTTATAAGTTTGAGATCAAACCGCTGCCAAGTGTTGATTACAACTTTTCTAATTTGAAGATTGTTAAGGTGCAGATTCAAGATTCGCGCGCCGTTGCTCGCGTGGATTTCGACAAAACTGTAAGGCCGGCGGATCTCGGCAACGGCCGGATAAACGTCTCAGCAATCCATTCGTTCCGAAAGCTCTCTTTCGTTAAACGCAATGGGGAATGGAAACTCTGGCAGGATGACTCAGCCGCGGCTGCGCTCGCAGCTGAAGTGGTAAATGCCAAAACAGACGAAGCTCAGCGCAAGCTGCTGGAGGAAAACAGTGAGCTGGCGTCGATTGAACTTCGAAATGAGTTCATCTCCTATGGCGGAACGTTCCTTGGCAACGGTGAAAAAGATCGAGCAATCAAGGCTTACCAGATTGCTATCGACATAGGAACAAAGATTGGACGCGAAAAAGATTTAGGCCATTCCATCTTTATGATCGGTTTCATTCAACAGATGCAGGGCAAGCCCGCTGAAGCGCTTGAGAATTTTCAAAAGGCAATCAAGCTGTTCAACGATGTCGGTAATATCTCGAGCCTTGCGATAACCCAGTACAATATCGCGAACGTATATTACCAGCAGGGACAGTACGACAAGGCGTTGTCGGCTTACCAGGAGTCGTTGAAATCCGCGGAAAAAATCCACGCCAGTGACGATATAGCTTCGGCGCATTTAGGGATAGCGTTTGTCTATAAACAGCAGGGCAAACTGGATCTGGCAGTCGACTCGTATCTGAAAGCCGCGGCAATATACGAATCGCTGGCGAACAACATTTCGCTGTCGGATGTCTACGAAAATATCGCTGCGGTTTATTACCAGCAGGAGAATTACGAACTAGCCGCGGACTACTACAAGAAAATGCAGCCGCTGCTGGATCCGTCAAAAAAGCTTAAAGTCGCTACAATCGCCTATAACCTCGGAAATTGTTACTATCTCTCCGGCGATTATGTTTCAGCTTTGGATGCCTATCAGAAAAGCCTAAAATTAAATGAAGAGTTCGGGGACAAAGGCGGCGCGGCCACATCGCATGAAGCAATCGGATTAACGCTGACATCGCAGGCAATTTATGATTCCGCGCTGGACCATTACCAGACGAGTCTCTCAATCTTTCGTTCGATAAAAGCGCAGGGCGCGACCGGTGTAGTTCGAGTTATGGGCGACATCGGAAATCTATACCGGGCTGAGAACAGAAATGTCGAGGCCATCGAGCAATACAGGCCTGCATTAAATATTGCCAACGAAATCGGAGATAAACCTGCTGCGGCTACGCTTTTAGCAAATACCGGACTTGCGTTGACCGCGCAAGGTAATTTGATTTCTGCTCTTGATTATCATCAAAAAAGTCTCGCTCTGTTTAAGGAGCTGGATGACAGGAAGAATATTGCAAATTCTTTCGCCAATATTGGAGGCATCTATTTTATCAGGGGAAATTACCCATCGGCGCTCGAATCATTTCAGACGAGCCTCGCAATTTTAAATAGCTTTCAGGACAACGAAGGTGCAGCCACAATTTTACGCGGTCTGGGATTAGTACTGACTGCTCAGGGAAACTATCCGGAAGCACTTGATGATTACAAAAAGAGCCTGGCAACGTTTGAGTCGCTGGGTAAAAAAGGAGACATCGCAACTGACCTGGTGGATATTGGGATAGCGCTCGCCTTGAAAGGCGATTACAAACAGGTTCTCGATTATGATCTTCGCAGCATCTCTGTAGCGTCAGAGATCGGAAGATACGAGATTCTATGGCACGCCCAATTCAGAGCAGGCGAGGCTTACCGACAGTTGAATCAGATAACTCAGGCAAAGGCGGCATTCGAAAGCTCAATAAAAACAATCGAGGAAATGCATCACACGATTACCGCAGGTGCGGAATCGAAGAGCTCCACGAGCAAAGTCGGACCTTACGCGGCCATGGCAGAGTTGTCGATTATGCAAAAGGAATCGGTGGAAGCGTTTTCTTACTCGGAGCGAACGAAAGCCCAGGCGTTGATCGATCTGCTGGATCAAAGCGGTATCACAATTGAAAAAGGCATGACCGCGGACGAGCGGGACAGAGAGCGTTCGATAAAAGCCGATCTGATTTCGCTCAACACGCAGATTGAACGCGAAATCGCGCGCAAGAAGCCCAATCAGGAACGGCTTTCCGCTTTGAGCGACTCGCGAAAACAGCGAGCTCGTGATTACGATCAATTCGAGGCTAAGCTGATCGTAAATCATCCCGACTTGCGTGTGCTGCGCGGAGATGGCAAACAGATCCGACCGGAAACTGCTGGCAGAGTAATCGAGCCCGGCTCAACGATTTTCGATTATCTGGTTACGGACACGAACACTTATCTGTTTGTGCTGGCGCGCGGTCAATCCGGCCCTGTCGCTCCGAGGCTTGATGCATTCATACTTAACATAAACCGAAAAGAGCTTGCGGAAAAGATATCGCGGTTTAAATCTCAGCTCGAAAGTCAGAATGAAAGTTTCAAGACATCCGCTCAGGATTTGTATTCGATTTTAATAAAACCGGCACAGGGTTATCTTGAAGGCAAGGAATCAATCGTCATTCTTCCCGACGATTCGTTGTGGTCATTGCCATTTCAAGCATTACAGCCGTCAGAAGAAAAATTCCTGATTGAAGATTTCGATATCAGCTACGCTCCGTCATTAAGTGTCATGGACGAGATGAGGAAGGTCCGTTCCGTGCGAAATAGCAGTGGCGTCCTATCGACAATGATGGTCGTTAATCCTTCCATTGCTGACACGACAAAGGAGCGCGCGGAGTTGTTCTATCCAAACCAGAAGTTCCTGCCGCAGCCTGAAACTGAACGTCGGTTCAAAGAAGCGTTTCAGCAAACTGGATCAACCTTTAACAAACTCTATGTGCAAACAGAAGCTCGCGAGAATTTATTTAAAGCAGAGGCCGGTAAGCACAGATATATTTTTATAAATGCTCCTGGAATCATCAGCGACGCAGCGCCTTTCAATTCATTTGTGGCGCTTGCGAAATCGGATAAAGACGTGAATGACGATGGACTGCTTGAGGCCAGAGAGATCGCACAACTTAATTTGAAATCAGAATTGGCGGTTTTTACCTCGATGGGCTCAACCAGCAATTCAGCCGGCGATGGAAACGGGTTGGTCGGATTGACGTGGTCTTTGTTTGTTGCCGGGTGCCCGGAGACGATGATCAATCAAGGGTCGGATGAGACGCTGATTGTCAATTTTTACGAAAAATTGCGAACTCAAACCAGAAATACAAAACCCGAACCGACTTCAAAACTGTGGCGAAGCACCGTGCTTGAATTCATCAGCAAACCGGAGAATCGTCAGCCTCGACTATGGTCCGGGGTCAGTGTGATTGGCGCAGCCAGATAAGCGGCAATCGTGGCGTGGACTTTAGTCCGCGCACGGAAGTTTGGACATTTGATTTGCCCGAAGGGCAAGAAGTTAATAGCCGTGGGCAAAGCGAAGCGACGCCCACGGAAAGCATAGATAAGATTTTCCGACCCTGAAGGGGTCGGACTGCTCTATCGCCACAAATACTTTTCGTCGTAACTGATCTCGTATTTCTTCAAAAACTGAATAAATTCCTCTTGAAACGTCGTCTGTTTTTGCTTTGCTAAATAGGATTTCACTTGTGTAATTTGTGAAGCACGGATTGAAAACGCGCCATATCCATCCTGCCATTGGAATTTTGAAAACTCATAGCCTACTCCGACCCCTTCAGGGTCGATCAGGGTTTTGTAACTTTCCGTGGGCGTCGCTTCGCTTTGCCCACGGCTACTCACTGGCAGCCCTTCGGGCAATGGTCGGCGATGAATCAGACTCACCTACGATAGGACATCAGACCAAAAATGTCCAAACTTCAGGGCGTGGACTTTAGTCCGCGCAAGTTATAAAACTACCACCGTTAAATGCAACAGACACCTGATTATCAGGAAAAGCAGATTGGGACGAGGGTTTCTATTAATCTTGAATGTTTTATATTTTGCGCGGACTAAAGTCCACGCCACGATTTCTTAGCGGAATTCCAGATTCTTTTGCACTATTGGAGAAGCAAAATATCGGTTGGCCCTTTTGAAATCGTATGCGATCTGCTCTTGGAGCGCTTTCATATCCGGGAATTTCATTTCGGCTCTTAAGCGATGAAGAAACCGCAGCCGCAACGTCTTTCCGTAAAGGTCGCCTTTGAAATCGATCAGAAATGTCTCGATCGATCTGTCTGAATCGCCGCCAAACGTCGGGCGCACGCCAATGTTGGTGAGACTTCGATGCCAGGCGCCGTCAACCAGTGTCAAAGTTATGTAAACACCGTCCGCCGGGATTGTGGCATTTTCGACTTGAAGATTTGCGGTCGGAAACGACATCTCGCGACCTTTTTGATAACCCTCCACAACACTGCCTTCGATCCCGTAAGGTCGTCCGAGCAGCTTGCGCGGCAGATTCACTCGACCGGATTTGAGAGACTTGCGAATCACAGTCGAGCTGATTCTCAAGCTATGCAGCCGAATCTCAGGCACTTCTCCCGCTATGAAGCCCAACTCAGACCCGAGTTGTTTCAATAACTGGATATTTCCTCCACGATTGTGCCCAAAGGCAAAACCTCGCCCAAGATAAACTTCATAAGCTCTGAGCCGATTGTGGATTATGTTCCTGATAAAATCTTCGCCGGTGACAGCTGCCAGCTGCATGTCAAAATGAAGAATGATCACCTGATCGATGCCCAGGTATTTCATCCCTTCGAGTTTCTGATCCAGAGTTTGCAAAAGCGGCGGAGTCGTTTCCGGATGAAGGACAGCCCGCGGATGAGGCTCGAACGTAATAACGGTCGGAACGGCGCTAAGCTCCTTTGCGCGGGCAGCGACAGTTTTGATTATCTCTTGATGCCCCAGGTGCAGCCCGTCGAACACTCCCAGTGTTACGACTGTCGGCGTTGCGATGTCGGAAGATCCCAATCCTCGAAAGATATTCATAGAAGCTGCGGTTACACCTCGAACTGCAATCCATCGTAGGCCAGCTCGACTCCTTCAGGCAGTTCTTTGCTGGTTCTGGCATGCAAGATATCGTGATTCATGTGCGTCAGAAACGCGCGTTTCGGTTTTAAACGCTCGATGTATTCAAGCGACTGCTCTATCGACATATGCGTGGAATGCGTATTGTACCTGAGTCCGTCGATGATCAAGGTATCCAATCCCGCCAGTTTTTCGCACGACTCATCCGGAATAAAATTACAATCAGTAGCGTAAGCAAAATTGCCGAACCGATACGCCAGCACCTGCAAGCGCCCGTGCAGAATTTCTATCGGAGTGATGTCCAGACCAAACAGACAAAATGCGCCCATCACAGTATGCGGGACCAGTTGCGGCAAAGCGCCGCCGCGCTGCGTTTTCGGATCGAAGACATATCCAAAAACCTGACGCAAGCCTTTCCACGCAATCTCGTTTGCGAAGAAGGGAATCGGTCCCTGTCGAAAATTGAACGGCCGAATGTCATCCAGGCCAAATACATGATCCGCGTGGCAATGGGTTATCAGCACTGCGTCCACGCGCCTTAATCCCAGTCGCAGTGCCTGCTGGCGAAAGTCCGAAGATGTATCCACGATGATCGTATATCCATCGTTTTCAACCATTATCGACGGGCGCAACCGTTTGTCTTTCGGGTCGTTTGAACGGCAGGTTTCGCATTCGCATCCTACTGTGGGGACGCCGACTGAAGTGCCAGATCCTAAAACTGTAACGCGCATCTATTCCTTATCCTGATTACTTTTGCGTATTAATCAGGGAGACATACTGCATTCGCAAATCGCGCAATATCTCAGCGATCATCTTCGATTCCTGCGCTGACAAATTGCCCTGAGTTTTTTTCTCGAGCAATCCGATTATGTCGATGAAATGTTTGGCGGTTTCCAAATCTACGGTTGCTTCACCGGTAACCGGATGCGGCATCATGCCAAGATTTGCAAACGCATTGCTGGCAAGACCGTAGATAAAGTTGATGAATTCCAGTGGCGCGGTTTCGTGATCGTGACTCTGCTGCGTCGGTTGAGTCGATTCCGTGGTTGACGGTCGTTCGGGTTCCAGATGCGCTCCGGCTGACTGGGTGGCAGTCTGCGCCGAAGCCGCCGCGGTTGACTCTTTTTTCGGTTCAACAACTTCTTCCTCTTCGGTACTCTCGCGCAGGGAGCCGTCCGGGTTGAACAGGCGTTTGTCTCTCACCTTAAATGAAACATCATCGTCTTTGTCAGGCATAGCAATGACCTTCGAATATAAATGGTGTCTTACAAATTGCGAATGATACTAACATCAAGATTTTAAATCAAACCAGTGTGTTTACGCTGTAGGGGCAGGGACGAGCCCTGCCCCTACATTCATAATGTCAGCCCGGGCTTCGATGAGCTTGCACCTCAGTTATTCTTTGGCTAGAGTGACGCGCATGTCTGAAACAAAATTTGGAGAATTAGTCGATTTAGTCAACCGTCTGCGCGATCCGAAAGAGGGCTGTCCGTGGGATCGCGAACAAACACCCGATACCCTGAAACCATTCCTAATTGAAGAAGCTTACGAAGTCATCGAAGCAATCGAAGAAGGCGACGCTGAAGAGCTAAAGAAAGAGCTCGGCGATTTGATGCTTCAGGTTGTTTTTCACGCCCAGATTGCAAACGAGAATGGTCAATTCAGCATCGAAGACGTCATTCAAGGCATTACTGCAAAAATGATCCGTCGCCATCCTCACGTCTTTGGCGACCAGAGCGTCACCGGAACGGACGATGTTCTTCGCAATTGGGAAGCTATCAAGGCAGCGGAACGAAAAGCCGCCGGCAAAGACGACAAGCCGAGCGAGCCATCATCAATCCTCGACGGTGTTTCGACGCGAATTCCAGCTTTGCTGGAGGCAAACCAATTGACGGAGCGCGCCGCGAGGGTAGGCTTCGACTGGCCCGACGTCTTCGGCGCGATGTCAAAACTCCTGGAGGAAAACGACGAAGTAATCGAAGCGATCGGACGCGACGAAATCGACGCCGATGAGATCGAGGCCGAGGTCGGCGATTTGCTCTTCGCCGCGGTGAACGTCGCTCGCCTGGTAAAGGTCGATCCTGAAGCAGCGCTCCGCCGCTGTAATCGAAAATTCAAACGGCGTTTCAAATTTATCGAGGCTGAGCTGCTCAAGAAGGGAAAGACACCTGCCGATAGCAATCTGGACGAGATGGATGCCCTCTGGACAAAGGCTAAAACGTCCGAGCAAAAAAAATTGCCTTGAATCTTTTGGATTCAAGGCAAAATAGGACTTATGTAGGGTAGTTAAAGAGGACGTTTTACGAAATATAAATCATATAAAATTACCACTATAGGGCCCGCTCATACCTACTTGAGCATCGTCGATGTGAGGGAAGACGACGGTGCGTTTGCAAGATGAGCAGGCCATAGAGTAGTCTGATTCTCGCCCATCCGGGCGATAGTCAAACACCTAATCAAAGTTTATGGCCTTTAACGGCTCTGTCAAAAAATTGTGCTTAAGCTGGAATTAGCCCTGGAAACCAACAGAAATAGGGTTGGCATCCGCGATAAGAGGCCAACCCTCAGAAGAGAGACCCAGAAGGCTTTCTGGCTTCGGCATCCCCACTACCGTGGCCAGGCGTTAGATCACAGGTGACGAAATGTCACCTGCCACCTTACGCCTAGCGTTAGGCTGGCGGCTTTGCGTCCCGCGCTTTCGCAACGGTTTGCTCTTATCGGTGAAAGCTATTCAGTTAAGGGCGGCTACCTTGCCGCCGCTCTTACATAGATCAATCGATATGCCAGTGAATCCCGATAAAACTCTCAAAACAGTATTTGTGACAAGGTCCGGCCGAAATTCCGTTGTAAACTGCTGAGTGGGTGGAGTTTACTAAAGTGATATTTATGCTGTTTAGTACGAAGTTGCGTGAATTGAAGTGAAATTCAGGAAAGTAAATCCCGATTTTTTGGACATTTTGACTTCAAACTGCGACCAAAATTATCTCAAAAGTAGCGCAAACGTCTCTGCTTGCACCTGAGGTTGGATATCCGTTGTGTAGGGAGAAGGCTGGTTTCGGAGCGCGCGGGGCGTGCTGCACTCGTAAAGGCGGGGGTGAGGCTTGCGAACCCCCGTACACAAAGAGTTTATGATTCGAGCCCGTGCAACGGGCGGCCGCAAAATAACAACGATTGCGCAACCATTAGATATACTGGGGTTCGAAGACTCACCGCAGCCTTTACGCGGGCAACCCGCTTCGCGGGCGCCAGGAAAATGTCCAAGCCTGGAGTTTCGCGTTTAGAGTGGGCGTTTCACCGTTTGCATAACCTTCATTGAAGCGCAAGCATTGCAGCTTGCGACGGCAGTCTGGAGGCTCTTGGCATCGTCATTGATCGCGATATGCGGCCAACGATTGCCTGAATGGCTAAAAGTTAATAGCCGGTGGCATTGCCACCGGAGCTATTAAATAAAGATTCGCAGCCTGAAAGGCTGCAAGTCCACATTATTGGGTCGATTTCGGCGTGTACTGCAAGTCTTTCAGACTAAGAAGAATTTTCTTACTCCTCCGTGGGCGTCGCTTCCGCTTTGCCCACGGCTATTAACTCTTTGCCCTTCGGGCAAAACAAATAAACTTCAGAGCGTAAACTGCCAGTTTGCGCTAGGTCCGCGGAAGGCGAAACTCGGGCATCTTTTTGCCTTGCATTACCAGACGACCCTCTTCTGTCAGAGAAACGGTGGGGTATGTGCCGCCAGATGAAAAGATCAGATGGCCCTTTTGCAGAGCGTCAATCCACTTTCCGATTTCCTCGATCGTCATTTGATCAAGGAGTCCATACGTCGACAGTTTGTCCAGCTTTGCCGCTATCACTTGTTTAGCGCGCGAGCCACGCAGCACATTCGCCACCATCGTCTTGCCAAATCGACCGTTCATTCTGGCAACGCAGCTCAGAATAATCCTGATGGTTCGGTGCTGCTCTTCGGTTATGACTTTGGTGTTTTTATCCTGAGCCTTTGTGACGCGGTGGTCCTCGCTTCGTCGATCCAATTCGTCCCTTAATGCTGGACCTGTCGGTGCATTGTCGATGATGAAACCTTCGACTCTGGACGCCGCCTTGCGCTTGATAACTAAAGCGCCACCAAAATCCTGTTCGTCTTTTGCGACCGAAGGCTGTTTGAACAACTGCGGCCTGCAGTTGCTGCAGTGGCCACAAGGCTGCCAGTCGTGACGGTCCTGAAAGTAGTTTAGAATGAAATTACGCAGACAGCCCTTGTGATACGCGAAATCAATCATTTTGCGCAGTTTCAATTCTTCATTAGCAGCGCGTCGAGCGAGCTCCTGATTATTTATTCGCAGAACTCGGGCCGGTTTTTCGTCCAGCAACCTGACGCCGCGACCGCGAAACGATGGCCTGTAATCGAGCCAGCCAAGCTCCTGCAGCCGCGAGAGCGCTGCTGTCACTTGTGCTCTATTGAGCCCGGACGCTGAAGATATGTTCGCGATGCTGATCCGGGTCGGCAAACCTTCTTCGATGTCGTATTTGGAAATGATTGCGCGGACGGTAGCGGTAAATTGCGATTCTTTCGCCTGCTGATCCAGATAAGTATTAAGGTTAGCTTTTGGAGTTATGCTGGCCAGATTGTCTGCCGCGTTGCCTCGTTCGATATGACCGGCGCGCTCCAGGATTATCAGCGAAGACCGGACCGCCATCTCGTTCTTGATGCCGCATCGCATTCCGATCTCACTGGTACTAAGCTCGATCTCCTGTCGCCCACAATCAACCAGAGCACGGTAGACGCGTTCGATCAAATCGGGGCCCGGGTAGCTTCCTTCGATGAAAAAGTCCTGAGTCCGTTTATCAGCATAATTGAACAGCAGCAGGCACTCTGCCGGTTTGCCGTCGCGACCCGCGCGACCTATTTCCTGATAATAAGACTCAATCGAATCCGGCATTTGATAATGAGCAACAAATCTGATGTCAGCTTTATCGACTCCCATACCGAATGCGTTGGTCGCGACGATCACTTTGACGTGACCGTTCATAAATCGATCCTGAATCTGGATGCGGTTCTCGTCCGTCATCCCGGCGTGATAGGCTTCTGCGGAATATCCCGATTCCATAAGCTTTGCAGCGACTGTTTCCGCGCTTTTACGCGTGGCAGAGAAAATGATTCCCGAACCATCGGCGCGTTTTATTAATTTTCTGATCTCTTTCAGTTTTTCTGCTTCGGTGTTTGGATGAGCGATTCGTAAATGCAGATTAGGTCGATTAAACCCGGCGATGAAATGGCGCGGTTCGCGAAGCCTGAGCTCTCGAATAATATCAGCGCGAACAAAGGGAGTAGCCGTTGCCGTCAACGCAATCATCTGCGGACGCCCAATACTCTCGCAGGCCTGCCGAAGCCGCAGATAATCAGGTCGGAAATCGTGCCCCCACTGCGAAACACAGTGAGCTTCGTCGATCGCGAAAAGGCTGATCTGGGCATCGCGCAGGACATCGCGAAACCATTCGCTGCGAAATCGCTCCGGCGCTATATAGAGCAGTTGATAATCGCCCTGCCTCACTTTGTTCAGGCGAGATCGCTGCTCTTCGAATGAAAGGGAGCTGTTGATAAAGGTCGCTTTGATACCGCGTTCTCGCAGTCCGTCCACCTGGTCTTTCATCAACGCGATCAATGGCGAGATAACCAACGTGATCCCATCTCTCATCAAAGCTGGCAATTGATAGCAAAGTGACTTCCCGCCGCCTGTCGGCATTACGACCAGGCAGTCATGACCTTCCAGAACGGACTCAATTACTTCGGACTGTCCTTCCAGAAATCCGTTGAAGCCGAAGTATTTCTCCAGCGTATCTTTTGCGAATTGGAGCTTATCCATCGATCAAACTGTCAGCGAATGTTTGGATCACTAATCAAATCAAGAATGCGGGCTGCGACATGATCTGTCAAGCATGCGGTTCACATAGATGCTTGACGCATTGTGGATCGAAATTATATTATCCAAGCGCCCTAAAAAAATTCCAACAAACCTCCACAGAGAGAGGTTAGGCCGCCAAGGCAGATCATTCGGTTAATAGCAACACTGCGTTCTGATCGTCTGTTTTTTCTATCTAGCTGTTTGATAAACAGACGTCCGTCAAAACAGTTAATTGAATAGTCACAAAAGGAGCAACCAATATGGCAGGGAAAGTTAGCGTTCCACTTCCACCGAATTCAACGATTCAGGTCTCTGGTTTCACCAATTCCGGGGGCTGGGGCCAACAAATAGCGGTGAAACCGCCATCAGGGCAACAACCTGTAGTCTGGACAGGCACAGGCGGTCAGAATAATCATTTAGTCGGACAAATTACCATTCCCAAACAGAGTCAGGCTCAAGATCCGCTGGAGATCGCGATGTCCTATAATCCTGGCAAAGGCTGGCAACCTTCTGCTATTGAAATTTTTTCTTATGAAATGCCTGGAATCAAAGGTTATGTGATCGGTGGTCAGGATGGCGGTGGCCGCCCCAATGGTCCAGCTTTCTGGAACACCGTAGTTTTCATCTATTGGTGCGTCGGGTATTAACGACATAAAACGAAAGTAAGCATTGCCGGCGACCGAACAAAAATCGGGTCGCCGGCATCCTCAGTCGTAAGTTTCTGTAAGCAAATCTTAAGCTTAGACCGCGAAGAGTCGATAAGTCATTACGAGAGACTGTTCTGGCAGGGCTGTGTGTAATGGCATATCGAACGCATCAGATGATCTTGGGACCCGCATTCTTTTTTGAGGTCCTGCGTAGACGAATCGGCATTATTATCGTCTCCACCATAGTCGCAGTCGGTCTGACCATTCCCGTTATCCTGCTGATTCACAAGCATTATAAGGCGTCAGTTAAAATCCTTGTCACGGATCCGGTGCTCTCGGGCAACACTACCGTCCAGGAGCCTTTGCTCCACCGCGATCAGGACACAGCGACGAAACTAGGCGACGTCAACAACATCGTCAAGAGCGATCTGTTCCTGTCACAGGCGGTTACCAAGCTTACGCAAAAGGATACTTTTGCCTGGACGCCGACGGTTGAAAAAATAAAAGACGGCGTCAACGCCGTTTTGAACCAATCCAGCCTCGAAATCACAGTTGACAGTCCTGACCCTGAAGTAAGCGTTAAACTGGCGCGAATTCTCGGCGATCAGTTCAAAGAATGGATGAGCCAGGTCGAAGTCCGCCCGACCGGTGACACAGCCGAAGCCATAAAAGAGAAGGCCGACGACACCCAGAAAGAGATCAACGACCTGCAGCATAAACTTGAAATATTCAAGGGAACAAACAAAGATGCCTTGCCGGACGCTTTCCAGAATTATCTGTTGCAGAAACAAAATCTTGAGAGCTTGGTCCTGAACGGCAGGGTCGAGCTGGAAAAGCTGCGGAACGAATATACAGCTCTGCAGGATCGTTTACATAACGATGCTTCGTTGCGAGCCGATCCCGAAAACCCGACCGCCAAAAAGCTGCAGGAGCTGCGAGCCGAATACGCCAGTATGATGGCGACCCGGAAAGAGACTCACCCGCAGGTGACCGAGCTCAAGAAACAGATTGAAGAACTCGAAAAAGCTCTGATGACACCGCCTGCCAACGGTCAGGTTTCGCTGAGCGTTCCTTATCGAACCGTGGACACCAGGGTTAAAGAAGTCCGAATGCAGATCGATCAATGGGAGAAGAGCCTGCCGTTGTATCAACAGGATCTGGATCGTTTAAATGGCAATTTAAAGAAAATGCCAGCGTCGGAGCAGACAATCGCCGAGCTGACATTTCAGATTAAGACCAAGCAGGAAATACTTGATAAGCTTAACCAGGAACAGGCTGGTGCGTTGCTTTCAACAAAGATTCTTACGCAGGTTGAAGACAATAAATACATAACCGTTTCGACGCCGACAACGGCATCGGCCGAACCGAATCCGAAGTTATTGCTGGGTGCAGCGCTTGCGGGAGGGCTGGCTTTGGGTCTGATAATGGCTATTATTTTCGAATTGATGGATCCGGTTGTGTATGGAGCGGCGCAGCTAGAAGCTCAGGCGGGGCTTCCATTGCTTACAGTGATATCTGAAAGAGCATTGTTGAAATAGCTGATTAGTAAACGAATATGTTCAACTCCAATTCGACATCGTATTCTGGCGCGGAACCTGGCGGCGTTGATCAGAGCCTTTACACCCTGCTGAACCAGGTTATGAGTGGCGTCAGCACCGATTCAGGTGAACGGGTGGTAATGATCTGCCCGATCTCGGACCAGATTCGTTCATACACGTTGTGCGACAGCCTGGCTAAAACTGCGTCGATGAATGGCATGTCGGTCCTGTTATGGAACCTGAACAATGCGGAGCTAAATGCTAAGAAATTTGACTTTCAGAAAGCCGACCTTCTCTCCACTCTCAAGGCACACAATCTAATCGAATCCGGTTTTGTGAAAAGACCGGATGACACGATCTGGGAAACTCAGTCCACCATTCGATTCAGATGGAATCCGAAGGCAGTTGCCGAATCCCAGGCTCTTGCGGACGCCATCAAAGCTTTGTCAAAGATGTTCGATCTGATAATTATGAACTGCCCACCGGTGGGAATGCTCGACGAGGGATACCGATCTTTCGCCGCACACGCCGATTCGATCGTTCTGGTAGCAAAAAAGGGAAAGACCAAAAAACAGGAAATCGCCAGATCTGTTGAAGCTACCAAAGGACTTCCAGTTGCCGGCTTTATAATGCTGGAATAGAAAAGTGGTCAGTGTTCGGTGGCCAGTGGTCAGAGAAGAATTGACTATTTGAGCACGGTGCAAAGATTAACCCTGACCAATCGCAACCGACCATTGGCCCCTGATCCCGGACCACTCTTCTAGAACGGGATGTCGTCGTCAGCGTCATTTGCCGGAGCAGGCGCGCTTGCCGCTCTTGGCGTATTACTGGCGGGTTCTGACTGGCGCCCTCCAGCGTCATCGCCCCGTGTGCCTACAAAATGGAGATCGGTGCCGTTGACTTCAAGTGAAGTCCGTTTGTTCCCATCGCGGTCGGTCCATTCGCGCTGACTCAGGCGTCCTTCGACATAGACTTGTTTACCTTTGGACAAGTACTGGCTGGCAATTTCGGCCTGTTTTCCCCAGAAAGTCACTCGAAACCAGGTCGTCACGTCTTGTTGATCACCGCTAGAATCGCGGCGTTTCTCGCTGGTTGCCATCGAAAAATCGCACACAGCAGTGCCTTGCGGTGTATAACGCAGTTCGGGGTCGCGACCAAGATTTCCTAATATGCTGATTTTGTTGAATGACATTTTGCCTTGTCCTTTGAAGAAGGTCTCGGATAAAGTACAATTTCGCCGAAAGCAATCGGAGTTTACTTAATCGCTGACAAACAAGTCAAGAAGGATTCAAGTTAATTGGACGGTCAAAGAGGAGTGTTAAACCACGGAGGGCGCAGAGGACACAGAGGACACAGAGGATTATGAATGGTTTCCTCTGCGCTCTCTGTGTCCTCTGTGGTTCATATCATCTTTCTTAAACGCATATTTCATTTGTAAATTCGGTTTTGGTGGATGCTCAGATTTCTCAACATCTCAAATCTCGCCGTCATCGACAAAGTCCAGCTGGAATTCGATGACGGTCTGAACGTTCTGACCGGCGAGACCGGTTCAGGCAAGTCGATAATCGTTGACGCCTTGAACCTGCTGTTTGGCGGCAGAGGCTCGGCTGAACTAATCAGGTCGGGCGAGAGCAAGCTCTTTATTGAAGGCGCGTTTGATGTCACCGTTGCTCGTTCGGCGCTAACCTCAATTTTGGAAGACGCCGGAGTCGATGTTGAGCAGGAATTGATCCTGAGACGTGAAATTACCTCAAACGGCAAAACGCGGTTTTTCGTTTGTGGTCAAATGATTACGGCCGCTTTGCTGAGACAGATCAGACCGTTTCTAGTCGATATTTACGGTCAGGGCGAGCAGCACGCTCTGCTTGAACAGAGCAATTACCTGGTTCTTTTGGACAACTTCGGAAACCTGGGCGAAACAACGCAAAAAGTTAAGAGAGCTTACGAAGCCTGGAATGCGCTCGATCAACAGTATCGCGAGTTGAGCCAGACCGAATCCGAACGCATTCGCCAACGCGACGTTTGGCAGTTCGAAGCCGAAGAGATCGCCAAAGCGAAACCAGTTGCAGGCGAAGACGCGCAACTCGAGCGTGAACGATCAGTTCTCGCCAACGCCGAAAAAGTCAATGAACTGGCGGGTTTTGCCTACGGAGCTCTATATGAACACGAAGGTTCTGTTTCAACTCTTCTCGGATCAATAAAGCGAAAGCTGGATGAACTTGCCAGTATCGACGAAAGCGTCGCCGGGCTCAGCGGTCAGGTCGACACTTGCAGGTTCAGTCTTGAAGATGTCGCTTATACTCTCCGCGATTATCTAAACAAAGTCGAAGTCTCTCCTGATCGCCAGCGAATCGTAGAGGAACGTCTGGTAGAACTTGAGCGTTTAAAGCGTAAATATGGCGGAACTCTGGAGAAAGTGATCGCGCATCTTGACGAGACTCAGACCAAACTGGACGCGTTTGAGAACAATGAAGCCCTTCGAGAAAGAACCAAATCTGAGCTCGATCTGGCAAGCCGCAATTATTTCAAGATTGCCAGCGAACTCAGTCGATTGCGGAAAGACGCTGCGAAATCACTTGAAAAGAAACTGATTGCCGAGCTCAAACCTCTGGCGATGGAGAATGTCAGGTTCAGCGTCAAGTTCGATGAAACTGATAGCGAGATTAAACCCCGACCTTCTGGTATTGATTCAATAGACTTTTTGTTTTCGCCGAATCCCGGCGAAGACTTACGTCCGCTGATGAAGATTGCCTCGGGCGGAGAACTTTCGCGTTTGATGCTGGCGATCAAAAGCATAATGGCGCCGCTGGATTTTCCACGGACCATGGTCTTTGATGAAGTCGACTCAGGCATCAGCGGTCGCGTATCGCAGCGAGTCGGCGAACAACTGCGAGCCCTCGCCGATCATAACCAGGTTCTTTGTGTAACCCATCAGGCTCAGATCGCCCGTTTCGCTGACGTTCATTATCGAGTTGAAAAGCGCGTGACCAACGAACGAACCTCTGTCACGGTCAAACGTCTCGATCACAAAGATCGGGAGACCGAGCTGGCTACTCTTCTTGGTGGCGTGAAGATTACAGAAGCGACTCGACTGCACGCTGCGGAACTGTTGAGCTCAATCCCACGTCGCCGACGCCTGGCGAAATAGTGGCGTGGACTTTTAGTCCGCGCAAGTCACGGCTCTACCAGGACTATAGGTTAGCGCCAAAATAAGGATCGTCGGTCTGTTACTCTTAACGTTGATGGTTTTATGTCTTGCGCAGACCGAAGCCTCAATCCGCGCAAATCGCCGATCTACCCAGGCTAAAGGCAACAGCCGAAATAAGGATCGTTGGTCCGGTACTGTTAACCTTGACAGTTTTATGTCTTGCGCGGACTGAAGTCCACGCCACGATTGCAGCGATATCGTATCTAGTAAAAGACCTTATCGGGTGTTAGAATGGCCTTCGTCAAAGAAATGGAAACGATGTCGTAACAATGAGATTTTACCTCGAAACATTCGGCTGTCAGATGAATGTAAACGATTCTGAGAGAGTGGCTTCGCTGCTCTCACAGAACGGTTACCAGCCGAGCAAAGACGCGCGCTCCGCAGATCTGATTCTGCTCAACACTTGTTCGATTCGTGAGAAAGCTGCCAGCAAAGTCTACTCGCGGATCGGCGAGCTGAAGCGCACTGCAAATTCAAAAAACGTCATCTTTGGCGTCATCGGATGCGTAGCCCAAGACGAAGCCGAAACCATCTTTCGAAAATCACAGGCTGTGCGTCTGGTGATGGGTCCGCGATCTATCGGTCGATTGCCGGTTCTGCTGTCCAGGCTCGAGCAAGGTTATCCGCGCGCCATCGATGTTGCCCAGAACGTACCGAGCGAATTCACCAGCGCCGATGCATCGTCGAGAATCAATCAGACTACCGGCTTTGTCACAATCATCGAAGGCTGCAACAAGAACTGCTCTTACTGCATCGTACCGTACACGCGCGGTCGCGAAAACAGTCGATCTCCCGAAGCGATCCTTGCTGAAATAGATATGTTGATTTCAGCGGGCTACAAGGAGATTTGTTTGTTAGGGCAGAACGTTAACAGTTACAAATATGCGGATGACAAAGGCGAAGTAACGTTCGCTAAACTGCTGCAATATTTGGCGCGCCGAACTACTGGGATCAGGATCAAATTCACGACGTCGTATCCGCGCGATTTCGATCGGGACCTGGTTAAGGTTTTGGCAGAGAACGAGAATCTATGTAACTGGATTCATTTGCCGGTTCAGTCCGGGTCGGATAATGTTTTGCGCCGAATGTATCGACAGTACACTCGCAAGAGCTACATGGACCGAATTGAGATGATCCGCAACTGCGGTCGCGAAATGTCACTAACTGGCGATTTCATTGTGGGTTTTCCGGGCGAAACGGAAGAGGATTTTCAGGAAACGCTGAGTCTTCTCGATGAAGTGAAATACGACGGTATTTATTCGTTTGCGTATTCTCCGCGGCCACATACGCCTGCGGCATTCTTTACGGATTCAGTTCCGTCCGAAGTGAAGAATGAAAGATTGAGTCGACTAATTGAACATCAGGCTGGAATTCAAAAGGCCAATTATCAGAGATATATCGGACGCAAACTGGAAGTCCTGGTTGAAGGGAAATCGGCTCGTCAGTCCGAAATGACCGGTCATTCGCCGTGCAATCGAGTTGTCAATTTTATGGGAAGCGAGGATCTCGCTGGAAAAATGGTTAGCGTTGAAGTCACAAAAGCTAACAATAACAGTCTGTTTGGAGAGCTATGTTAACGTGTCGATCTGATTGCTCTATCAGGAGGGATAAATGGATGTAGAAGTTAAAATCCGCGGGTTGATGATGGATCCCAGCAATAACTCTCCTATTGTTGTGTTAAAAGACGCGAACAGCGACACGATGCTGCCAATCTGGGTCGGTCATTTCGAAGCTCACGCGATTGCAATAGAGATTGAAAAACACGTCCCGCAACGTCCGATGACTCACGATTTATTAAAGAACCTGATCGATCACGTCGGAGGCAGAGTCGAACGGATAGTGGTTACCGAATTGGTAGACAATACTTTTTACGCAGTCATTGAACTGAATATTAACGGCGAAAAATCATTGTTGGATTCGCGTCCGAGCGACGCGATTGCACTCGCACTAAGAACCGATGCACCTATCTATGTACGCGAAGAAGTTCTTGAACACTCCGCCCGAATGATCATCACCAGCGGTCCCGAAGGTGAAGAGGCAGAGATCGAACGACCGGCAGCCGAGGAGTCCGAAACGGAACCTTCAGAAAACATCGAATGGCCTGACGAGCTGGATGACGATTTCACTAAATATAAGATGTAATCCTAAAACACGAGGTGTTCAGCCAGGGTCTGTATTGCCTCCATTCTTCACTCAGATCGGGAATCCGAAAGCGTGCTAATGACCGTTGGCTCCTCTTAGGAATTCTGATAATCACTCCCCGTCCAGCAAAGAGCATTAAGATAATAATTCGGATGAGCCAAGAAACAAAACCCGCTATCGAGGTCAACTCGAAACGCTCCATTCCGTCGCTTGATGGACTTCGCGCGATTTCTATCGCCATTGTGGTCTTGTCACATATACCCTATGGTGGCGTCACCAACCCTGACAGGTTCTTCTTTGGACTGATTCAAGGCTCAGGCAATGTCGGAGTCCGTATTTTCTTCGTAATCTCAGGCTTTCTAATCACCAGTTTGTTAATCAATGAACATGAACAGGAGAATCGGATAAACCTTGCGCGTTTTTATTTCCGCCGAAGTTTAAGAATCTTTCTGCCGTACTATGCGTATCTTGCTATCTGCCTGGTGCTGGCCTATTTCGGGTTTATCGCCAAGCAGCATGCGACCACCTTCTATTCATCCCTGCCATATGCCGCTATGTACATAGTAAATTATAAACGCAAGCTTGGACTTGTTGTAGGGCATGTTTGGTCGCTTTCCGTTGAGGAACAATTCTATTTGCTGTGGCCCGGAATCGTCGCGCTCTTTGGCATTCTCAAATGTCGTAGATTTGCAGTTGCGGCGATCTTGCTTTGCCCACTCATTCGATTGGTATTAATCGCAATCTTCCATAGCAAGACTGACGGAGGGTACGTAATCGGCTTCACCTTTGAAACCACGTGTGATGCTCTCGCGACCGGATGTCTTCTTGCGCTGACTGCCTCAGCAATTTGTAAGAGCCGATTTTATTCCTGGATCATGAGCACCAAAGTTTTCGCAGCGATTGTTATAGGAATGGCTGCGATTCAAATACTTTCGGTCTTCACCTACGGATATCCGTTCATCTTTTATAATACAATCGGTGTAGCTCTGCTTAACGTTGGAATTGCGATCTGCATTCTTAAGTGGGTCAGTCAGCCGCTAACACTGGCGGGAAAATTACTTAATTACGGCCCGGTAATGTTTGTTGGACAAGTCAGTTATTCAATTTATCTCTGGCAGAACATATTTATGTTTAATGCATTTGAGTCAAAGTTGACAGCCTTTCCGTTCAGCATTCTTTGGGTTGCTGGCGCGGCGTTAGCTTCGTTTTATTTTATCGAAAACCCCTGCTTTGCTATTCGACACTATTTGGACCAGCGAATCTTTAAACAACGAAAAATGAAGGCCCTCGCCGCCCAGGCCACCCGCTAGCATTAATGTCTTACATGGAAAATCCGGCTCCGCGAAATGGCAGTTGGCGAATTCGTTTGCCTGTAACAGCAAAGATAGCGTTTGCGACTGCTGGCGCGATCGGCGGCAAGGCTATTTCGCCGCTTGGTCGCTCTGAGTTTTTTAGTATGTGAACTTCGATCTGCGGAGCCTCTTTGATCCGCATCAACCGATAATCCGAAAAATTGCTTTCCTGAACGCGGCCATTTTCGACCGTTATTCCGCCCCAGAACGCTGCGCTGATTCCATCGATGATTCCGCTCTGAGTTTGCGCTTCGATTCCCGAAGGGCTGACCGTAATTCCTGTATCGACTGCGGAAACAACGCGGTGAATCTTGACGTTGTTTTTTGAATCGACCGACAAGTCAACGACGTGCGCAGCATATGAACTGAAAGTGAAATGACCGGCGATTCCTCGACCAATTCCCGTCGGCGGAGTCTTGCCCCAGCCACCTTTTTCGGCGGCCAGCTGCAGGACAGCTTTCATTCTCGAAGGATTGTAAGGAGTAGGGTTGTCGGCAGTTGGTTTGAATGGGAAATCTACTTTGTCGCCAAGAATCGACAGGCGCAAATCTACGGGATCCTTTCTGGCCATATGGGCAAGCTCATCCAACAATGTTTCAATAACGAATGCGTTCACGTTGTGCGCGGGAGCTCGCCACGCGCCGGTCGGAATTCCGGTCTTAACCTCGGTATATTCCAGCCGACAATTGGGTATCAGCACCGGCACCAGATCCATTTCGAGATTGCTGGCTAGATCACTGTCCTTTGGCGTAAACAATCCATAGATTTCCGTCAGCTCAGCCGGTCGAGGATCTTTCCTATAAGCGTTACGCGAGACATTTACCAGATGGTGTTTCCAGACGCTGATGTTACCTTTTTGGTCGAGTCCGGCTTTTACCCGGTGATACCCAGCTGGACGGTAGTAGTCGTGCTGAATATCATCTTCTCTGGTCCAAATGACCTGAACCGGAGCATTCACTGCCCTGGAAACCGCGGCAGCTTCCGCGGCATAATCTGACATCAATCGTCTGCCAAAACCGCCGCCGATTCTGGTGATATGGACATGGATGTTCTCAACTGGAATTTCCGTCATGTTCGAAACAAGTCGCCTGGCTGAACCCGGCGATTGCAGCGGTCCCCAAATCTCGCATTTGCCGTCGTGAACGTGCGCGACACAATTCTGCGGCTCCATTGTCACGTGAGCCAGAAAGGGAGCTTGATACTCTGCTTCGAGTACTTTCGCGGATTGATTGAAGGCGGTGTCGATGTCACCGCTTGTTCGTAAGACCTTGCCTGGCTTTGCTGATAATTCCCGAAATTGTTTCAGCAGTCCGGACGTTGATTCAGACTTTACGGGACCTTCATCCCAGGTTACCGATAGCGCCTCGCGGCCTTTCATCGCGGCCCAGGTTGAATCGGCGACCACCGCAACTCCAGACATCATCTCGGTCGGGTTGTCGCGACCATCGATTTTTATCACGTTGCGAACCCCAGGAACCGCAAGAGCTTTGCTGGAATCAACGCTTGCGACTTTGCCGTTAAAGGCAGGGCATCGCTCAATGCTTGCGCGCAGCATTCCCGGCACGCGGACATCGATCCCAAACAGAGGCTTGCCTGTTGCAATCGGCAGATTGTCCACGCCTGTCAGGTTTGCGCCTATCAAACGAAAGTCTTTTGAGTCTTTGAGCTTCGGTTCAGTTTTTGGAACAGGCATCTTTGCGGCAGTGCCGACAAGTGCCCCGTATGATAATTTTCTTCCTGACGATTGATGAATCACTTCGCTGTTTCTGGCTACACAGTTATCTGCTGGAACGCTCCACGTTTGCGCCGCGGCTGCAATCAGGATTTCGCGGCCCATTGCGCCCACTTGTCGAAGCTGTTCCCACTGTGAAGTAATGTTGTCACTGCCGCCGGACCCCTGCGCTCCATACAACTTTGGGTTGAGGTCGGCCTGAACGACCTTCACTTTATTCCAGTTCGCTTCAAGTTCATCGGCGATGATTACACTCATGGAAGTTTTCACATTCTGGCCAATCTCAGAGCATTTGAACCAGATTGTGATCGTGTCGTCAGCGTCTATTCTTACAAACGCGTTCGGAGTAAAAGTCTCAAGCGCGTCTCCAGAAACAACATTGGTTTTGAAATGAGTCGCAATGAGTAAACCGCCAGCGGCAGTGGCGCTGATTTTGAGGAAGCTGCGTCGGTTCAGAATTATCCTATCCGTCATTTCGCATTCCTCCTCATCTCTGCTGCTTTTCGAATAGCCTGTCGAATGCGAACATACGCGCCGCAACGACAGAGATTGCCCGACATCGCCTCGTCAATTTCGTCGTCGGTTGGATTTGGTTTATTCCCGAGCAGAGCCGCTGCCGACATGATTTGGCCGGCCTGACAATAACCACATTGCGGAACGTCAACCATTATCCATGCTTGTTGGGCGATGTGGCTGCCATCGCTTGAGAGACCTTCAATTGTCGTGATTTTCTTATTCGATGCTGTCGCAACGGTGGTAATGCAGGATCGCTTTGCCTGACCGTCCAGATGAACGGTGCACGCTCCGCACATTCCAATACCACAACCGAACTTTGTGCCGGTCATATTCAAATCGTCACGTAAAACCCACAGGAGAGGAGTCTCGGGATCACCATCAACAGTATGTATCTGTCCGTTGATGCTCAGGCTTATAGGCATAGAAACATAGCTCCGAAAACGGCTAAGAATTAGATGGAAAACGCTTTATAACTCACTGCGGCGGCTTGATTATTATAGGGACGGATACACTGACAGGCTGTAAAAAGTTGTCTTGGCGGCGATCAGTGGTCGGAGTGAATGATGACCATTATAGGAATAACTTCCAGCACTGACTATCGAGCACTGACCCCTGGCCACAGACCCCTGACTACCGATTTAGTTTTGTTCTTTCAGGCTTTTCGCGTATTTCTTCTGTAGCTTCTTCGCGAATTTCTCCAGGTACGGCTGAATCGGTTTGAATATCTTGGTTCTGATCTTGTGGTGAGACTCTCGCCATTCTTTGAAATATTTTTCGACGTAGGTCCGGACCGCCGCTTCAAGTTGTCCCTTCTTGCGGTTCTTGCCCAATGTCAGAGCGTAATGCTGACCCACAAGAGCGTAAACCGTCTGAGCCAGATTCGCTTTGAACGACAGTTTCCCGCTGATCTTTTTCATAAAGCTGTCGCGCGGCAGCAACGGCGATAACGCTACCTGTCCCCAGGCGCTCGACCCTGGAGTTTTCGGTATATACAAAAACGGGAGTTGTGCCCGCTGGGTGGCGTCGACAAACTGGCTCTCGACGTTATCCAGGATGACGACCTTCGTTAACCCTCTAAGATGCTCAACAGGAACGAGTTCCAGCATCGACTGCATTAATAAGACGATATCTCCGCGCGTGGGAATCGACGATTTATTTTCTACTTTTATTGCCATTATTGGCGTTTGCCTCTTTGCGACGTCGCACAAGCTGCCAGCCTGCGCAGGAATCAAAATAAATAACGGAACTGACCTTCGCAAGCTGGCAGCTTGCGCCACAATTAATGAAAATGACCGTGTAGTATATAATAAAGCTTAAACGTTCCGCCACCTTTGGGGTAAGATTAATTGTAACCGGCAGGCTAAAACGACAGATTCCAGGTGCGATTGTGAATGATCGGGATTTGATTGAGAGATACCTATCGTACTTGAGGGTGGAGCGCGGCATATCGGTGGCCACTTCGAATGCCTATCGATCCGACCTTGAGAAACTCGTTGGGTTTGCTTCGAATTGGGGCAAAGAACTGCTGACTCTTGAAAAGAGAGATATCTCAAATGCGATGAAGCTGTTAAGCGAGCAGGCTGTCGGTCCGCGCTCGGTTCGCCGATGGCTGTCGTGCGTGCGCGGACTTTATCGCTTTGCCTTGATTGATCGAATAACGAAAGTCGATCCGACGGCAGATGTCTCAATGCCAAAAATCTGGGACACCTTGCCGCATGTTATGCAACCAGCCGAGGTTGACGCCGTTCTTGAAGTAGAAAATAAAGATCCATTCATTGATGCCAGAAACCGGGCGATGCTGGAGCTTTTGTATGCTTCAGGCTTGCGGGTATCGGAATTGGCGTCTCTCCAGCTAGGTGACGTTGAGGGCAGAACCGGACAGGTCCGCTGTTTCGGCAAAGGCAGTAAAGAGCGAATAGTGCCGGTGGGGAACAAGGCTTTGGAAGCTATACAGAAATACATGGGCATTCGTGCGGTGACGAAAGGTGCGAGAGACGCTAAGTATTTGTTCGTATCAAAGAAGGGAGCGCGCCTGAGCCGTCAGAGCATCGGAAAGATCGTCTCCAATTACGGAGCGGCGGCAGGAATCGCCGGAGTTCATCCGCATCTATTCAGGCATAGTTTTGCCAGTCACCTGGTTGAACATGGCGCCGATTTACGGTCGGTTCAGGAGATGCTGGGTCACAGTAATTTGTCGACGACACAGGTTTATACGCACGTTGCGCCGAAGCATCTAAGAGATGTATTAAAAACGTTTCACCCACGAGGGTAGTCTGCATGTAGCACAGACTTCCAGTCTGTGTTGTTAGTTATGAGTGCGACGAACTGAAATCGCCCTTGTTGAGGGGACGCAGGCAAGATGCCTACGCTACATGGAAGCGTTTTAAGAGCTGAGCGGCTGCTTATGAAAAAGACCCTGAGATTTACGATAATTCTGGCAATCCTGCTGACCAGTGTCGGCTGTGATCAGGTTGCCAAATCCGCGGCCAGGCACTTTCTGTCTCCTTACAAACCTCTCTCGTTCTGCGCAGATTTGGTCAGGCTGGAGTACGTTGAAAACCCCGGGGCATTCATGAGTATCGGAGAAGATCTCCCGAGCAGTGCTCGCAAGGTCGTCTTTGTATTCTTAATCTGCATACTGTTAGCAATGTTTGCCGTCATCGTCAGAACCTATTCAAAAATGAACCTATTGGAGGCAATCGGTGTGGCGCTCAGCACAGGAGGGATTGCAGGTAACTTAATTGATCGTATTATAAATGACGGTCGGGTTGTCGACTTTGCTAATCTTGGTATCGGACCATTGCGAACCGGAATATTCAATATCGCCGACGTTGCTATTCTGGTTGGTGCAGGTCTTTTCATTATCGGTTCGTTCTGGATAAGGGAGAGATCAACCACAGCCGCCTGAATATTTTTGAGCGAATGCAGGAAACAACCGGAATCGTTTTAAGGTCCTACAAACTACGCGAACAAGATAAGATTTGCGTAATCCTGACAAAAAAGTTCGGCAAAATGCGCGGAGTATTCCATCACCCCATCCGCCGAATAACCACGAACGGAATCTATGAAGAGCCTTTTTCCGAAGTCAGACTTCAGGTCTATGGCAGAGAAGGCCAGCAACTGCTGACGTTTAAACCCATCGAGCTGATCGAATCGATATTTCAGAAAGCCGTCGATCCTCGAATTCTGACCTTCATATCGTATGCTGCGGAATTGTTCGATTCGTTTATCCCGGAGGGCGATCCGTCGGAAACGCATTACAGGTTGGCCAAGGCTTTGACAACCAGCCTCAAACAAGACAATATTGACGATTTGAAACTTTATCTGGAGACGTGGGTACTGAAGCTCGCCGGACTTTTGCCCAATCTTCAGAGCTGCGGAAAATGCCGCACACTATTAGAGACTGAGAGCTGGATAGCGGCGGATGGAACTCCCCTTTGCCGAAATTGCGGTGGACAATACGGAGAATATCTGGGCGCGGAAGAGAGGTCGGCCTGGGCGTCGATTTTGGGAAGCTCTCCCGGAAATCTGCCGCCGATTGCGATTGAGACACGCAAGGTTTTGAGCCCGATCTTGCAGCGATTGATAAGACGGGCAATCGAGCGTGAACCTAATTCTTTGCGCTCGTTTTCAACGTTCGAGATGTAGCGCAAGCTGCCAGCTTGCGCCCTGTGATTATCACTTAAAACATAACGGGCCAGTCCCGTGAAGTCCGCAAGCTGGCAGCTTGCGCTACTGATGAAGAAAGGAATTAGTAATGGCAAAGTACGTATATTTCTTCGGTGCTGGAAAGGCAGAAGGCAATGCCAGCATGAAGGATCTGCTGGGCGGCAAGGGTGCCGGTCTGGCAGAGATGACCAATGCCGGTCTACCGGTGCCTCCCGGTTTTACGATCTCTACAGTTGCGTGTAACGAATATTACAACAACAATCAGAGCCTGCCCCCCGGGCTTTGGGACGAAGTTAAGACAGCGCTGAAACAATTAGAACAGACATCGGACAAGGGATTCGGATCGACGGCAAATCCTCTTCTAGTTTCAGTTCGATCCGGCGCGAAATTCAGTATGCCCGGAATGATGGACACAGTGTTGAACCTGGGCTTGAACAAAGAGACATTGCAGGGATTAGCGAAGCTGACCGGCAACGACAGGTTCGCTTACGATGCTTACCGCAGGTTCATTCAGATGTTCGGCCGAATCGTGCTGGGCGTCGAAGGCCACGAATTCGATTCGAAACTGGAAGCGTACAAAGAGAAAGTTCACGCCAAACTTGATACCGATCTTACCGCCGCACATCTGAAAGAGATTGGCGAGCAATTTGAGAAAGTTGTCGCGGATAAAACTGGCGCGCCGTTCCCATCAGACCCGATGCAGCAGCTTGAGATGGCCGTTAAGGCTGTATTCGGATCGTGGTTTGGCAAGCGCGCAATCGATTACCGAAGAATAAACAAGATTCCCGATGATTTAGGAACCGCGGTAAACATCGTCACGATGGTGTTTGGCAATATGGGTCAGGATTCAGGAACAGGCGTGGCATTCACGCGAAACCCCGCGACTGGCGAGCCGGAACTTTATGGGGAATACCTTCAGAACGCTCAAGGCGAAGACGTCGTCGCTGGCGTCAGGACCCCGAAGAAAATCGCTCAATTGAAAGAAGAGATGCCGGAGATTTATCAGCAATTTAAGAAAGTGGCTGAATCGCTCGAGCGTCATTACAAAGATGTCCAGGATCTTGAGTTCACAATCGAGCGCGGCAAACTGTGGATGCTGCAAACTCGATCAGCCAAGCGCACGGGTCTCGCCGCCATTCGCGTTGCGGTCGATATGGTGAACGAAAGTCTGATCGACAGGAAGACCGCTATAATGCGCGTCGAGCCACAGCAGCTCGATCAGCTGCTCCATCCTGTTATTGATCCCGAGGCAAAGTCGAAGGCGGTCAAAGAAGACCGCAATCTTGCAAAGGGACTTCCGGCGAGTCCTGGCGCGGCTACCGGCCAGGTTGTGTTTGATGCGGACGAAGCCGAAAAACTCGGGCATTCAGGCAAACAAGTGATACTAGTTCGAGTCGAGACCTCGCCTGAAGATTTTCACGGAATGGTCGCCGCGCAGGCGATTCTGACGGCTCGCGGTGGTATGACCAGTCACGCTGCGGTGGTAGCTCGTGGAATGGGCAAGTGCTGCGTTGCAGGTTGCGAAGAATTGCGAATCGATTACATTAAAAAGCAGTTCCAGGTTAGAGACCAGGTAATCAAAGAAGGTGATTACATAACTCTGGATGGCAGCACCGGTGAAGTTTTCGAGGGTCAACTGCCAATCGTCGATTCCGAAGTCGTTCAGGTTACCAAAGGCAGGATGAAAGGTGGGGAGTCGATGCTTTACACCTATTTCGCTCAACTGCTGGCCTGGGGAGATGAAGTTCGAAGACTGAAAGTAAGAACCAATGCCGACACCCCGCACGATTCGGCCGTTGCCAGAGGATTTGGCGCGGAAGGTATCGGGCTTTGCCGAACAGAGCACATGTTCTTCGAAGGAGACAGGATCGATTCAGTGCGAGAGATGATTGCTTTTGCCGGCGATTTCAAGAGTTTTGAAACGCAACTGAACATGGCAAAGGCAGAATTCGCCAAATCGCATAGTTCTGCTATAGGCGAAAACATCAAGAAACTGGAAGAGCAGATCAAATTGCCGAAAGACCGTTATTTCAATGCGTTGTCAAACCTGCTGCCAATGCAGCGTGAGGATTTTGTTGGTATATTCCGCGCAATGAACGGGCTGCCTGTTACGATCAGAACGCTTGATCCGCCTCTTCATGAATTCCTACCACATACAAAAGAAGAGATAACGGCGTTGGCTCAAAAGCTAAACGTCGATGCGAAATCGCTGATTGAAAAAGTTGAGAGCTTGCGCGAATCGAATCCTATGCTGGGTCATCGCGGTTGCCGGCTTGGCATCGTGTATCCTGAAATCACGGAGATGCAGGCTCGAGCAATCTTCGAAGCCGCAGCTCAGGTAATGGGTGAAGGCATCGAAGTTCATCCTGAAGTGATGATTCCTTTGGTGGGCATCACTAAAGAATTGGAGTTGCAGTCTGATGTCGTCCATCGCGTCGCCAAAGAAGTAATGGATAAGTCAGGTAAGAAGATCGACTATTTGGTCGGCACAATGATCGAGATTCCGCGCGCCGCGTTGACAGCAGGCGATATTGCCAAGGAAGCGCAGTTCTTCTCATTCGGAACAAACGACCTGACGCAGACTACGTTTGGATTTTCGCGAGACGACTCCGGCAAGTTCCTGCCATATTACGTTGAGCACAAGATTCTGAGGGACGATCCGTTCCAGGTTCTGGATCAAACCGGCGTTGGTCGCCTTGTCGAACTGGCAGTCAAAGAAGGTCGCGCCACACGACCTGATTTGAAGGTCGGAATCTGCGGTGAGCACGGCGGCGATCCGACGACAATCCATTTCTGCGATCGGGTGGGTCTGAATTACGTGAGCTGTTCGCCTTATCGAGTGCCAATCGCGAGACTTGCGGCCGCACAAGCGGCGCTGGAAAAATCATCGGGTTACACCACGGCCTGATGTAAGGCTGTAGGGGCAGGGCACTCTACCCGGCTCGTGCGAAGCACGATGAAATCGATTGGTATCGAAAGGTTTGATTGCCTGCGGCAATCCGGGCAGGGACGAGCCCTGCCCCTACAGCGTATCGCGAAGCATTTCTGAAAATTAATGCAGTGCGCCAATATGATGTTGGAGCGTTGCGTACCGGATTTGATATTCGTATCGCGCTCTCGCATGCTCAAGCTCAGCTTGCGTCATATTCAACTGCGCCTGATTCAATTCAACAATCGAGCTCAACCCCAAATCGTACCTGGTCTTTGCCAAATCCAATGATTCAGCCGCCTGGTTAACCAACTGAGCGGTCAGATCGACCTGTTTATAAGCATTGTTCGCGTTCAGCCACGCTATGCGAACATCGCGAGTTACCTGATTCTGTAACGCCTGGAAATCTTTGTCTGCCGCTTGAGCTCTGAAATCGGCTTCGGCTGCCCGTGCAGTGTAAAGATGACCGGTGAATATTGGAATGCTGACGTTTACTCCGGCAGCAGTGTAAACATTGGATAAAGTCGAAACATGAAATGGCGTATAACCAATCGCGCCAATAACAGATATCGAAGGCATCTTCAAACCGTGCTCAGCCTTCGCAAACGCCATTGCCGACTCGCGATTGAATTGCAGCGTTAACAGATCCGGCCTGTTTCTGATAGCCTGACCAACCAGGCTGGCGAGATCAGGTGGAGGCTCGGGCGACAACGGTTCGTCCGCCAAAGCATAGTCTTGGTCGTCGGTGCTGCCCAGTGCAGCGGTTAACTGCGCATAAGCCGATTTAACATCGTTCTGCGCAGTCAACAAAAGAAGCTGAGCCGTCGCAAGATTAACTTTCGCAAAACTGAGATCAAGCGACGACTTCAATTTGCTGTTAGTCAGTTGCTGAACCTGATCGAGCACTACTTGCCGCTCTTTGACAGTCTCCTCCGCTACTTTCTCGACTGCCTGGGCTTCGAGTGCGGTAAAGTAAGCCTGATCGACTTGCAGGAGAATGTCCTCTCTGGTGGACTCGACATTTTGTTCTTCCGCGCTCGCTTTTAACTTTGAGCTCCTGACCAGATTATTGGTTCTGCCAAAATCGGTTATCAATTGCGTCATTGAAAGGCCGTTCGAGTAGCGGCTGAGAATCGTCGGGTTGTTCAATCCTCCTGCCGCGATTCGTGTGTTATCGCCTGCGCCTGCGGCCGTCATAAACGTTGAAAACGTCGGAAGCAGAGCGGACTTGTATTCCGTCGGCTGCTCGGCTGCTGCCTGTGATCTGAATTTGGCCGCGGCGACTCTTGGATGGTTCTGCAGCGCGATATCCTGAGCCTGTCTCAGCGTCAACGGTTTTGGGGTTTGCCCGTTAACTGCGACGGCAGATAGCAGAATCATTAAGAGGAGTGGTGTCCAAAGTCTCACGATGGTTGAACCTCCAATGCAGGCGCGGAATCGTTTCTATTCTTATCCGAGTTTCGGTAGACGATCAGATAAGCGGCCGGAACGATGAAGATCGTCAGAACAACTGAGATGCTCAAGCCACCGATGATTGATCGAGCCAGTGGCGCATAAGCTTCGCTGCCTGTGCCCAGCTTCAGTGCCATCGGCATCAGACCAATCACTGTCGCCAGCGAAGTCATCAATACCGGACGCAATCGCACGCGGCAGGCTCTGATCACTGCCTCGCGCACCGGCATTCCATCGTGGCGCAGATGGCGAATGAATTCGACAATCAGAATACTGTTCGATACGACCATCCCGACCATCATAACGATTCCCATCAGGGACATGACGTTCAGAGTCGTTCCAGTTAAATAGAGGATCACCAGAACGCCGGTCAACCCGGTGGGTACCGCCAGCAGAATCAGAAATGGATCGATGAATGACTGGAATTGCGCGACTAGAATAAGATAGACCAGCACAACTGCCAGGATTAATCCGATTGCGAATCTACTGAATGAGGTGCGCATGCCATCAACCATTCCACGGACATCGATTTTTGTGTTCGGCGGCAGCTTTGTGTCTTTGATGATGTTGTCCACGGCCGCGGCCACTCTTCCCAGATCCTCGGTCGAAGGCGACACATAAATATCGATAACGCGCCTGAGCTGATAATGGTCTACTTCTGTTGGCGACTCGACCTGTTTGATGCTGCTGACTGCATCGAGTGTGGCCGGATTTGGTTGTCCTGGCGACCTGATGGGTATCCCTTTCAGATCGGACAGGTTCTTGACTTCATTCTCAGGATACTGAACCGTCAACAAGTAGTCGTTGCCGCTCTTTGGATCAACCCAGAAGCTGGGCGCGATCATCTGATTTGATGTGAGCGCGGTAATGACGTTATTAACTACTTCGTGCTGTGTCAGACCAAGCTCACCTGCCCGCACGCGATCGATATTTAGCTGCAATGCCGGGTAATCGATGTCCTGCGGTATCAGTACATCGCTGACGCCATCAAGAGTGCGTATCTTCGCGGCAATCTCCGAAGCGGTCTTGTAAGTGTTCTCCATATTAGAACCGCCAACCTGAATGTCGATTGGCGCAGGCAAGCCCAGGTTAAGAACCGCATCGACTAATCCGCCGGTTTGAAAATAGGCATTCACGGTTGGAAGCTCCGTTGCGAGCCGCGCGCGAACCTTGTTCATGTATTCATAGCTGCCGACTTTGTGATCATCTTTCAGCCCGACTTGAACAAAGGCTGTATGCTGTGCGGAGTTGCTGGTGTACATCGCTGAAAAATCGGGCGTGATGCCGATGTTAGAAACGATTATTCCAAGATCCTCAGGCGATACAGTGTCCCGAACTATGTCTTCAACTTTTTTTACATCCTGCTCTGTCAATTCGAGACGAGTGCCGGATGGAGCTTTCAGGTTAATAACAAACTGCCCGGGATCTGTTCGTGGGAAGAACGCGACGCCAAGGCTGGAATAGAGCGTCAAGCTGAGAACGAAGATTCCCGTCAATCCGACTACTGTCGTTATTGGTCTGATCAGGCTTGGGCGGAGGATGCGCTCGTAGCCGCTGAGCATATTCTCGAACCGGCGGTTGAACCAGATATTGAATCTCGCACCGAGCGATCTTCTTTTCTTGGGTTTAATATAGTGCTCGGTGACATCTTCAGTAATCGCATCGTCGATGATTGGATCAGAATGTCCTTCGGCGAAGTGTCCCTTAATAAATCGAGCGCAGAAAAGAGGCACAACGCTCATCGCAACAAAATACGAAGCAAACAGGGAAATGACCACCGCCAGCGCCAGCGCTACGAACAGGAAACGACTGACTCCATAAAGGAAGACGACAGGGAAGAAAACGACTACAGTTGTTAATGTGGCGGCGAGAACAGCCAGCGCAACTTCGTCGCCGCCTTTTTCGGCCGCGACTGCTGGTGTCTCGCCCATCTCCAGGTGTCGAAAGATGTTCTCCAGGACAATTACCGAGTTATCAATCAATCGCGAAAACGCCAGCGCCAAACCACCCAGGATCATCGTATTAATTGAACTGCCGCCAATCGCCAGGACAATGAATGTGGCCAGAGCTGATAATGGGATCGAGAGCAAGACTGCGACTGTGGCCCGCATACTGCCCAGGAAGATCAATATCATTACTGCAGTAAGGATCAGGCCTATTGCGCCTTCGTGGATTAAGTTATCAATCGACTTTTTAACGATCAACGACTGATCAAACACGACAGTGGAAATCAATTCTTTTGGAATATCGAACAGATGCGACACAGCCTGTTTGATGCCGTCGACTACTGCAATTGTGTTTGTGTCGCCTCCTGCTTGTTTCAGAACCGGCAAGTAAACCGATCGCTGACCATCAACACGAACAATATTTGTTTGAATCTGCTGAGCGTCTTTTGCCGTTCCAACGTCGCCAACCAGAACCTGTGCTCCGTTTATAGATTTTAACGGAATATGATTTATTTCATCCGTGGTGGGCACCTGGCTGTTAGTATAAATGTTGTAGTCGGTCGGCCCGATTCGCACATCGCCTGCCGGTAATATCAGGTTGGAATCGTTCACCGAACGAACAACGTCCATTACGCTCAACTGTCGAGCCTGAAGTTTAAGCGGGTCGACGTAGACCATTATCTGTCGATAGCGACCGCCAAATGGCTGCGGCACAGAAGCTCCGGGAACGTTTGCAACCTGGTTTCTTACATTATATTGACCCAGGTCGCGGAGCTTGGTCTCATCCAGTCCTTCGCCTTTCAGGGTTATCAGGCAAACCGGAAGACTCGAGGCATCGAATTTCAAAACCACAGGCGGCAACGTTCCGGGAGGCAATCGCCGAAGGTTTGCCATGGCCAGATTCGATATGCCCGTCACGTCAGAATCAGCGTCCGTGCCCGGTTGAAAGTAAACCTTAATAAGACTGACACCGGGCAAAGATCGCGATTCAATGTGATCTACGCCGCTGGCAAGGGTAAAGAATCGCTCAAATCGGCTGGTAATATCGTTCTCTATTTGCTCTGGCGGCATGCCAGAATAGAAGGTCGCAACAACGACGACAGGGATATTAATATTCGGAAAGAGATCGACCGGCATGCGCACCAAGCTGGTAACGCCGATCACCGCGATCATTAAACAGAGAACTATTACCAGATAGGGGTGACGAATCGAAAAGCCGGACACTTATTTGCCTCCTTCCGCGCCAGGAATACTTATAACTTTGGGTTCGACAAGTTGTCCGGTCTTGTATTGGTTTCGATTTCCAATGATGACGCTGTCGCCGTCATTTAGTCCTGACAAGACTTCGATGCTGCTCTCCGTCACCAGCCCAATCGTAATAGTGCGTTCTTCGACGCGATTATCAGCTCCGACGAGAAGAACAGTAGGAGTTGTATCCTGATTGGCCACAGCCTGTGTAGGTACTGCCAATGCATTCTTTCTTTGATCAAGCGTTAACGTTGCCGATGCATACATTCCCGGCGTCAGCTTCATGTCCGGGTTGTCCACGTCTACTTCTGTTTCCATCGTTCTTGTTGCTGGATCGACTTTGGCCGCGAATCGAGAAACTGTTCCGACGAATGTTTGGCCCGTAGACTGGATCTTTACATCGACGGCAGCGCCTATGTGAATTCTAGGCACAACAGATTCGGGCACCGGCAAAACCAGTCGCAATCGGCCGTTCTGTGAGAGGCGAACCAGCGGCATTGCCTGCGTGTTCGATGAAGTGCCAGCTTGAATGAGCGCCCCTGTATCGGCAAACCGCTTTGTGATGACCCCGGAGAAGGGAGCAGTAATTTGTGAGTATGTTGATACGGTCTTTACGCGACCTTCGCTGGCAGTTGATGCTGCGAGTTGCTGTTGAGCCACTGCCAGGGATGCCTTCGCGGTGTCGACTTGTGCTTCCGCAATGCGGTCGCGTCCGGCCGCGTCGTCGATCTCCTGTTGGGCTATAAGATTAGGTTTCTGTTTTACGACCGCGGCCAGGCGCTCGTATGCCAGATGCGCGTCTTCATGCGCCGCTTCGGCTCGGGCCACTTCGGACTTGGCGCGTATTATCTCCTGCTCATATCGCTTCTTGTCTGCCGAAGCTTGCATCAGATCGTCCTTGAATTCCGGAATCTCCAGCGTTGCGAGAAGCTGCCCTTCTTTTACTCTGTCGCCGACATCAACAAATATCTGACGGACAAAGCCAGAGACCTTGGCGTGAATGTCGATCTCCTGGTAAGGACGGAACTCCGCAACCATGGTTAACGTTTTGGATAAATCTTCGCGGCTTGCCTTCACGACGCCGGCCGGAGTCGCGACGGTCGTCGCGGCTTTTGCTTGCTGTTCTCCGGATAATCGCGAGCAAGAGGGGAACAATAAAAGAGAACCGATCAGTATGACCAGTCCAAGAGGCGCAGACAGGCGCAGACCTTCTTTATCTATATCGCTCATTATTAACACTCATTCAATTGTGGCGCTGGCGGACGGCCGCGCCGTTAGTTTAATTTACTGATTATTTTGAAACTGACTTGCCTCGCCTGGCGATGTGCGCAGCAGTAGCAATCTGCGCTACGTCAAACGAAGCTTCGCGTTTGCATTGATCCTGGACGGACCTTGAGAGCCAGCGGGGTCCGACACTCCTCCATTAACGCTTCCGATACTTCGACCGCCGGTTGACCGACTGGCCAGCGGAAGCTCGACGCAAAACCTACTTCCTTTACCCTCCAATGTAGTTACTGTGACCTGACCGCCATGCGCGGCGCAGATCGATTTGACGATTGATAGCCCCAGCCCCGCGCCGCCAAGCAGCCGAGTGCGCGCTTTGTCCGCGCGGTAAAATCGCTCGAATATATGCGGCAGAGCCTCAGCCGATATACCCATTCCTGTATCTGATATTTCAAGGATTGCTTTGCCATCTTCGGTTGTCGCTTTCACGTCAATCGTTCCGGTCGGCGGCGTGTACTTGATCGCGTTGTCCAGCAGATTGACGATGACCTGTTTCAAACGAGACGGATCGCCCTGGACTTCGACACTTTCATCGCCAAAGAAATGCAGCGTTATTCCTTTGTCTTCGGCCAGCAAGCGCATTTGCTCGACCGTCGCAAAGGTCAGCTCAGCCAGATCCAGATTTGAAAGCTCGATCCGCGCTTCTCCCGCGTCCAGTCGCGAAATCGCCAACAGGCTTTCGACTATCTTTGCCAGTCGTTCTGTCTCGCTCAGCGCGCTGCCAATTGCTTCTCTGATGTCTGGCGCGAGCCGCGGAGTCTGAATAATAGCTTCCAGATCGCAATGCAGGATTGTCAGCGGTGTCCTCAATTCATGTGAGGCATCGGCCGTAAAACGACTGGTATATTGAAATGCTTCTTCCAAACGCGCGATCATGTGATTCAGCGCAATTGAAAGGCGCTCGATCTCATCTCCTGTTTTTGCGGTAGGTAGTCTCTCGCTCAGGTTTCTGGAAGTAATGCCTTCAGCGGTCCGCGTAATCATATCGACTGGAATCAACGCGCGGCCAATTAAGAGATAACCTCCCGCGATTGCGACGGACAGCACGATCGGCAGTCCCAGGATCAGTGTGATCAGCAATCCGCGCAGAGGAGATTCAACCTGATTGCTGGAGACGCCGGCCTCGATCAAAAATGAATTGCCATTTTCCTCGACGAACGGCAGCGAGTAGATGAGCAGACCTCTTTTGCCAGAGGTCATCTCTTCCCTTAAGTACGATTTCTGAATTGAGGGATTGCTTATCGGCAAGTGAGAGGGATCAAAACTCCCGTCTCTTGGTTGCCCTGATGCATACAGAACAGTTCCATTGCCACGAGTGATGCGCAAGAACCTGTCATTGATTTCGGGAGCATAATGGGTCGTGATATCTTCAATGAGGAAGGCGTCTGTTTTGCCCGCGTCGGCGGAAAGCGTCGATACAATCTGCTGGGCGCGCTTCGTGAGAGTTTCTTCAACCGATTGTCTTAAATAACTTCGCAGTCCAAAGTATCCTGCAAATCCCAGCGCAGCGAACACGATCAGCAACAATCCGGCGTACCAGGTTATCAACTGAAAGCGGATCGATTTGGCGTTCACTGTTCGTCCTCTTCGCTGATGGAATATCCGAATCCGCGAATTGTTCGGATCAGTTTTTTCTCGAATGGACCGTCAACTTTGTTTCGAAGATAACGGACATAGACGTCGACGATGTTGGTGGCGCCGTCGAAGCTTTGATCCCAGACGTGCTCGACCATCATCGTCCGCGAAATCACGCGTCCGGCGTTCGCCATCATGTACTGCAGCAGGGCATACTCTTTTGCGGTCAAATCGATGCGACGCCCGGACCTCCTCACTTGTTGCGAAATTTGATCCATTTCAAGATCGCCAACGCGCAGAGTATTCGATTGACTGATGGAACTGCGACGAATCAGAGCTTTTACACGCGACAACAATTCAGCAAACACGAAAGGCTTTGTCAGATAATCATCCGCGCCGGAATCCAGGTTTTTGACTTTGTCCGCGATGAAATCACGCGCTGTTAAGATCAGGATCGGAACCTTTTTGTCTTTTGCACGAACTTTACGAAGAATTTCCGAACCTGATACCCCAGGCAGCATCAGGTCCAGAATCATTAGATCGTACTTGTAGGTTTCCGCGAGAGTGAGACCTTCGCAGCCGTCGACGGCGGTATCGACTGCAAACTGTTCAGCCGTCAAGCCTTTGGCCACAAAACTGAGGACTCGCTCTTCGTCTTCTACAAGTAGGATTCGCATGGCAGAACTGATATAGATACCAGAATAAAATGAGAAAGTAATGAGAGCCAGATTAAAATTCTCTCAGAATCCTATTATTGTAATTTTTAGGCGCGCGTATAATGAAACGATATCAACACAGGGGATATAAACATTGCCATGTCTGACATCTCTGACAGAAGACACGACCAGATGTTTCCGAAGCTGACCGACGAGCAGATATCCCGATTAATGTCGTTCGGACATCGTCGTCATGTCGCAAAAGAGGAAGTCATCTTCCAACCTGGAGATACCAAACGGAATTTCTACGTCGTCCTGAGCGGTCAAATAGAGATCGATACTCCTTTTGAAGAAGGCGCAATTCACATCACTTTGCACCAGAACGGCGAGTTTACCGGTGAAGTCGACATTCTTTCGGGTCGTCAAAGTCTGGTTCGCGGCCGGGCGCTGGTGGAAAGCGAGCTGCTGGAAATCGATCAGGATAATCTCAGGCAAATCATTCAGACGGATCCGGAACTTAGCGATCTTTTCCTGCGGGCCTTTGTTCTGCGCCGCACCGAATTGATAGCTCAGAAATCGGGCGGCGTAATCCTGATCGGGTCCAATCATTCGGCGGACACTCTCAGACTAAAAGCCTTCCTGTCCCGCAACGCACAGCCATACACCTATATTGATGTCGAAAGTGACATTAATGTTCAGGAGTTGTTGGATCATTTTCAGATCGGACTTGACGAGATACCAGTGATTGTCTGTCGCGACCGCCCGGTATTGCGGAATCCAACCAATAAAGAGATAGCAGATTGCCTCGGTTTCAATACGGAGATCAATGTCTCGCGTATTTACGATCTGGTCGTCATCGGTGCTGGTCCGGCCGGGTTGGCGGCAGCGGTTTACGGCGCATCAGAAGGGTTGGATGTGTTGGTTTTAGAAGGGAATGCTCCCGGAGGTCAGGCAGGTTCAAGTTCGCGAATCGAAAACTACCTGGGCTTTCCAATGGGGATTTCCGGTCAGGAATTGGCCGGCCGCGCTTTCGTACAGGCAGAAAAATTTGGAGCGCATATTTCAATCGCACAGCAAGCCACGAAACTGGACTGCGATGCACACCCTATGACCGTGAAATGCACCGGAGATATCTCGATACAGGGGCAAGCCATCATCATTGCCACCGGCGCGGAATATCGGAAACTCGGTATTTCGAATCTCTCTCAGTTCGAAGGTGTGGGCGTGTACTATGGCGCCACTTATGTAGAGGCGCAACTTTGCAAAGGCGACGAAGTGATCGTCGTCGGAGGGGGGAACTCGGCCGGCCAAGCGGCTATTTTCCTTTCTACCGTTGCTAAGCACGTTTACCTGCTGGTTCGCGGATCAGGGTTGTCCGATACGATGTCTCGTTACTTGATTCGCCGAATTGAGGAGTGCTCTGACATTACATTTTTGCCATTTACCGAGATTGAAGAGCTGGAAGGAAACGGCCGTCTTGAACGAGTTACCTGGCGAAATAATCGGACTGACGAACAGGAGTCGCACAACATCCATCACATCTTTTCAATGACAGGAGCGAGTCCCAACACCGGTTGGCTGCAAGGATGCGTGGCGCTTGACGAACAGGGATTTATCAAGACCGGACCAGAATTGAAAGCCAAAGATCTAAAATCGGCAAATTGGCCGTTGCGTCGTCGACCATATTTATTCGAGACAAATCTCAATCGAGTATTCGCGGTCGGTGACGTTCGCTCCGGCAGTGTAAAACGAGTCGCGTCTGCGGTTGGAGAAGGCTCAGTCGCCATTCAATTGATCCACAAGGTCCTGGCAGAATAGCGGTGGCGATCTCTTTTTTATTTTAAAAAGAAAACTACGAGGAAAATGCGTCTGATAACATTTATTAAAAGGCGGCGCCGTTCCAAATTCTTCCAGCGTCTATACCAAGCTAACCATGATCCAGTATAATTTTATCTGCCCGAAAAACGCCTCCCGTCGGCATCCAAAATTGTGTATTATTAGGATTGATTAGTTTCGTCCACCAGCTTAAAAGTGCACGTAAATTCACATAAGGCTTTCAATTTTTAAAAAAGTGCAGACCGAAATTCCGATGAGGTTAATTAGGATTCTTTTGAAATCTCAGCAAAACGAGGATTAGAGACGATTCTTGTAAGCTGGCAACTGCCTCTATAGCAGGCGATTTTGTCTTTAAGTTTTAGATCGATTATTCGAATTCACAAACTCCGAGATTGTAGGACTATGAAAAAGTATTTTTCGCTTTCTCTCCTTGTGGTGCTTTTTGCCGTCGTCGTAACTGGGATGATCGTCAATTTAACTGGTTATATGAATCGACGAAATGTCAGGGTTGGCAAACCCGCGCGAGCCTTGACTGGCGCAGTACTGAGCAAACCAGAGGTTCTCGAACCGGGAACACCGGAAGTTCCCCTCAGTCTAAAGATGCAAAAACATCAGCACGAGTCGGTTGCATCGCTTGCAAGGATCACCAAAACCGAGATATCCACAGGGCAAGGAAAAGCTATCGATGATGACTCGGATCAAAGCCTCGAGACAAAAGAAGACGACGAAGGAGATCAGGACGGGCGATTAAACTGGTTTTACGAACAACGAGCTTACCCGCTAACAACGCTTCCTCGAATGGCTCGCGTACACGCCATAGAGCACATGGAAATGGAGGAACAGCGGATCAGGCGTACACTAAGAAGAGCTAGATCGGTCAACGGGGTTCAAATATTGCCTGACGCGCTTGGATCATGGCAGTCAATCGGTCCACAGCCGATTGTTCAGGGTCAGACGTTTGGAAGCGCCAGCGTTAATGTTCCCGTTTCCGGAAGAGTGACAGCAATAGCCCTTGATCCTGGTTATAACGGAACCTCAAATACGACTGTTTATGTAGGTGGCGCGCAGGGTGGTGTATGGAAATCGACTGATAACGGAGCGACATGGACGGCGATCTTTGACTCCGAGCCAACTTTGGCAATCGGTTCTATCGCTATCGATCCAAACAATTCGAGCACCATCTTTGTTGGCACAGGCGAACCGAATTTTTCGGGAGATAGTTACTATGGAGCTGGGGTCTTCAAGACAACAAACGGAGGGACCAGCTGGACTCAGATACAAGGACCCACCACGTTTGGAGTCGATGGTAATAATAACACGGTTCAGGTTTTTGCATTCATGAACGTGGTCATACCGCGAATTGTCGTCGATCCCACAAATTCATCCACTGTCTATGTCGTAACCAACGCTAACAGCCACACAAGCGGCGCTGCTGGCGGCAGCGGCAGTCAGCCAATTGGTCAGCGTGGAATATGGAAATCGACGGATGGTGGAACGAACTGGACAAATCTGGATCCTGCCGGTACAAACGGCGCCAATTCCGGAACCGACTTCCTGTTGGATCCGTTAAAACCTGCGAGATTATATGCCGCTATTCAGGGAGTTGGTGTATTCCTCTTTGATGGTAGTAAACCATCGCCAACATGGCAGGAGTTGACTGCCAGCCCGTTGCCATTTGTCATTCCGGGAAATGGGTCAACTTTTACCAGGATAATTCTGGCTGCTGGTCCACCAATATCACCGTCAACTGAGAGTACCATCTACGCAGTCGTCGCCAAGAATGATAGTAGCTCAATATTGGGTATTTTCAGATCGACCGATGTCGGCGTTACCTGGACACAAACGACGACGACGCCGGCCAGCGGTCAGACAAATTATAATCTCGCGATTGCGATCGATCCGACGAATTCAAACACGATATACTACGCTACAAATGCGAATAACAGTAACAACGGTGGTAGTGTACTGAGGAGCACAGATGGCGGCCAGACATTTTCTGATATCAGCACGGGCGATGGATCCACGGGCGGTCTTCATGCAGATTCACACGTACTGGTCATCCCGCCAACCAATCATAATATCCTATTTACGGGAAACGATGGCGGTATATGGCGAACCACTAACGCGACAGCATCGCCAGTCTCCTGGACAGATCTTAACCAAAACCTGAGCTTTACGCAGTTCCAGGGCTTTGGTCTCCATCCAACCGATCCGAACACCATCATTGCTGGAAGTCAGGATAACGGCACCGAAATATACAACGGACAGCTCGGATGGAACATAACCCAGGGCGGTGATGGCGGGTTTGTTTTAATCGATCAATCCAACCCAACGATTGTTTACCATACGTTTTTCAACCAGAATAATGCTGGCGGATCATCGGCGCAAATCGGTCCCCAGATTTCAACCAATTCCGGACAGATTGGCACATGGCATAACAAAGGCTGCTTCGGTTGCTCATCGGGAGTCCAAGGTAACTTTAACCCGAGCGATCGCGTGGGCTTCTACGCTCCTATGGCTCTTAATACGGGTTTTACGGGCGGAAGCGGTAACGTTATTTATTTCGGAACAAACAGACTTTATCGCTCAGCGGATCAAGCCACCACGTGGACCGGTCTTGGCGCAAGCGCTGATGGCTTCGGCACCGATCTGGCTCCTACAACTGGAAGACTTTCGGCTATCGCAGCGTTTCCGTTTTCTAACAACTCACCGGGAACTGAGATCGTCTGGGTTGGAACAAACAATGGATTAGTGCAAGTCACTCAGAATGCGGGCCAGCTTGCTTCGGCAACGTTTACCAACGTTACCGCCAGCCCGCTGCCAAACAGATTTGTCACTGACATTGCCGTCGATCCTAACAACTCGCAGCGCGCAATTGTTGTTTATTCCGGATTCAACGCCAACACCCCATCGACGACAGGGCACGTATTCATAACAAACAATCTTGGTGCAAGCTGGACAAACATCAGTGGCAACCTTCCCGACGTTCCTGTCACTTCGGTAGCAATCAACCCTAACGTCGCGAATGTTTACTACATCGGAACAGATATCGGAGTATTCCGAACAGCAGACGGCGGAACGACATGGTCGGCACTATCCAGCGGTATGCCGAAAGTAGCGGTTTTCATGCTACGCTATCATAACGCCAGCAAGACTCTAGTGGCCGCGACGCACGGCCGGGGTATGTACAAATTAGATGTATCCAGCGACAGCAGCGCATCGGCTGACATTGCCGCTTCTTTGTCGGCCACTGCAGGTCCTGTTACCATTGGTACACCAATTCTCTATACAGGCACGGTCACCAATAATGGACCAAATGATGCGACAAACGTAACACTCGACATTCCAATTCCAACCGGAGCGATTCTCAGCAATGTTAATGGCACAAATCTGCCCGGAGCTGTTTGTAGTCAGGCTCAAGCTGGTTTCACGGGTACCTTGCATTGCACATTCGCCACCTTGGCCGCGGGGACTCATTCGACGGGCACGTTCAATCTAACAGTAGTCAGTCAGGGGGTCACCAGTCTTGCAACGACTGCTACGGTAGGAAGTGCGTTATCTGATCCAACTCCAAATAATAACAGTAGTACAGCAACAACGGCCATCAGCACATCTTTTGTGTTACCAACAACCACAGGCTTAAGCCAAACAAACGTACCTCAAGGCGGTAGCACCCCGATTACTATAGACATACTTGGCACGGGGTTCACGCACAACACACAAGTGCTTTTCAATGGCGGTCCCAGAACAACTGCGTTCATTCACGATCAAGACGTTCAGGCAACGGTCACAGTTGCGGATATGGCTTCTGCCGGTACAATTACGGTTGCGGTCAGTAATCCAAGTCCCGGCGGCGGAACCTCCAACTCCCAGACTTTCACGGTAGTAAGCAACAAGCAGAATCAAACCATCAATTTCACGGCGATTCCTAACCATACTTTTGGCGATGCCGCATTCACGCTGACAGTTTCGGCCACCTCGGGGTTGCCGGTTGCGCTCAGTGTGCCAGTTGGACAAACGCTTGTAAGTCTGTCAGGAACTCAAGTTACGATTCTAGGAGCCGGCAACGTAACAATCCAGGCTGATCAGGCTGGTAACTCGAGCTTTAACCCGGCGCCGTCGGTTCAGCAGTCGTTTACTATAAACAAACTAAACCAGACGATTAACTTCTCTACGATTCCGAACCAGACATTCGGTGGTGCGCCATTCAATCTGAACGCGAACGCGACATCCGGACTAGCAGTTTCATTCAGCGTAACTGTCGGTCCGACTCTCGTAAGTTTGTCCGGAAACCAGGTTACGATTCTCGGCGCAGGCAATGTCACTATTCAGGCAAGTCAGGCCGGCAATGCTAATGTCAATGCGGCCACGCCCGTTAGTCAGTCGTTCACAATTAATAAAGCGAATCAGACAATCAACTTCACAGCAATTCCAAACCACACGTTTGGAGATGCCGCGTTTGGATTATCAGCGACGTCATCAGCGGGGTTACCGGTTTCATTCAGCGTCACGGCCAATCCAGCGTTGGTTAATTTGAACGGAAGCACGGTTACTATCCTTGGGGCAGGCGGACCGGTCACAATTCAAGCCGATCAGGCTGGCAACGCTAACGTTAATGCCGCGCCTAGTGTCCCGCAGAGTTTCACCATCGCCAAAGGGACTGCGACCCTGACATTGAACACGCCTACTCAAATAGCCGACGGCACCCAAAAGTTTGCCTCTGTCACAACAAGCCCCGCTAACCTGACAGTAGTCACCATCACCTACAATGGTTTGACGACAGCGCCCGCGGCGCCCGGAAGCTATAACGTGGTAGCCTCGCTGAACAATGCGAATTTCCAGGCTTCTAATGCCAACGGCACCATGCGGATCGTCGGAGTTTCTCCCACTAACACGCAAGCGGTAAATCCGGGTACATCGGGAACTGCTTCGGTATTGCCGACTGTGCCGGGAATGACATTGAACCTGACACATACCGCGGGAGGAGTTGCTTCTAATGTAACTGTCGGCGTTTTCTCAGGCAATCCAACCGATTCCGTAATCACCGATGTTGGCGGAGGCTTTACCGACGGAAAGATCACAAATCCGAATGCCGGCGACACCGCTGTTCTGAATTACTATTATCCGAACACGATTACCGGATCGAACGAGACATTGCTTCAACTTTTCTTCTTCAATGGCACCACCTGGACGCCAGTGAAAGATGGCAGCGGCAACCCTCCGACCAAAACCACGGCCGATAATCCGGACGGAACAGTTTCGGGCGGTAAATTCACTATAACGTTGTCTTCGACAAGTTCTCCGAAAGTAAGCGATTTCACTGCGACAAACGGTCTGTTCTTTACGGCATCGACGGTATTGTCAGGAGATGTCTCAGGCGACAGCCAGATAACAGTAACCGATCTTGTAATACTGGCAAACATCATTGCCGGGAACATAAATCCAACGGCAACACAGAGGCAGGCCGCAGACGTATTCCAGGACGGTCAGATCACGATTCAGGATCTGGTTACGCTGGCAAACTTCCTTGCCGGTAATATTCATTCATTGCCGGTTGTGCCCGGTCCGATTGCAAATCCCGGCGCCTCAAATCCGGAGTTGTTATCGGCATTAATGACACCGAAATCGATTTGGCGTTCGTACACGAAGTAGATTGTTGAGAGCCTGCTCAGTTTTTGGGCAGGCTCTCAATCAAAAACTATTCGAAGGCAGGAATGCCCGTGATGTGCTGGCCCAGTACCAGATTGTGGATGTCGTGGGTTCCTTCATAGGTGTAAACCGACTCAAGATTGCACATATGACGCATCACCGGATACTCGCTGGCAACACCGTTTGCGCCCAGAACTCCACGAGCCAGCCTCGCGATATCCAGCGCAATGGCGACGTTATTCATTTTCGCCATTGAGACCTGGGCCGGAACCATTTTGCCTTCGTCTTTCAACCGGCCAAGTCTGTATGCGAGCAATTGTGCTTTCGTGATCTCAGTGAACATACTCGCCAGTTTGTTCTGCGTTGTCTGGAAACCGGCAATTGGTTTACCGAACTGAATTCGAGTCTTGCTGTAATTTACCGCCGTGTCAAAACACGACATTGCGGCTCCGATCGCTCCCCAGGCGATTCCATACCTGGCCTGAGTCAGACAACTGAGCGGCCCCTTCATCCCTTTGATATTCGGCAGAATGTTCTCTTCCGGTATCTCGCAATCCTCGAGAATCAATTCGGAGGTGACCGATGCTCGCAGGCTATGCTTGCGAATAATTTCCGGCGCAGAAAATCCCGGCGTTCCTTTTTCAACCAGGAAGCCGTGAACCTCGCCTTCGTGCTTTGCCCACACAACGGCGACATCGGCAACTGTGCCGTTGGTGATCCAGGCTTTGTTGCCATTCAATTTCCAGCCGTTTTTGGTCCGCTCGGCTCGCGTCAGCATACCAGCAGGATTAGAACCGAAGTCAGGTTCAGTCAAACCAAAGCAGCCTATCTTTTCGCCGCTGGCCAGCGCGGGCAACCATTTTCGTTTCTGCTCTTCGCTGCCATAGGAAAAGATCGGGTACATGACCAGACTGCCTTGAACCGAAACGAAGCTGCGCAATCCGCTGTCGCCGCGCTCGAGCTCCTGCATAATCAATCCATAGGCGACATTATTCATGCCCGCGCAGCCATATTCTTCAGGCAAGTTAGCGCCTAGCACTCCCATTTCAGCCAGCGGTTTTATGAGTTGGTTAGGGAATTTGGCTTTTTCGTAATATTCCTCGATGATGGGGATAACATTATCTTCGACATACGAACGGACTGTGTCGCGGACAAGCTTTTCCTCTTCACTGAAAAGCGAATCCAGGCTGTAGAAATCGACACCGTTAAACGGCATGGCTTACTCCTAAACGATAGCTTTGCAAACAATAACAGAACGTTGAATTGTACATCCGTGTGCATGTGGCTGTCGAGGCGCGAAGCGCCAGCTTTCATACCACGAATGCAATAACAATTCATTTTGCGAGCTACGGCATGCCACGCAGTTTCAACCCGCCTGTTCCAGTTCAAACTTAGAAAATTGACATAATGGTCGGATATTCTGTCCACTTGATCGGCCTGGTGGCCGCACAGGTTGGTGTAACTGTATATTGCCTGTGGAAATCTGCTATCGGTTTGAATCAAAGCGCATTTTGACTGGTCGCCAACGGTGACCGGGCGCTCACATATTGCCTCTTGACCGAGGAAACGTCAGTGTCGAACAGTCAGTTCTTTGTGGAACAGGTACTTGTCATTTTTCATCCCGCTCGCATAGATACCCATATTCCCCAAAACCCCAAGAAACTTCAAAACGACATCTTTATTTGTTCTGATATGTATACCGGCCTGCCCGTGTGGTTTTGTAATTGTGGATAGATAGGATTTCAACAGGTTTAAGGAATCATAGGGAGCCGGAATGCTGTCATACGCCTGCTGGGTCATTACTCCGTAAGTTCCCTCAACCACTATCTTCTCTTTATCCTTCTCAGACGCATAGACTTTCTTCTTCATTGCACCGAATTGCATCCTATATTTTCCTATAATATCCTGCAGTCCCTCAACCTGCTTTTCAATTATCTTGAATTGTTCTCGTACCTTTTTCTCGCTCTCAGGTGTGAAAAAATACTCTGAATAAATCTTATCCACATATCCGGCGAATTTATTGCGTTCACCAACCATTCGTTCCTCAAACTCTTTCAATTCTGTCTTTAATTTTTCGAACTTTTCCTTTTTCCTTTCGCCCATAATACTGAGTCCGGCCTTTTGTTTAAGGTCCGTAAAGAGCGCGGCCAACTCCTTCTGTGATGGCAATTCATCTATAATCGCCTTGAGCTCATCGGCCAGGACCTTCGCGGTAACCACAGGCAAGCGTGGCGAACTGGGCAATGGCCCGTATGTAAAATACTTTTCACTGGCCAGCGAGTAAGAGAGCCACTTTTCGGTCTTATCAATTTTGTATATCTCGACTCTTCCGTTTACCTCGGTTGCAATTAAAGATAAGACCGCGCCTGGCATATCAGGGTCGCGGTAATCCGGGGTGTTTACGACACCCTCTGGTTTTCGTTGAATCGTCACGTTCATTCCAGCAAAAGCGGCACGTACAGGGCGGCTCGGGGTCGGTTTTGGACTGACGGAGCCCGATGTCATTGTAGTCTTCTCAGGTCGCGCTATCTTTTTTACTTCCTGCTTTACTTCCGGGCGATGCAACGGCGGCGTATTCGCCTGGCGCGATGGGTTGCGGAGAACCTGCTGTTGACTATCAGCCGATTTCTTTTGCAGGACCTTCGGGGCGGCCTGGGGACGGTATACAGGAGGCGGCGCGGGTCGGCCCGCTGATGGATTAACCGGTTGTTTCACTCCGGCCGTCTTTCGCTGTAATACTTTTGGCACGGGCTGTGGACGGTACACCTCTGGCGGAACCGGTGGGCGCTTTTGTGGAGGAGTTTGTGGTTGATTGCCGGCAGCCGCTTTTCTTTGCAAACTATCTGTTTGGGTCCGTGAGCTGCGGACTGGCGGAGCGACTTGTCGAGTCGCAATCGGAACCCTCAGCGCACTCGCCGTCCGCGTCGAAGGACTTTCAGACAAGTGGGACTGCCGAAGCCTTTTCATATCCGACCCTGATATATCGAACTCTACGAAATGAAACCAAAGGCTGGACAGACCGGAAAACACAGCTTGGACCCCAGAGAAGACCTAGCCCATCAAGCTTGTCCAGACTATATGCCCATCACAGCAGGCCGTCAAGAAATCTTATCTCTAGATGGGAACTCTTTGGGAAAGCCGATAAGGATTCGAGTTCGGAGTACGATCTTTAGCTTGCTTATTTCAGAAAGCAGCAGTCCTAAACGCTGGGCTCCGAAGTTCGAAGTCATTGCGATGAAGCACAAGTTCAAATGCTTGAGCACGTATCGGACCGGCGGGATTAACGATCGGTCCGCTTACTACAGGTAGCGCATGAATATTGCCGGCAATGAAGTTTGCCAGCGTCACCAAATCCTGAATCGTTATTTGCCCCGTATGATCGTCAAACACATCCGCTGACGCTCTCTGGGTTGGTGTCAGAGTTATATTTCCTGCCAGAGCATTCGCCATCATCACTGCGTCCTGAACTGTAATTTGCCCATCGCCGTTAATATCCCCGTAAATGAATGAGCTGTTCGTCAAAACAAATATAGCTGGGGAGTTGATTCCGGATACAGAGGCAGCGACTGGATATGCACCCAGGAATTGATTTGCGGTCAGTGCCGGAGCGGTTGCGATACCATTGGAATCGGTTATCACGGCAGCGAAAGAGCTATTGTTTGCGAACCTGGCTGAGGCGTCTCCTCCAGAAATCACGTTGAAGCCAACAAGCGCTCCAACCGCCGGGAGATTCGATGACCCGGTTACAATGACCTGCAGCGGCAAAGTGAAATTTTTTCCAGGAAGCGCTGCTTGAAAGTTGCCGGCTGTGACGTTAACTGACGTTGGAGTGTTTGGCTCAATGGTCAGTGTCAGGTTCTTTGATGTTCCCGGGCATTGGGCAGCATCAACAACGTTAACAGTAATGGGAAAATTACCGGACTGTCTCGCGATTCCGGAAACTGTATCACCAGAAGTCGACAAGCCATTCGGTAAACTGCCAGAGAAAGAGAAACCGTAGACCCCACTGCCACCCGTCGTGGAAACCTTTTGCGAATAAGGATAACCAAACACCCCATTGGCCAACGATGAGTTCTGAATGTTCAGGCCGGTACAAGCTGGTCCCACCGAACAAGTTCTCAGTCCGACTTCCAGACTGTATTGCGAGCCGGACCCATGACCTGCAATGATTTCATGTACTACTATCGTGAAGGGTTGCCCCGCTACCGCGAAAAATGAGAATTCCTGAATCGGATCGGATGTTCCTGAATCCGCCACATAGTTCAAAGTAGGATCAGTCGGATTGTAGCCATTGCTGCCATATACCGCGGTAAATAGCGGAGAGCCGTTAGAGTGGAGCGTAACGGTAACGCATTGATCGACAGATTTGGTGTTTGTGAACGTATAGGCATCGAACTGTCGTAAAGCAACGTCGTTCATAATGGATTGCTGAAACTTGGGGTTTTCGCATGTCGATGCAACGTCGGTCCTGGCCAGTCGACCTGTCTGTTTTCCCGAAGTCGAAGTGAAAAGCGCGCCGCTCGGCGGTATTTGGCCGAGCGTGGAATTGATCACCGGCGCTTCGGTTCCGACATTAATCGACACAGGGAAGAACAAGGGTGAGTCACCACCGTCAAAAGAAACAAACAATTTAAAGCTGATTGTCGAGCCGCAGGGAACCGATGGACTCAGACCAAACACAAATGGAATTGCCGCGTTATTGCTGGAAGTTTCCGCTCCGATAACGCCAAATGTGGACGTCGCCGACCCGATCGTGACTCCAGGCGAATCAGTGGAGATCGTCGCCACGACTTTTGTTGCAGGTACAGAAGAAGGATTCGCCAGCTGGATAACAAGATTCCCAATCTCACCTGGATCCACGGAACCGTTGCCATTACTAAACGACCCTTCGGTTACGGTAGTCGCCGCAACATTTAATGTCGCGCGTGGCGCGGGAGAAACGGCCTGCATGGCTTGAAACGTCTGCAATATTCCAAAGCCGCTAACGTTGTCATAACCAGGCGATTCAATGTCCAGGGCAGTATCGGTAAGAATCGTTCTGATTTCAGCGTTTGTAAGAGTCGGTTTGGCTGATTTAATTAACGCGGCAATCGCGCCCGCGTGCGGTGCGGCCGCCGATGTGCCAAAAAACGGCGCAAATCCATATACTGACGTTGTTACGCCGTCTGCCGCGGTAATATCCGGTTTGTTCCGGACCAGGCCACCATTCGTTGAAAACAGCAAATTGCCGGCCGTGATTACCGACCCGTCAGCATTAAAAAACAGTCGCCGTGGGCCGTCAGAACTGAAGAATTCAACTTTGTCACTAGCCGAAAAAGGATCCGGATAAGGACCAATTGAAAAGAATGTTTTTGCGGCTGGAGTTGCAGCCACGCTGAAGGCGTCGGCCGCCGCTGCATGACCAAAAACCTGTCCGGATGTTGCTATCCCGAGAGTACCCCGAAGAGTATTTAAGCTGAATGCGAGAGGCTTCGCGGTGGCTGCTTTAAAAACAACCAGGCGATCCGGACTTCCGAAAGGAGAACTGAAGTTGTCGATTTCCTCGAACGGGTTCTGTGTGCCGTTTTGCAAATTGGTTGAAGCTTCTTTGACGAATGTAAGATCGCTATCCATCAAAAACAGATCATAATCATTACTGGAAGCACCCTGCGGATCAGCCCAATTCAGCGTGCATGCAAACCCTGTCTCAGTCACTGGATCTCCGAGCACCGGAGCTGCCTCAGTCCCGAAATTGTGAACCGTACCCAAATCACTAAATCCCGGTATCGTCAAATTGGAGCCGGCATCATTGAAATCGCCTTCCCACACTCCAGCCGTGTTTTTCGCGACTGAGCCTTCGTTTCCGGCAGCAGAGAAATAGAGAGCCCCTTCCGAGGTAATCTTGTTCACGGCCTGGGCGACAATACCGTCCTGAAAAACAGGCTCGTCGAAGTAACCAACATCGTCAATTATGATATCGCAATGGTAAAGTTCACGCAGCGTTACAATATTGTCGGCGAAACTCTGCTCGCTGAGTATGGCAGTCGCAAAGAACAGTTGCGCGCGTGGAGCAAGATCGTGAATGATCTGGAGCATGGCGCGGCCTTCATCTTCTCCGAATCCTTCCTGAACGACCGTTACAGGCGTCACATTTCCAAACGGATTTCCTGGACCAGGCAAATCACCGGAAGCTATATCCTGACTCGCTTCGCCAAAGGCGTTAAAACTGTCAGAGAGTACGCCGATTTTGACTCCAGCGCCCGAATATCCAAACGTCCTGCGAGTGTCGTCGGCTCGATGAGTTCGATCGCCTTCGGAATCGACACTACCCTGGAAAGGGCTGACGCCGGAATGGGCGCGTAACACACTGGACAAAGCCTGGTTGATTTTAGCGTTCCGCTGATCAAACAAATCCTGTTTAGAGTCACTGGCTCGGTTTGTTTTAGCTTTGGCCGCCGGTTTAATGAACTTAATCTCTGGAAAACCGGCGATGGTCTCGACACTAGACAGACTGACTTGAGCCCGGATTGCGCGATATTTAAAAGATGTATATTTTATCGAGCCGCCAAACTGTTGGATCTTCTGTATTAGAGATTCATTGATCGTGGCATAGATATCGACGGCGAGCATTCCGTTATCATCTGCATTCACGTTCGCTCGCTGTAAGTTCACGCCCGGCGCCATCGTTTGGCCGCGAGACTCCCTGATCGCTTGCAGTAAGCGGGAATCGATCTTTTGCTCTGCCGGAGTTCTTGAATATTTCTCAGTAAGCAACGCGGCAATCTGTTGTGCGGCAGAGGGTTTTATAGCGTTTGTAACGCCGGGACTGTCTGTTGATGTTGTCCGTTTAGAACCAGCTATTCTTTGCCCGGTCGGCCTACGAACCTGACCGCCGCGAAGACCTGAAATGGCCGGAACTGTAATCACCAATAAACAGCAGGACACGATTGAAAAGCGAATAAATCGGCGTATTGTCATTGCTTCGTACTTTCAAAAAAGACTGTTCAGCTATGATTCAGCTGACGCTCAGTGAGTTTCACCTACGGCGAATCTCACCAGTATCCGGTATCCCCATTTCAATTCTTCCCAATAATTTCTTGAATCAATCAGGCTCTGGACCGCGACCTGATCATCTTCAGCCAAGTCATAAGACAAGATGGTAGTGCCTTTAAATTAAAGGCAGCAGGCTATTGTTGAAACCATTTATCGCAACATTGTAAAGCTAACAGTAAACAGCCGAAGAGTCAAAGCGCGTGCGTTAATTGCAACGAAGGCTTAAGGACAGAGCGATTTTCGAAGGCCAAGAGGCCACTGTTCGAAGGGTGTGGTTCAAGTTTTTGGGAGTAATCAGTAATTTGCTTATCTAAAGCCTCGTTCACGAGCCTTTCCCGAAGGGTTAATAGACCGGCTGTTTTACAGCCGGGAAAGCGAGTCCACCACCCGTATAGCGCGTTTCAACGCACTTCTGGATTGGCTTTAGCCACCATACATAGCTAAAGCAGGCCAAAAGGAAGGACGCTGAAAGCGCCCTCAAAGAATTTCCGGCCGAGTAATATACGCCGTCAAACGACGTGTCTAGAAACCCTGCGGGAAACCTGCCTGAAAGGCAGCTGCAAGAAGAGGATCAGATCACCCAAAAATTTGAACTACAATCCTGTTCGAATATCATGCAAGAGAAGCTGCGAATGAAGAGTTAGACTTATGAATAGTCGACTGTGACGACGTTGGAACAGGATAAATCACGGTCTCACATTAGGCATCGAACCATTCTTCTTATTCTAAATCGAATTGGTCTTCACCCAGCAACCATTTCCGGGCGGGCTCAACGTCATCGAAGATGGCGATTCTCAGCCCTCTACACTCGGCGATGGTCGAAAACATACGCGCCAGACCGTAATGGAATGTACCGTGAACCACCAGCGCGATCTGGCGGTCTAACTGCCCGACGATTGAGCCGAGAATTCTTACCCTCGCCTCAGCTTCCGCATATGTAAAATTCGCCGCGGAGTTGCGCGCGTCGATCAGGAGCTTAGTACCTTTATGAAATGATGGATCGGAGAGTGCTTCGTTTAGTCCATTTTTGTAGTCTTCGAGGGTGTAATGACCAGTCAGCTCGTAATTCAGGATGTTGTTGTCGAATTGGTGCGATGGCATAGCCCCTCCACATGCCAAGACGATCCGGATACCGGCGGGAATTGATTTTTTGGATGGAATTTATTAAGTATCCCCTACCGTCGATGAAGGTAGATAGTAATTTATGTTCGAGAAATGGTCTGTGACCGCCGTCACAATGGTTGAGCAGTTCAGGGTACCAGCTTTAGCTTGCCTGTTTCAGAAAGCAGCAGCCCTAAAGGCTGGGCTCCGAACTTCGAAATCGTTGCGATGAAGCACGAGTTCAAATGGTTGACCAGGCAGCGGTCCGCCGGGATTAACGATCGGTCCGCTTACTACCGGTAGCGTATGAATATTGCCGGCAATGAAGTTAGCCAGCGTCACCAGATCCTGAATCGTTATCTGCCCGCTGCCGTCCTGAAATACATCGCCTGAGATCTTTTGCGTTGGGCTTGGTGTTATGTTGCCCGCTATTATATTTGCAAGGACGACCAGATCCTGCACCGTCACTTGTCCATCACCTGTCAGATCGCCAGAGACAATGTTTATGTTTGTCAGGTCAAATGTTGCAGCAGTGTTCACTCCGTCGACAGTCGCGGTGACGGTATAGCTGCCCACCGACTGATTTGCTGTAGGAATTGGCGACAACGCACGACCATTGACGTCGGTCGTCGATGTAGCAGAGATATTATTTTCAGGGAATACAGCGCCGGCACTTCCATTGGGCACTATAGTGAAAGTAACGGTAGCATTATTAACAGGAATGCCAGAGCCATCGAGTACCGTCGCCTGAAGTGGTGACCCGAAAGCAAGACCTACACCTGCGTTTTGTGATGTTCCGGCCGTTGCTGAAATACTGGCCGCGGGTCCGGGCGTTACGTTGCTCAGAGAGAAAGAAGCGACGGGGACATTATTGCCCACATCCGCCGTCACAACATAACTTCCGGTAATGTTATTGGCGGTGAACAGAGGAGTGGTTGCTACTCCGCTCGAATTAGTCGTCGTGGTGAATGAAGAACCGCCGCCAGAGAATGTGCCGCTAGCACCGGTTGTCGGAGCGGTGAATGTGACGCTGACTCCGGGCATTAAAGCACTGTTCGTGTCTCGAACTGTTGCTTGGAGTACGACAGGGAAGCCAGCCCCGGGAGCTGTGCTCTGGGGTGTTCCAGCACTTGGAACAATACTCGAAGGCAAATCAATATTTGTCAGACTGTATGATGCAACTGGTACGTTTCCGCCTACACTGGCCGTCACCGTATAATTTCCGGCCTTATTGTTCGCTGTGAAGGAGGGCGCAACAGCTACTCCATTAAAGTCTGTGACAACAATGGCCGAAGTAACATTACCAGCGAAAGTACCGCTCGGTCCGGCACTGGGAGAGGTGAAAGTCACGTTAATTCCCGACAAAAGATTGTTGTTAGAATCGCGAACTGTTACCTTAAACGGGATCGAAAAAGTGGCCCCCGGAAGCGCGCTTTGGGGTGTGCCTTCGGTCGCAGTCACAACTGACGGCACGGCAAGGTTGACAAGCCCAAACGACGCTGGCAATGCCTTGCCCGGAATGTTTGCAGTCACGCTATAGCCACCGCTGATATTATTCGCGGTGAACGCTGGGGCGGTCGCGATGCCGTTGGAGTTTGTGGCTGCTGTGGCCGATAAACTACCGCCAGAAAATGTTCCACTGGCGCCGTTGGCCGGCGCCAGGAACGTTACACTCAGGCCATTTAACGGAACGTTATTCGAATCGCTAACAAACACTTGGAACGAATTTGGAAATACCGTTCCGATTTCTGCGGTTTGAGGCGACCCTGCTTTCACTGAAAGACTAATAGCGAGATTGTTCAAGTTAAATGAGGCAGGCGTTGCTGCGCCCGGAACGCTTGCTGAAACTGCATAGTTACCGACGGTATTATTCGCGGTGAATGCTGGCGCGTTGGCAATTCCACTAGAGTTCGTGGTAACGGTTACTGATGTGTTGCCGCCAGGAAAAGTTCCGCTGGCGCCGCTGGACGGAGCAGTGAAAGTCACGCCAAATCCCTGAAGTGGTCCGTTATTCGCGTCGCGAACTACAGCCTGAAAGGCCGCAGGATACATAAATCCGACTGCAATGCTCTGGGAAATACCAGCAGTTGACGCAATGCTGGATACAGGCGAAGTGTTTGTCAAACCAAAACTGACTTGGGGCAGCGTTGGACCTATACTAGCTGCGACTGAGTACGACCCTGGAAGTTCATTTGCCGATGGAATAGGTGAAACCGCAACGCCGCCTGAATTAGTGATGGCGGTAAAGGAATTAGCTCCGCTAACGAGTGCGCTCGGCCCTGATGAAGGTGCGGTAAAAGAAACAGTCACTCCGCTAATATTAATTCCGGATTCGGTCACCGTCGCCTGCAAGGGCTGACCAAAAGGAGTCAGTACTCTTGTCGATTGAGAACCGCCTCCGCTTGCCGTCAGAGAATAAACTGTGCTAACAGGTCCAATATCTGTATTTCCGCTCCCTACCCGAAATGTGCCTCGCTGCTCGCGATCAGCGAGTCTCACTAGCCGACCATTTTTGATGGCGGGGCTATTCGGTTGCGGCAGCATCGTTGGAGTAGACCCGCCATAGTTCCCAAGTGGCAGCAATAGAGGACTTGCCCCCGTGATATCAGTCGGCGCCAGCGCGGCTAAGGCATTTGGATTCGGACGTTGAAAAAGATTAAATCCATTGGAAACAAATCCGACACCGCTAATATCCGGATCGGACGGAGCGGACCCGACCAGGAGTCCTCCTGCGATGATGCTGTTCTTGAAAGGAACGCATCCAGGCGCGTCGGATGTGGCCACGTTCCCGCCAATATTCGCGGAGTTCCCAAAAATAGTAGTATCTGTAACCGATACATTGCCTACACAACTGATCTGCCCTGTGTCGAATTCTATACCACCACCTTTTCCCGAAGGTCCGGTCGTGTTTCCCGCAATAGTAGTGTCTGTTATATTTACTGAGAGCGAAAAGCCGAGATGAATGCCTCCGCCCCCGCCAGAACCTGCAGTGTTATTAACAACGGCGCTTCTGATAATCGATAAATCTCCCTGGTCGACATCAATGCCTCCGCCGGATGTGATAGAAGAGCGTGATACATCGTTGTTAGCGACCACAGAGTCGATCAACGCAAATCCTGTATTTAACCTTACAAGGACGGCTCCGCCACCTCCAGACGTATCTGTGCTTGACGGCGCTCCATCGCTGAGAGTCAAACCCGCGACGGTAACCCCTGTTGGTGTGAGTCCGTTTTGCGAGGGAAAAATAGTGAAGATCCTTGATTTATGGCTGCCACTGATCGCCAAGACGTTCGCGCCCGGTCCTTGGATAATGAGGTTCTTTGTAATAACAATCTCGCCGCTTGTTAATGCGATTATCCCTGTTACGTTGGGCGCAAAAGTCACAGTACTGTTGTTGCAAGCGTTCTGTACCGCATCGCGCAATGACCCGGGACCACTGTCTGAATTGTTAGTAACGATTGGCGAACAGTTGTTTGTCAGATGAAAGTCTACTGACAAAAATAAGAAATCCTGAGTCATTGCGGTAATCACAACACCTCCAGGATTATTATTTGCCGTGAAGATGGACGTCGTTGCTACACCGTTAGAATCGGTTATAAATGTGTTAGAGCCCGGAAAGGTAATACTCGGTTCAAATGGTTCTCCGGCAAAGAAGGTCACGGATATACCGGGCATAGGGTGATTGTTCTGGTCTAGAACACTGACTTGAAGAGGAAATCGGTATGCAGTTCCGGGAGCCGCACTCTGATTGTCGCCCGATATTGCTATGATTGATGTGAGGACCGGCCCCGCAATGTTCAACGGCGTAAAAACCTGTCCGAATGAACATATCGCATCGGTTATGTCTGACTCCACGAGAAAATTTCCAGCCCGAGTAGGCGTACCTGAAATCGTATTGCCGGAAAAAGTCAGTCCCGCCGGTGCATTCTTTACCTGCGATGTGTTGAAACCGCTGCCTCCACCAGATATCAGGGTCTGTGGAGGGTAAGGCACGCCTATGGCTCCGGGTGGTAAAGGAGATGGTGACACCGTGAAAGGGCTACAAGTCGGACCGCCGACGCAGGCATGAAATGAGGTTGTCAATGTGTATGACGAACCGATTCCGGCGCCGGGACTTGTTTCGACAACCACGATTTGAAACTGAGCAAGATTAGGAACGTTAAAACTAAAAGTCTGTTTTGCTCCCGAAGAACCAGCAGCGCCGATCATACCGGTCGTGGGGCTGGTCGGATCATAAATGAAATATGCCATCGCATAAAGATTCGCGCCGTTTGAACTTTCAAACGTCACCGTGACGCATTGATTAATTCCTGTGTTGGCAAATGAATATTGATCGAAAGCTCGCGCGCCGGTCAGGTCTGCCATTGTCGGGTTTAGCGAGTTGTTCCCGCAACTGCTCTTTTTTCCGTCGAGAGCCGGCATTCCTGTCTGCATTCCAGTATTTGAAGTGAACTCCGGGCTGATCTGCGGATGCCCGAGTGTTGCGTTAATCTCGGGCATAGGTTTTCCAGTTGTCACTGTTACTGTCAACTGCTGTGGGCTTGGAATTCCGTCGAACGTGACCAGCAGGAAAAGTTGAATTTGCGACCCGCAAGGAGTCCTTGGTTCAATAGCAAAAGTAAAAGGAGTCGTTGTATTTGCTTTGCTATTTGATGCAGAGATAGTTCCATACGAAGCAAAACTTTGACCAACCACCGCTCCCGACTCCAGCGAAGTGAATTGTGACACCGGAGGCGCCACTAATCTTGCCGAAACATTGGTTGCCGTGGCCGAGGATGGGTTGGTTAATGTGATTACAAGATTTACACCTTCGCCAGGTTCAATCGATCCGTTGTGATTGCTGAAATCTCCTTCGGTTACGTTCACAGCGCTGACTTTCAGATGCAGTTCCGGTGTTGGCTGAATCGATTGCAGGGCATTAAAGGCTTGTATGATTCCGGCGCCACTGACGTTATCAAATCCTGTTGACTCAATATCGAGTGCAGTATTCATCAGCACAGTTCTGATCTGCTGCGGAGTCAGCGAGGGATTGGCGGATTTGAGCAAGGCAGCGATTGCTCCCGCATGCGGAGCGGCTGCGGACGTACCAAAGAATAAGGTTGATTGAAGGTCGGGAAAGCCAGAATCAATACTAACTCCATCGGCAGCAGTTATGTCGGGTTTGTTTCTAACCAAGCCGCCGTTTGTACTGAACAAAACATTGCCAGGCGTAATTGGAGTACCTGCGGAACTGTAAAAAATTCGGCGGGGGCCATCAGAAGAGTAGTTCTCTACCACGTTTGACTGCGAAAAAGGATTCGGAAATGGGCCCGAGGGCGACTTCGAGTTAAATGCGGTAGACGCCGGAGTTGCGGCCACGCTAAAAGCGTCAGCCGCGGCAGAGTGTCCGTGCGTTTGCCCTGTTGTCGCCACTGTGAGAGTTCCTCCAAATGTATTTAGATTTATTGCACGCACCGCGGCGGTATTAGTCTTTAAGACCACCAGCACATCGCCAACTACAGCCGAACGGGAAATAATCCCTTCAAAAGGATCCTGGCTGCCACTCTGTACGTTTGTTGAAGACGCCTTAACAACCGTGAGAGCAGCATTCATCAAAAACAGGTCATAATCGTTATTAGATGCGCCCTGAGGATCCGACCATGTTAGAGTGTATGCTTGTCCTAAGGTGGTGACGGGATCTCCTTCAACTGGAGAAGACGGCGTGCCGAAGTTAAGAACCGTGCCGGTTTTACCACTACCCGGAATGGTTAAAGTCGAACCAGCGTCATTGAAATCACCTTCCCAAACGCCTGCAGTATGCTTTGCTACGGAACCTTCGTTTCCTGCGGCCGAAAAATAAAGCGCTCCGTCCGCACTCACCGAACTGACAGCCTGAGCCACAATGCCATCTTGAAACGCGGGCTCGTCAAAATAGCCAATGTCATCAATGATAATGTCGCAGTTATTCGGAGTCGATCGTAAGGCAAGAATGTTCTCGGCAAAACTGGCCTCGCTGACAACGGCTGTCGCGAAAAATAGCTGAGCTCGCGGCGCTATGTCGTGGACGATTTGAAGCATATCCGATCCTTCGTCCGAGCCTTGGTTAATCGGCAGGTCTTGAACGACTGTCACGGGCGTTAGATTTCCGAATGGATTACCTGGTCCGGGAAGGTTTCCGTTAGCAACAAGTGTGGTGAGTCTGCCCAGGGAATTAAGGCTATCCGACAGCACGCCAATCCTTACGCCTTCTCCGCTGTAACCGAATGCATCGCGAACGTCGTCAGCACGGTGGGTTCGGTCACCCTCAGAATCGATCATGCCTGTGAACATCGGAGCCGCTGCGGAATGAGCAAGATAGTTCAGCAATTTATTTCTGACCTTTTCGGCCCGATCGTTGAAAGAAGCGCGCCAAGCCGTAGGTGGTATAGGCGAACTTGTGTTTAATGATTGTTGATTGTCATTGTTGGATCGTCGCGCGCCCGTTCTGTACGATTGAACGGCAGTTTGGAGAAAACTAACATCTCTAAATCCTGCAACTGTTTCAACATCTGACAGGCTGATCCGAGCACGGATTGTTCCGTATTGAGCGGCTGCGTGAATAATCGCACCACCGAGATTTTGAATTCTGGATAAAAGATCATCGGTAACCGTGGCACTGATGTCCACCAGCAAATCGCCCGAGTCTTCTGCATTAACTTCCGCACGTACAAGCTGAACTCCGGCGGCCATCTGCTGGCCGCGGAATTCGCGCACCGCCTGCAATAACTGCGAATCTATTTTTCGCTGCGCAGGTGTCCGCTGCTCTTTTTCTGCAAGGAGAGCGGCGATTTGTTGACGGCCAGATTCCGTTATCCGAGTCGATCGTGCTGCTTCCGGAGACTGGATGCTGCCAGCCCGTTGCTGCGGCTTCCCGGCGCCGTTAACCATAGTGGACGCGCTGAGCTTACCAAGGTGCGGAAGTGCCGTTGAAATAATCGCCAACGCGCAGCCCGATATCAAAATGAGCGAGAATCGGAAAAACGAATACAGTGATCGATTTGTGCCAGGGGATCGCTTCCGCATTCTTAGTAACCTCTTTTTTCTGCCGGATTAACAATCGGTCCGCTAACGACCGGTAATGAATGGATATTGCCCGCAATGAAATTGGCCAGCGTCACCAGATCCTGAATAGTTATCTGACCTGTATTGTCCTGGAAAACATCTCCGCAGACTTTCTGAGTCGGCGTAGAAGTTATGTTGCCAGCTATTATATTTGCCAGAATCACCAGGTCTTGTACCGTGACTTGACCATCTCCGGATAAGTCGCCAGATACCACGACGATGTTAGCCAGATTGAAGTCAGCACTGGAACTTCCTTGTACAGACGTAGAAGCTGTAACGTCAAAACTTCCAATGATGTTATTTGCGGTGAGCGTTGGAGCGGTAGCTCGACCGTTGACGTCGGTGATAGCCGTTGCTGCGTTTTGATTGCCGGTGAAACTTCCCGTGGCGCCGCTGCCGCCTGGGTCCACTTGAAAAGTTACGGTAATGCCGCCAACAGGTATGCCGGAAGCATCAGCGACCGTGACCTGCAATGGCCCATAATCAATGTTCAGGCCGGCCTTTTGGCCTTGACCTTGGGTAGCAGTGACAGTGGCGGGTTGCCCAGGCGTGACGTTATTCAAACTAAAAGAAGCAGGGGTCGGATTGCCGGCGATACTCGCGGTCACCGTATAAGAACCGATGCTGTTATTAGCAACAAACAGTGGCGCAGTGGCGACTCCACTGGAATCAGTGTTGATGGACACCGACAGTCCGTTGCCATTGAATGTTCCGCTTGCTCCGTTTGATGGCGCAGTAAACAAGACGCTCACATTCGAAAGCGGATTGCCATTGCCGTCGAGAACCAAAGCCTGAAGCGGAATAAGGAAATTCGCTCCGGGAGCTGTGCTTTGTGGCGACCCGGTCTTGACCGAAACAGTTGGTGGAAGATTTGTCAGGCTGAAGGACCCAGGCTGGACATTGCCGTCAACACTCGCGGTTACAGAGTAACTTCCCACGATGTTGTTTGCGGTGAAAGCCGGTGCGGTAGCTACTCCGTTCGAGTTGGTAGCCACAGTTACAGATGTGACACTGCCGGCGAACTTGCCGCTCGCGCCGGTGGTGGGTGCACTGAAGGTGACGTTGATTCCTTGCACAGGTCCGTTATTCGAATCGAGAACTGTGGCCTGTAATGCGACTGGAAATTGCGCGCTCAGGGCCGTATGTTGAGGCGATCCAGCGGATGCCACAATGTTCGAAACCACTTGAATATTTGTTAAGTCATACGAAACCGCAGGAAAAGATGAACCGATGCTGGCTGTCACAGTATATGAACCGGCAAAACCATTGGCAATGACCGTCGGCGACGTTGCCAATCCGTTGGAATCTGTGATGACAGTGGCGGTATTCGATCCGCCGAACAATGCGCTTGCGCCTGAAGACGGAGCAGTGAAAGTGACTGTTGCTCCGCTAATGGGAACTCCTGACTCGGTAACCTTTGCCTGCAATGGCGATGCAAAAGGCTTTGTAGCATTTGCCGATTGTGGGGTTCCACCGATTAATGAGAAGCTGTAATCTGTACCCACAGATCCAATATCTGAACTTCCTGTTGGTCTACGCAGGAACCCACGTTGATCAAGGTCAGCAAGAACTGCCTGCGCTCCAGCATTGATTGCCGGACTGTTTGGTTGCGGAGGCATGCTTGGCGTTGGACCGCCATAATTTCCAAGTGGAAGTAAGAGCGGGCTTGCTCCGATGATATCTCCAAAGCCAGGAAAAAACGTTGCAGAAGATGTGTCCTGAATTATATTGTTTTGCCCACTGCCAAAAACACTGCCATTTAAATCCGGACCAAGAGCCGATGTCCCGATCAATATTCCACCTGCTACTATGCTGTTGCCGAATCCACACTGTATTGATCCACCCGAGAAATTGGCTATATTGCCACCAACGTTCGCCGAGTTTCCAAAAATCGTAGAGTCCGTAATGCCGGCGGAAAATCCCCTTGAGTCCGGCGCTATCTCTAACTCAATTCCGCCACCTTTTCCCGATGGACCGGTTTTATTTCCTGCGATCGTAGTGTTGGAAATAATTATCGTTCCCGAAGATATTAGGTGTATTCCGCCGCCGTTTAGACCGGCAGTATTATTGATAACTGCGCATCGTGTAAGAGTAAGAGTTGCGCTAGTGGCCGCCTCGATTCCTCCCCCTGACGGAACTGCGGAATTGGATACATCGTTACCTGAAACAACCGAATCCACAAGCGTCAACCTGGCCAAATTCAGCAGAAGTACTCCCCCTCCACCTCCACTTGTGTCTGAACTCGAAGGCGCGCCATCTCGGATCGTTAATCCGGATATAGTTGAACCAGTGCCCTCGAAGAAATTGGCATTTGCGGTGAAAACCCTCGATCTGTGACTGCCGCTTATGGAAAGTACATTTGCTCCGGGACCTTGGATAGTTATGTTCTTGCTGATAACAATCTCTCCACTGGTCAACGCAATTGTACCTGTGACGTTTGGAGCGAAGGTTATGGTGCTGTGATCACAGGCATTCGTTACCGCATCACGCAATGATCCGGGCCCGCTATCGGCGTTATTAGTCACCACAGGGGCGCAGCTATTGTTGAGATTAAAAACTGCACCAATATTGCCAAATCCGTTAGAAACAAGTGCGGAGAAAAAGTACGTTCCTACAACGGAATTGGCTTTGAATGAAGAACTCGTTGCGATGCCATTAGCATCGGTAATGTATAGATTACCTCCGGCGAATGTTCCACTGGGTGTCGACGAAAAGTTATTCGTTGAAGGATCAAAGAAAACCGCAACACCCGGAAGCGGTTTGTTGGCTTTATCTCGCACAATTACTTTGAGCGGCAACGGAAATGTAGTTCCTGGTGGCGTGCTTTGGCCATAGCCCGATAGCACCGCAATCGACGCAGGTAAATCTCCGCTGATATCAAGTTCTCGGCTGACAGTATTTCCCTGACAGATTGGATCCAGAATATCCGCGCCAATAATGAATTCACCGGCTTGTGTTGGCGTACCTGAAAGGGTGTCGCCGGAAATGACCATTCCGCCGGGCAATGATAGAGCAAATAACGGCCGCAGAGAGACAGTATTAAGCCCACTACCTCCTGTCACAGTAAACTTTTGAGGAGCGTAAGGAACACCAAGTGCCGCCGCCGGCAAGGATGCCGGCGAGACTGAGAATTGATTACAGGCAGGAGCTGTTGCGCAAACCGTTAAGGGCGAAACGGCAAGCGTATACGGCGACCCCACCGCCCCGCCGGGTGTAACCTCATGAACGACTACGAAAAAACGCTGACCACCAACGGCCTTAAAGCTGAAGCTTTGCTGTGTTCCGGATGAACCCGCGGCGCCAACCAGCTCACCACCAGCAGGTTCCGTCGGATCGTATCCAAAGAGGTTATAAGCAGTAACGTAAAGATTCGCACCATTCGGGCTGTTCAAAGTAACGGTAATGCATTGATCCGGACCCCGATTTATAAAGGTATATGCGTCAAACGCACGTAGACCGGTTGAATCTGCCAGCCCCGGATTGGTGAAAGTTCCTGGACAAGACGTAGCCGAACCGTTTCGCTTTATAATCCCGGTTTGGGTGCCGGTAATCGCTGTGAACCCCGTGCCAGACGCTGGATTGCCGAGCGTTGAAGAAATAGGCGCGAGCTGTCCTCCGGTGTTCACTGTAACAGGAAACTGCTGGGGACTTGCGCCGCCGTCAAAAGAGACGATCAGGAATAATTGAACTTGCGACCCGCATCCGACAAAGGTCGGAATTCCAACTTTCAGTGGAGTGGACGTATTAGTCGAGCTGCCAAACGCGGGAATCGTGCCATAC
>Ga0070741_10000883_pt1 | contig 99788 bp, 85 predicted proteins | sample Coa_R1_4_FD_66440 | JGI IMG/M metagenome (GOLD analysis project Ga0070741, IMG submission 66440) | Surface soil microbial communities from Centralia Pennsylvania, which are recovering from an underground coalmine fire - Coalmine... | ecosystem: Environmental > Terrestrial > Soil > Unclassified ... | reverse complement strand
AACGAAACGGCGTTCGTTCCCTACGGCGCGTACCGCGCGTCGGAACGAAACGGCGTTCGTTCCCTACGGCGCGTACCGCGCGTCGGAACGAAACGGCGTTCGTTCCCTACATCGTGCGGTAATGCTCCTGCAAACTCCTCACCCTCAGCTCCTTCATCTGCAACGCGCGTATCGCGCCCACTGCCGCTGCCGTCGCGGATAATGTTGTGAGCAGCGGCACGCGATAACGCACTGCCGCGCGGCGCAGCGCTTCGCCGTCGCTGTATGCTTGCCGACCGAGCGGCGTGTTCACAATCAAATCAATTTCGCCGCGCGCAATCGCATCGAGAATGTGCGGCGAACCTTCCGAGACTTTGTTCAACGTTTCCGCTTCCAGTCCCACGCGCCGCAGCCATTCCGCCGTCCCGCGCGTCGCGGACAATTGCCAGCCCAAGCGCGACAAATCGCGGGCGAGTTTCACAATCGCGCCCTTGTCGAAATCATTGACGCTCAAGAACGCGCGTCCGTGCGCGGGCAATATCGTGCCGGCTGCCATTTCCGCTTTTGCGAACGCGTGACCGAAACTCGACGCGTGTCCCATCACCTCGCCCGTCGAACGCATTTCGGGACCGAGACGTACAGGCGTGCCGTCGAATTTGTCAAACGGTAGGACCACTTCTTTGACAAAAAATCCGTCAATGTGCGGTTCGGCGGTGAATCCGATTTCGCGCAGAGTTTTGCCCGCCGCGATTTGGGCGGCGATGCGCGCCAAGGGCACACCCGTCGCTTTGCTCACAAACGGTACGGTGCGGCTCGCGCGCGGATTCACTTCCAGAACGTACACCACTTCATCTTTGATGGCGAACTGCGCGTTCATCAAACCGCGCACGCCGAGTTTCAACGCGATGCGCGTCGTATAGTCGCGCATGATGTCGAGATGATATTGCGAAATTTTGAACGGCGGCAAAACGCACGCGCTGTCGCCCGAATGAATCCCCGCTTCTTCAATGTGCTGCATGATGCCGCCAATCACAACCTCGCTTCCATCGCACACGCAATCCACATCCACTTCAAACGCGTCTTCCAAGTAGCGGTCAATCAAAATGGGATGTTCTGCCGCAACACTCGCGGCTTGTTCGATAAAATGCGCGAGGTCGGCGTCATCGTACACAATCGCCATCGCGCGTCCGCCCAACACAAATGACGGGCGCACCATCACCGGATAACCGATGCGTGTCGCCACGCGTCGCGCTTCGAGCAGCGAACGCGCGGTGCCGTGTTCTGGCGCGGGAATATCCAATTCGCGCAGCAGCGCGCCAAAACGTCCGCGGTCTTCGGCGATGTCAATCGCTTCAGGCGACGTGCCCCAAATTTTTACGCCCGCGTTGTCCAGCGCGCGCGCCAAATTCAACGGTGTCTGTCCGCCGAATTGAATCAACACGCCGTCGGGCTTTTCGTGTTCAATCACGTCCATTACATTTTCAAATGTGACGGGTTCAAAATACAAACGGTCGGCGGTGTCGTAATCGGTGCTCACCGTTTCGGGATTGCAATTGAGCATGATCGTTTCGACATCCAAAGCTTTGAGCGCATAACACGCGTGCACACAGCAATAATCAAACTCGATGCCTTGTCCGATGCGATTCGGTCCGCCGCCCAGAATCAAGGCTTTGCGCCGCGTCGTCGGTTCCGCTTCGTCAAATGCTCCCGCGTACGTTGAATACAAATACGGCGTGAACGCTTCAAATTCCGCCGCGCACGTATCCACGCGTTGATAAACCGATTTCACGTTCAATGCTTCGCGTTTCGCGCGAACTTGCCATTCACTCGCGCCGACCAAATCCCCAATCGCGCGGTCGCTGAATCCATCGCGTTTGGCGCGGCGCAACAATTCTGCGTTCAGCGAACCCAGCGATTCTTTTGCCAACGCGCGTTCGGTTTCGATAATCGCGCGCAATTGTTCCACAAACCAAATGTCATAGCCCGACTCGTTTGCCACATGCGCGATGTTCCAATTTTGCCGCAATGCTTCAACGACGCGAAACAATCGGTCGGCGGTGGGGAAACGCAAATCTCCAATTTCGATTTCCGAATTCCGAATTTCGAATTTCGAATTTGAGATTTCCAATCCTCTCACCGCTTTTTGCAACGCCTCGCGAAACGTCCCGCCCAACGCCATCACTTCGCCCACCGATTTCATTTGCGGACCCAACACGGCGTCGGCGTGGGGAAATTTCTCAAATGCCCAGCGCGGAATTTTCACGACGACGTAATCAATGCTCGGTTCAAAACTCGCGGGTGTCACGCGCGTAATGTCGTTTTTGATTTCGTCCAGCGTATAACCGACGGCGAGCAGCGCGGCGATTTTGGCAATCGGAAAGCCCGTTGCTTTGGACGCGAGCGCGGAGGAACGCGAGACGCGCGGATTCATTTCGATGACCAACAATTTTCCATCGCGCGGATTCACAGCGAATTGCACATTGCTGCCGCCCGTGGCGACGCCGACGGCGGACAAAACTTTTTTCGCCGCATCGCGCAAACGTTGGTATTCGCGGTCGGTCAGCGTCATCGCGGGCGCGACGGTGATGCTGTCGCCCGTGTGCACGCCCATCGCGTCGAGATTTTCAATCGAGCAAATCACCACGAATTGGTCTGCCGCATCGCGCATCACTTCCAATTCGTATTCTTTCCAGCCCAACACCGATTGCTCAATCAACACCTGATGCACCGGCGACGCGCGCAGCCCGCGTCCCGCGCGTTCGCGCAATTCTTCGGCGTTGTACGCAATGCCCGCGCCCGCGCCGCCGAGCGTGAACGACGGACGAATCAAAACGGGATAGCCAATTTTTTCCGCGAGCGCCAGCGCGTCGTCAACGCGCGTGACGGTATCGCTTTCCGGCACGTCGAGTCCGACCTCGCGCATCGCGTCTTTGAACAATTGGCGGTCTTCGGCGAGTTCAATCGAATGGACTTGCGCACCGAGCAGCTGCACATTGTATTTTTCCAAAATGCCGCGCTTGGACAATTCCACCGCGAGATTGAGCGCGGTCTGCGCGCCGACGGTGGGCAACAGCGCGTCGGGTTTCTCGTGCGCGATGATTTTTTCGAGAATCTCGACGGTCAATGGCTCGATATACGTCGCGTCCGCGAATTCGGGGTCGGTCATAATCGTCGCGGGATTGCTGTTGGCGAGAATGACGCGATAACCCTCGCGCCGCAAAACTTTGCACGCCTGCGCGCCCGCGTAATCAAATTCGCACGCTTGTCCGATGACGATGGGACCGGAGCCGAGAATGAGGATCGAATGGATGTCGGTTCGTTTTGGCACAAGGAAAACGAGATTGGAGACTAGAGACTAGAGACTAGAGATTCAGTTTCCAATCTCTAGTCTCCAGTCTCCATCATCTTGACAAATTCATCAAAGAGGTGAATCGCGTCATGCGTCCCGCCCGCGCTTTCGGGATGAAATTGCGCGGCGAGGACGTTAAGAGACGACGCGCGTAATCCTTCGACACAGTCGTCGTTGAGATTGAGATGCGTGATTTCGACGTGCGAGGGAAGCGATTCGGCGCGCACGGCGAAACCGTGATTGTGCGTAGTAATTTCGACGTGACCGGTGACAAAATTTTTCACGGGTTGGTTCGCGCCGCGATGTCCGAATTTAAGTTTGTACGTTTCGCCGCCGAGCGCGAGCGCGACGATTTGATGACCGAGACAAATTCCAAAAATCGGTTTGCGCCCCAACAACGCGCGCACATTCTCAATCGCATACGTCACCGCCGCTGGGTCGCCCGGGCCGTTGGACAGAAAAATTCCGTCGGGGTTCAACGCCAACACATCGTCGGCAGGCATTTGCGCGGGCACAACCGTCACGCGGCAGCCGCGCGCGGTGAGCAAACGCAAAATGTTGTGCTTGATGCCGTAATCATACGCGACGACGTGAAAGCGATGAGTGCGGAGGACTGAAGACTGAGGAGCGTATGCGTACCAATACGCGTCGGCGGGTTCGTTCCAATGGTACGGTTCGTCGCACGTCACGTACTGCACCAAATCCGCGCCGTTCATGTCGGGTGCGTCGAGCGCGAGGCGATGCAATGTTTCCGCGTCAAGGATTTCGGATGAGAGCACGCCGCGCATGACGCCGCGCGTGCGCAGATGGCGCACAAGCCCGCGCGTATCCATTTCCGAAATGCCGACGATGTTTTGCGCGCGCAAAAACGCGTCCAGCGATTCTTCGGCGCGCCAATTGCTGACGATGCGGCTCGCGTCGCGCACCGCGAAACCGGATAACCACACGCGCGCGGACTCCATATCCGCGCGATTGATGCCCGTATTGCCGATATGCGCCGCCGTCATGACGACGATTTGTCCGTAATACGAAGGGTCGGTGAGGACTTCTTGATAGCCCGTAAGCGAGGTATTGAAAACAACTTCTGCCGCGCGCGTTCCTTGCGCGCCGATTGCGACTCCGCGCCATTGCGTGCCGTCTTCCAACACCAACAATGCTTCTGCCATGTACAGCTCCTTGCGGTGGGTTGCACGCGGGGAGCATTATACGCGGGAATGAAGAGAACAAGAAACGCCGCTCATTTTTTACGGCGCTCGGTTTGTTTTGGCGCGACTGGGCTGTGCGTGGAAAAGGTCGAGTTGGACGATTTATCAAAATAGGCGAGAAATTGGTCAGGGTAAATTTCGCTAATGACACTCGTTACTGCATATCCAATGACGAGGAGAATGGGTCCGAATGGCAATAGCGATCCGACAGTAACAAAAATCAAAACAATCATGAGGAACCAACGCACAAACAACAAACCGAATGTCTTGCGCGACCATTTTTCGTCTGCGGGATTTTTTTGGAAACGGAACGCGTACCGCAACATGCTCGCGAGCGACAACGCCGCAATCGAGACCAACCCGAAAACAAAACCTTGGTCTGTCCACGCGTCTTGCCATTTCCAAGCTTGCGACAGGAGCACAAACAACATTTGCCAACCATCTAGCCATTTGCTCCAACACGTTTTATAATTGACTCTCGCCATGAGCGATTACGAACTCTACGCGCTTTCTCCGCTCGATGGACGTTACGCGCGCGCGGTGGACGCGCTGCGCGAATACCTGTCCGAATACGCGCTCTTGCGCGACCGCGTCGGCGTCGAGATTGCGTATCTCCGCGCGCTGTCACAGCGCACCCCGTTGGTGCGCCAACTGACTCCCGTCGAAGACCAATTTTTGCTGTCCCTCCTCGAATCCTTTTCACCGGCTGCCGCACAGCGCATTCAACACCTGGAACGCGAAACGCGGCACGATGTCAAAGCGGTGGAATATTTTTTGCGCGAACGTTTTGCGGAGACGACGCTGCATGACCTCGTGCCGTGGCTGCATTTCGGATTGACGTCGGAGGATGTCAATCAGACGGCGATGGCGTTTGAACTGCTCGAAGCGCGTGACGCGGTCATCTTGCCCGCGTTGGAAAAGGTCGCGCTTCGCGTCAAAGAGCTCGCGCAAACGTACGCGGCGACGCCGATGCTCGCGCGCACGCACGGGCAGCCCGCCGTGCCGACGACATTGGGCAAAGAATTCGCAAACTTTTACGTACGGCTGCGCGCGCAGCAGGCGCGCTTGCGTGAGCACAAATTTACTGCCAAACTCACCGGCGCGGTCGGCAATTTCAACGCGCTCACCGCCGCCGCGCCCCATGTGGATTGGCTCGCTTTTCACGCGCAGTTTCTCGATTCGCTAGGGCTCGCGCCGTCACTGCACAATACGCAGTTGATGCCGTACGACAATTGGATTGAATATTTTGACGCGCTGCGTTTGACCAATTCCATTCTGCTCGATTTGGTGCAGGACTTGTGGCGCTATATCAGCGACGATTGGCTGAAACAAAAAACGCGCGCGGGCGAAGTCGGTTCTTCGACGATGCCGCAAAAAGTGAACCCGATTGATTTTGAAAACGCGGAAGGCAATCTCGGCATTGCCAACGCACTGTTGGAATTTTACGCGCGCAAATTGCCGATTTCGCGTTTACAGCGCGACTTGTCGGACTCGACCACGCGCCGCACGTTCGGCGTCGCGCTGGGGCACGCGTTGGTCGCGTGGGAAAGCATTTTGCGCGGCTTGGACAAAATTGAGCCGGATGCGGAAAAAATGCGCGCCATGTTGGACGCGCATTGGGAAAGCATTACGGAAGGCGCGCAGACGATTTTGCGCGCGGCGGGAATTCCCGACGCGTACGAGCAGTTGAAAAGTTTCACGCGCGGCAAAGTGTTGAATCGGAACGCGTATTTGGTTTGGGTGGATTCGCTGGCGCTGCCCGATTCGATTCGCGAACAACTGCGCGCGCTCTCGCCGACGAGTTACGTCGGGCTGGCAGAGCAATTAACGCATCAAGCGATACAAGATTAGAAACAGCAAGGAGAAGCGAATCGCGCATCGGCATCGGCGATACGCGATTCGCGACAAGCGATACGCAAAATGTCCGTCACAGTGATCATCGGTTCGCAGTGGGGCGACGAAGGCAAAGGCAAAGCAATTGATTATTTTGCGCGCGACGCGGATTTTGTCGCGCGGTACAACGGCGGCAACAATGCCGGTCACACCGTCGTGAATGAACTTGGCACATTCAAAATTCATCTCGTGCCTTCCGGCGTTTTTTACCCGCACACGCAGTGTTTGATGGGCGGCGGTATGGTGATTGACCCCGCCGTGCTGTTGGAAGAAATTGGCGCATTGAAACGCGCCGGTCTGAAAATCGAAAAACGTTTGCGCATTTCGCCGCGCGCACACCTCATCCTGCCGTATCACAAAATTTTGGACGGCTTGTACGAAGACGCCAAAGGCGCGGGCGCGACGGGCACCACGCGGCGCGGCATCGGTCCCGCGTTCGCCGACAAACTTTCGTACAATGGTTTGCGTTTCGCGGATTTTATCGGCGGCACGTTTGACGAACGATTGCATGCGCAGCTCGGTTTGAAAAATAAAATCATTACGGCGTTGGGCGGCAGCGCGCTCGATTACGAGACCGTGCGCGACGAGTATTGGAATTATTACGAGCAATTGAAACCGTACATCGCCGAGCTCGCGCCGATTGTGCAAAAAGGTTTGGCGCAGAGCAAAAACTTTTTGCTCGAACAGGCGATGGGTTCGCTGCTCGACCCGGATTGGGGCACATATCCGTTTGTCACCGCGTCCACGACGCTCGCGTCTGCCGCGACGGCGGGGCTGGGAATCCCGCCGCGCAAAATTTCGCGCGTCGTCGGCGTAACCAAAGCGTACACTACGCGCGTCGGCGCTGGACCGCTGCCGACGGAGCTCGCGGACGACTATCCCATAAAACCGCAGCTCACCGAAACTGCCGCGACGACGGGACGTACGCGCCGCGCGGGTTGGCTCGATATTGAAATCATCAAATTCTCCGCGCAAATCAACGGCACCGACGCGTTGTTCGTCACGAAACTCGACACGTTGAGCGGCATTGACGAACTCCAAATTTGCGTCGGCTACAAATTGGACGGCAAAGCGGTGCACTATGCCGATTTGGATGCGGCGCGGCTGGCGCGCGTCGAACCGGTGTATCGTTCCTTCAAGGGGTGGCGCGAGGACCTTCGCGGCGTACGCAAATTTGTGGACTTGCCGAAAAACGCGCAGCGTTATATCGAAGCGATTGAAAAACTCACGGGCGTGCCGGTGCGCTACATTGGCAATGGTCCCGAACGCAAAGCCGTGATAAAACGTTGAATGCCGAAACGCCAAGCGCGCGTCCAAGCAGCGCGCCGAGAAGATTCTGTGTCACCTCTGCGCGTTTTTTTATCCTTCCAGAATGCGCCAACCGTTCGCGGCGGCAATTTTGCGTAACGCTTCATCCGGCGCAACCGCGACAGGTTGTTGGCTCAATTCCAACAGCGGCGCGTCGGCGGCAGTATCGCCATACGCGGCGACGAGCGTTCCATCGCCGATGTAAGCGCGCACGCGCTGCGCTTTGACCGCGTCCACGCCAATCGCCGCGCCAAGTTTTCCGGTCGCGCGCCCGTTCACGATTTCGAGCGGCGTGCTGACGCCGTGCACGCGCTCCAAATTCAATTTGCGCGCGAACGCATTGGTGACGGGTTCGTACGACGCGGATGCAATCAGAATCGTGCAGCCATTGGCGTGGTGCTGGCGCAATTCATCAATGACCGCTTGACGCCGTTTTGTCCACATTTCATTTTCGATGACCCATTCGGCAAGCGCGTCCAATTCTGGAATCGAATAGCCGCGCAGCAATGTTGCCTGGTCCCGAAGCCAGCGGTCTTTGAACGCTTGTTTGTCCAAGACGCCCGCTTTGACCAGCATAGCGCCGGGAAAATGCGTCGCAAGAAAAAAACGATACGCGTTGGCGCGTCTGTGCGTTTTCAAATACGCGCCGATGCCGCGCCACGCTTCGCCCGCGCTCAACGTGCCTTCCAAATCACTGGCGACAAAACAATTCATACATCCTCCGAAAATTTTCCATGACGACCCATGCCCTGACGAAAGCGCCGCGCGCCCGCCAAGGTTTCGCCCGACGCGATGACCGACATGCCGCCGCGAAATTCGTTCACTTGCGCGTCGCGCCAAGCCAAATCCCATTGCGCGTACGCCGACGCGCGGTCGGCGCGCAAACACTGCTGTGGGAATCGCGTGAGCTGCTGCGCGAGTTCCAATGCCGCGTCCAGCGCGCGCCCCGGCTCGGTCAAGCGATTGACCAAACCCATTGCCAAAGCTTCGTCGCCGGAGACCGCGCGTCCCGTCAAAATCAAATCGAGCGCGCGGCTCGCGCCAATCAAACGCGGCAAGCGAATGGTCCCCAGGTCAATCAGCGGCACACCCAAGCGGCGCGAAAAAACGCCAAAGGTCGCGTTGCGCGCGGCAACGCGCAAATCGCACCACGCCGCGAGTTCAAGCCCGCCCGCGACGGCATAGCCCTCGACGGCGGCGATGACGGGTTTGGACAATTGCAGGCGCGTCGGACCCATCGGCGCGATGCCGTCTTCGGTCAACGGATTCATTTCGCCGCGCGCGATGGCTTGCAAATCCGCGCCCGCGCAAAAGTTGCCGCCCGCGCCGGTCAAAACGGCAGCATCCGCATCGGCATCCGCGTCGAACGCGCGAAAGGTTTCGTACAGCGCGCGCGCCGTTTCCGCATCCACTGCGTTGCGTACGGCAGGACGATTGAGTGTAACCAAGAGCACGCGCGCTCGTACTTCTGCAAGTAGCTTGGTCATACGTTTGGACTCCGCTTCAACTGTACGAAAAAAACGACGCGATGCAATTCTGCGCCCAATGACGAATCACGCAAGTGCCGCGAGTTGCAAAAATAGATGCGTGTGCTATAAAGGACGCTCGAGATTGCTCTGTAAATTTTTTCCGTATGCGCGAATTGTTTCTGATTCTGGCTCTTTTCCTCCCGACCGCAACCCCCGGTGCGCAGATTGTGGCGCAACAGAATAATCAAGTGATTGACTGTCAAGCCGAAGGACGTCCGGTCATTACCGGCGAAGGCAGCGGCACGGGCATTGTGGTGCAAGGCAAAACGGGCGTGATTATTCAAAATTGCGCGGTGAGAGGTTTTGACCTCGGTTTGCTCGTCGCGGATTCGTCGAATGTGATAGTGCGGAATTCGGATTTCAGCGGCAATTACGTGGACGACAACTCGATTCTCGATTTGGGCGGATGGTTACCCAAGGGCGGCGTGATGTTTCAAAACGTCAGCAACTCGGTGATACAGAACGTGACCGCGACGGGAAATGTGCAAGGTATTCAAATCGTCCGGGGCGGGAACAATATCATCCGCGCGAACGATGCGAGCAAAAATCGCGGTTGGGGCATTCGGCTGCTCGAATCGTCGGGCAATCGCGTCGAAGACAATATCGCCAATTACAACAACCGCAGCTGTCCCGAGTGGGGGCATGACGCGGGCTGTGAATCGGCGGGCATCGTGCTCGTCAACAGCGACAATACCACCGTCGTCGGCAACACGGCGAATTTTTCTGGTGACGGAATTTATCAAGGCAACACGCCCGCGCGCGCGAGCCACAACAACGCGTTTTATTGGAACACGCTCAACGACAATGTGGCGAACGGCATCGAAGCAACGTTCTCGCACGACAATCGTTTCATCGGCAACGAACTGCAGCGCAACAATTACGCGCTCTGGCTCGGCTATGCGTCATACGCGCTCGTCAGTGGCAATTATACGAACGGCAATCGCGTCATGGACTGCCGCGCGGAACATGCGAGCAATATCGTGGTGGAAGACAATACCTTTTTTGATTGCCCGCCATAGAGAGAGTAAGCAGTAAGCCGTAACCAGTCCCCAGTCCCCAGTCTCCAATCATAAGGAGTTTTTATGGAACGTCGCATCATTCAAACTGATCATGCACCGAAAGCCATCGGTCCGTATTCGCAAGCGATTCGTTCCGGCGAGTTGATTTTTTGCGCCGGACAAATCCCGCTCGACCCGACAACCATGAAATTGGTCGAAGGCGATATTACCACACAAACGCGGCGCGTCTTGACGAATTTGAGCAATGTATTGGAAGCGGCGGGCAGTTCATTGAACCGCGTGGTCAAGACGACTGTGTTCCTCGTGGACTTGAATGATTTTCAGGCAATGAACGCGGTGTATGCAGAATTCTTTGCCGATCAGCCGCCTGCGCGTTCGACGGTGCAAGTCGCGCGTTTGCCCGCGGGCGCATTGGTGGAAATTGAAGCAATTGCCGTGACGAATTAAGTGAGAGGAACGTTCCGTCGAAAGCCCCGACGACATTTGCGAAAAATTTGTCATCGCGCGCGCGAACGCAGATAATACGACGCGCATCGCATTGCTGTCTCGAACCCCGTTCCTTTGGTCAGTTGCCAAATCACCCTTTTCGTTTATAATGATTTTGTCGGTAAAGGCTTTGCCGACAAAGTTGCTACGTACCCACCACTGCAAGTCGGAGTTAATTGAATGGATTCGGTTCACGGGAGCCAGGCGCCCCAGGGAGGAGAAACCTCACAAAACAAGAGTGAAACGACCAAACCGGTCGTCTCACGAAAAAAGGCTACGCCCAAGCCGGTTAACGACAACAACACCAATTTCATGGCTTCGCTGTCGGAAGAAGAATATACCTACAAACGTCCCAAATTTGGCGATATTGTGTCCGGTATCGTCGTGCGCGCAACGCCGCAAGAGATTTTGGTTGATATCGGAACGAAATCCGAAGCGATTATTGCCTCCAAAGAAGTGGATGAATTGGCGCGCGAAGGTAAACGCCCTCAAGTCGGCGATGAAATTCTTGCGTTCGTGTTAAAGTCCGAAGACCAGGAAGGGCTGACGGTCCTTTCCGTCGCGCGCGCCCAAGAAGAACGCGATTGGCGGGAAGCCGAAGTCTCGCAAAAAGCGGATGCCATTATCGAAGCCCAAGTTGCGGGGTACAACAAAGGTGGTTTGATTGTTCGGGTCGGCAAAATTCGGGGTTTTGTGCCGGCGTCGCAATTAGAGATTGCCGCGCGCGGGCGCGGCGAGCGCGATTTGACCGAACAGGACCTTGCCGCCCAAACGGGCAGGAAACTCAAACTCAAAATCATCGAAATTGACCGCGCGCGCAACCGCCTGATTCTTTCCGAGCGCGCCGCCATGCGCGAAGTGCGCCGGGATGCCAAAGCGCGTCTCTTGGAAGAAATTCAAGAAGGTGATGTGCGCACCGGCACCGTGACCAGCGTTGCTGATTTTGGCGTATTCGTTGATTTGGGCGGATTGGATGGTTTGATTCACGTTTCAGAATTGTCCTGGTCGAAAATCGGACATCCGAGCGAAATCGTCAAACCGGGTGATACCGTCCAGGTTCAGGTGCTCGGCATTGACCGTAACAAAAACCGCATCGCGCTCTCGATGAAACGTTTGACGCCCGAACCGTGGACGACCATCGAGGACCGCTATGCCGTCGGGCAATTGGTAAATGGCACGATTACAAAGCTCGCTTCCTTTGGCGCGTTCGCGCGCGTGGACGACGGGATTGAAGGATTGATTCACGTTTCGGAATTGTCCGACAAACGCATCAACCACCCCAAAGAAGTGCTCAAAGAAGGCGAGACGTACCAACTGCGCGTGATAAAAATTGATTCGGCGAAACGACGTCTCGGGCTTTCGCTCAAACGGGTGAACGACGAGAATTTTAGCGATTATGCTCAAACGGACGCCGAAGATTGGGAAGAGCAAGCAGAGGAATCGCAAGACGAAATGAGCCCTGCTGAAACGGAAAACGATTAAGTGGGATATGGCGTCCCTGCCGAGGAACGGCGGACGCCTTTTATTTCATTCGATGGACTAGATTCTGGCATGAGATACAAACGTATCATGAGTGACGACGGTTGGTGTTTTGCACTTTAAATTCAATCGCACAAATTCATTGCCGTAAGACGTCGCGTCGAGAGCGCATATTCCATAGGTTCCATTGCGCTGGCGGCGCGTTTGTTTTACAATATAGGTGCTCCGCGACGACAAATCGGTTTGAACTCGGAGGCAAATGCCATCGTCTATCTTGCAAAGCTGTTTTGACTCTGGGCGTAAGAATCCTTCCCCGCAAGCATCCAAGTCGTACGGCAGCGCGGTGGTAGGATTTGGTTTGCCGGCGAAGACGCGGCAAGAAAATCGTAAAATACAATATCGCTCTGCCTGGTCCGCGAACCGTTCGGACGGGCACACATCGAGCTCGACACAATGTTGCGCACGGACACGGAAATTTTTGGTTGTTCGCATCGGACTCGTCTATCGTATGGATGTAACGGAAAAATTGAGGTGACACGTGATGTCCGACAAGTTTGACAAATTCACCAAACGCGCGCGCCGCGTGCTGACGTTTGCACAAGAAGAGGCGCAGCGTTTGAATCACAATTACATCGGCACAGAACACATTTTATTGGGACTGATTCGTGAAGAGGAAGGTCTCGCCGCCAAGGTCCTCCGCGACCTTGGCTTGGACCAAACGCGCGTGCGTCAGGTCATTGAGGAAATTGTCGGACGCGGGCAAGCCGCGCCCGGCACGCGCCTCTCACTCACGCCGCGCACCAAACGCGTGATTGAACTCGCGGTGGATGAAGCGCGCCGTATGGGGCATCATTACATCGGCACGGAACATTTGCTGCTCGGGCTCATTCGCGAAGGCGATGGTATCGCCGTCAATGTTTTGAAATCCCTGGGCGTCTCGCCGGATAAGGTGCGTTCCAACCTCGCCAAAGAGGTGATGAATGCCACACCGTCGCAAGCGGAGCAGGAACGCAGCAGCGCGGCGAAACAAAAACGCGGCGATTCCAAAACGCCACTGCTGGACCAATTAGCCATTGACCTGACGGCGTTGGCGGAAGACAACAAACTCGACCCGGTCGTCGGGCGGCAAAAGGAAATCGAACGCGTCATCCAAATCCTCTCGCGCCGCACGAAAAACAATCCCGCATTGATTGGCGAACCGGGTGTTGGCAAAACGGCGATTGTCGAAGGACTTGCCCAGCGCATCGTTGCCGGACAAGTGCCGCAGCAGTTATTGAGCAAACGCGTATTACAACTGGATGTCGGCTCCTTGGTCGCGGGCACGATTTATCGCGGTCAATTTGAAGAGCGCATGAAGCGCGTGATTGACGAAATCAAAGGCAGCAAAAGTATTCTCTTTATTGACGAAATCCACATGGTCGTCGGCGCGGGCGCGGCGGGAAGCGCGGTCGACGCGGCGAATATCCTCAAACCGGCGCTGGGACGCGGTGAACTGCAGTGCGTCGGCGCAACGACGATGGAGGAATATCGCAAGCACATCGAATCCGATGCCGCCCTCGAACGCCGCTTTCAACCCGTCAAAGTGGAAGAACCCAGCGTCGAAGAAACCATCGAAATCTTAAAGGGCGTACGCGAACGCTACGAGCAGCACCACGCGCTCAAAATTGGCGACGACGCGTTGACCAGCGCGGCGCACCTGGCGGCGCGGTATGTGACGGACCGATTCTTGCCGGACAAAGCCATTGATTTAATTGATGAAGCATCTTCGCGCGTGCGGATGTACAAAGTGCCCAAGCCGCCCGCGTGGGACGAGATGAATGACGACCTCAAGTTGATTCAACAGCGCAAAGAAGAAGCGGTGGACTCGGAAGAATTCGACGAAGCGATTGAATTGCAGAACCGCGAGCGCGCCATCAAGGAAAAATTGAAACAGGCGCAGATGAGTTTCACCGAATTTTCGGACAGCGCGATGCCGATTGTGGGCGCGGAAGATATTGCCGAAGTCGTGTCCATGTGGACGGGTGTGCCGCTGACACAAATTTCGGAAGCGGAAACTTCGCGCTTGCTCAAGATGGAACAGGCGCTGCACGAACGCATTGTCGGGCAAGACGACGCCATAAACGTCATCTCGAAAGCGGTGCGGCGCGCGCGCGCAGGCTTCAAAGACCCGAAGCGTCCCATCGGTTCATTCATCTTTTTGGGACCGACCGGCGTCGGGAAAACAGAACTCGCCAAGACACTTGCCGAATTCATGTTCGGCAAAGAAGATGCCTTGATTCAGATTGATATGTCTGAATTTATGGAACGGCACAGCGTCGCGCGTTTGGTCGGCGCGCCGCCCGGATACATTGGTTACGAAGAAGGCGGTCAGTTGACCGAAGCGATTCGGCGCCGTCCCTATTCGGTCGTGCTACTTGACGAAATCGAAAAAGCGCATCCCGAAGCGTTCAACATTCTCCTGCAAATTTTGGAGGAAGGACATCTTGCCGACGCCAAAGGACGCAAGGTAGATTTCCGCAATGCGATTATCATTATGACGTCGAACATCGGAGCGGAGGCGATTCAACGCGACAGCGGTCTCGGCTTTGCCGTGAAAAAGGACGAGCAAAAGGCGAGTGAAGACGCCTACACCAAGATGCGCGAAAAACTCATGGGCGAGCTCAAGCATTTGTTCCGCCCCGAGTTTCTCAATCGCATTGACGGCATCGTCGTGTTCCGCGCCTTGACGCGTGACGACATTTTGCAAATTGTAGATGTGCAGCTGCGTCTGCTGAAACCGCGTCTCGATGAACACAACATCGAACTCGAGATGACAACGGCAGCCAAAGAACAATTGGCGCGCGAGGGCTATGACCAACAGTTTGGCGCGCGCCCGCTCAAACGCAAGATACAACAGCTCATCGAAGACCCGCTTTCGGAAGGGGTGTTGTCCGGCGAATTCAAAGACAATTCCAAAGTGATTGTGGATGTGATTGACGGACAAATCAAACTCGTTGCCGATGACGCGTTGACGGTGGACAAGACGTTGGAAGAATTGGCAACGCCGGCATAAACCAAGACCAAGTAAACGCCCGCTCCGTTTTTGCAGAGCGGGCGTTTTTTATTGTGTCAGCTTGCGCGCGGCGGCAAGCGCCTTGTCCAATTCGGCGGCGCTCTGCGCGGCAAAGGCGCGCGCAGCGTCGAGATTTAAAGTTTGCGTGAGGATGAGGCGCTGCCACGCGACCGCGCGCGGCACACTACCTTCCAGTGGACCCAATTGCATGTGCGGCGTATCCGCCGTCGTGACGGCGGACGCGATGTTGTCGTATCCGGCGCGCGGTTGGGTGCGCCACATTGTCACGTCGCCGAGAATGGTAACAAGTTCGGCAGAGGGCTTCGGGTTTGTGCCCATCGTTAGCAGCGCTAGACCGACAGTTGGCGTCGGGGCACCGCCGAGGTCTGCGCCGCCTTGTGGCTGTATTTCGCCGGGCAGTACGCCGAGTTTATTCGAGGGGTCCGGCGCGCGCTGGCTGTACCAGCGCCCGTACCTGCCGACAAGAATATTGAGCGCGGTTTGACTGTGCGTTTGGATTTGGTTCAACGAATCGGCGGTCTGCGCGGCGCGCATTTCTTGCGCGGCAAGTTGCAGCGCCTGTACTAATTGCTGCGCCGCTTGATTCGTGTTTTGTGGCGGGGTTCTGGGCATAGGGCTGACGGAACTTGATGTTGGATTCGTCACAACAACGGTCGGCGATGCTGTAGCGCCGGGCGCGGGTGTGGACAAGGTGGCAGTGGTTGGCGGAGGTGCGGCGGATGGATTGGGCGACACATTCGCGGCGGGCGTGCATTGTGTGAATGTGACGAGCGCGGTGAGGATGAATGCGCCATACAGAATCTGCCGTTCAAGATTTATGCGCTTGTTTCTCATATACTTGATACGGATTTGAGACGACGATTGTTCCATGAATGAAAAAGCAGAGACCGCGCAGGTCTCTGCTTTTGTTTGCGATGCAAGATACCTTCGAGGTGGTTATAGGGTCAGGTGCGAATTCCTCGAAGGTATCAGAAAGTGCGTTGCGATTACGGCGCGACCCAATTCATAAAGCGGCTAATCAAGTCCGCCTTTTGCGTGGCGTTGCCGTATTCTTCCATCGGGAAGGCGAGGAACATGACATGGTAACCGTTTGTCGCCACAGTCAACGCATCGGTGGCATTGCTGTCGTCGGTGAAGGCTGGGTCTGCCGGGCTGATTGGCGTGATTTGGTCCTCGTACGCGTTATTGTGGAGGACGGAATGGTCAATCGAAACGGTGCCGATGCCATTTGTGACCGCGTTGCCGTTGACGCTGGTGACATGATTGGTTGGCTTGTCGTTTTGTGTTTCCGAGCCATCCCAATTGATGTGCAGATAATCATGGACAAAGGTGGTTGTGCCTGCCTGTTGGTCGAGAATGTCTTGCCCGCTCATGAACAGGTTGCCGCCGTTGTTGAGGAACGAGGTCAGTTCAGACTCGTAGGGTGTGATGGGTCCCGGATAGGTGTTGCCCGTGAACCAGATGACGGTCGAGTGCGCGTTGAGATAGTTAATCGGGAAGACCGGGTTCGCGTTCAGGTCCCAAATATCATACGGTTGTCCGTACGCATCCAGCGCGGCGGTATAGTACGATTGAACGTCCGGGTTGTTGCCGTCTTCGTCAACGAGCAGAATGCTCTTGGTGACTTGGAGGGTCGTGATAGTGGCGGTTGCCTTGACGTTCTTGTCGGCGATGGATTGCGCCTGGATGGTGACGACGCTTTGGAGTTCGGGCTTGTTACTCGCTTGCTGCTGCTTCTGGTTGTTTTTCTTGCCCGTGTTCTGCTTGGCGTTGTTATTGTTTTTCTGATTGTTCTGCTTGCCCGAATTTTGTCCGTTCTTTTTATTGGCGCTGTTCGCGGTATAGACACGGATACAAATGTCTTCGGTCGCGCCCGCACCAATCGTATTGGTTTGGGTGATGAGGTTCGCGCACGAAGCATCGCGAATTTCGGTCGGGAACGATTCGCCGGTGGCTTTGAGTTTGAACGCATCGGGCTGGTAACCGAGATTCTTGACGGTGATGGTATAGTCAATGACTTGACCGGGCTTGCCTGCGCCGCTTTGGTTCTGCGGTGAAAGTATGGTGGCTTGCGGCTTGGCAAGTTTGACCACGCGCGGCATACCCACTGCGCCGACGCCTTCGGCAGAAGTTACCGTATAGTTGCGATTCTTGATTTTGCCTTTGGCGAGCGGCGAAATGTGCCATGTCTCGCTGACCGTGATGCTTCCGCCAGCGGGAATGGTCAGACCTTGCCAAATAACGGTGTCCTTTTTCTTGACGCCGCCGTTATCGGCGCTGACGAAGGTATTCTGCCCATTGATTTTGTCTTTGATCGTTACACCCGTAGCATCCGCGTTACCGATGTTGCGGACGGTGATCGAGAACGTGATGTCGGTGTCGGGACCAACCGGCGTGTCAGGGTAGGTTTTGGACATGACAAGCGCGGGAAGCTGCGTGGCGCTGTCAGTTAATTGCCAACCGCCGCGACCGTGCGTGCCAGCCAAGAGACTGCGATTGGCGGGGTCGAGGTCCATCTGCCACACGGCGACTATCGGGAAACCGGAACCGAGCGGCTCCCAATGCGCGCCGCCATTATTGGTCACGAACGGACCGACATCGGTGCCGATGTAGAACGTGTTGGGATAACTCGGGTCCATGATGACCGAGTTGACCGGGACATTGGGCAGATTGCCGCTAATGTCTGTCCACTTTTTCCCGTTGTTGGTGGTCAAGAAAACGTGACCCGGATGACCGGGGGTTGCGGTGTTGAATCCACCAAACGCGACAACCGCGCGGCGCGCATTCGAGCGATCAACCGCGATGCTTTGAACCGGGCGCGCGGGGAGCATATCCCGGTCAACACGTCGCCAGGTTGGCTTGGCGCCTGTCACGGCATTAGTGGACCACCAGACGTAACCTTCTTCAGTTCCTGCCCAAACGGCTTGTCCGCCGTCCGAAACAGCAAGCGCGCTAATGACACATCCGCGTCCGCCATTTGGTGCGGGACCGCTGCAGCCGGAAGTGAGGTCACCACTAATGGGTTCCCAAAGCACGTCCCCGGGGTCCGTCGTTTTCGCGTTGTTGGTGCGATAGACGCGATAGGTGCCAAGGAAGAGCTGATCCGGATTGCTCTGGTTCATTGCCATCGGGATGTAAAATTCGGAGCGGTCGTGCAAATCAATCCCGCCGGTAATAGACCAGTTGTTGATATAGCCGCCGGCATAGATGCCGCCGCCGTCGGTAAAACGATAGGGGCTGATGCCGTAATACGTTCCAAAGACATAGTGATAGTCTGTGGGATCTACGAGGACTTGTCCACCATCACCGGCGGTCACATCATAAGAGACTGGTATAGAGCCGTTGGTGTTATGGCGTAATGTTCCGTTGTCTTGCGTGCCGCCCCAGGTGCGACCGGGGAGCGTGGGATTATTCGCAATGCTCGTATATTGAGCAATTTGCAGATTCGTGCTGTGAGTCACCACCGACGTGTTTGGATTCACCGTACCATTCAGGTTGACCCATGTTGTCGCGTCGAGTGGGTCGCTGCTGTTGGGGCGACCGCCGCGGTCTTCGGAAATCCATACGCCGCCGTCGTTGCCAATCATCACTTCTTGCGTGTTGCTGGGGTTGATCGCAATCGCATGATAATCGGGATGCAGGTCGTACCCCAAGTTGCGCCACGTTGCGCCTTGGTCATCCGAGCGGAACACGCCGCCCGCGCCGATGTTGTAGTCGTACAAGCCGATGACATAGACGACTTGATTATCATTGGGATCGGCGAGAATCACATTGTCGTACCAACATTGGGAACCGCAGTAATTCTCAATCGCGTCCGGATATGTGCCTTGCCCTACCTGTGTCCAGCTGGCGCCTTCGTCAGTGGATTTCCACACATTGGAAGGAATCTCTTGTCCGTTGGTGTCAACATAGATAAAGCCGGTGTACAGAACAGGGTTTTGTCCGTTGGGATGCGTAAAACCGAGCGCAAAGCGAGTGGGTTCGGCTCCGTAGATGGCATCGGTGGGCAAGCCGTTCATGATGGCGTTCCACGAGTGCCCGCCGTCGGTGCTTTTAAAAATCCCTTTTCCCCAGAACGAGGCATAGAGGATGTTGGGATTCTGCGGGTCCATTTTCAAATCTGTGGCGCCCGCAAATTCATCGGTTGTGCCTTTGAGCAAGGTCCAGGTTGCGCCGCCGTCTGTGGATTCGTAAATGCCGTACGGCTGTTTGGTAGGATGGGTGGTGCGGCGATTGCCACCGCGTCCGCGAATCGTCGCGATGAAAACATGGTCGGCATTGTTCGGGTCAACGACGATGGCGCTGGTGGACTGCCCAACAATTTGTTTGCCGCTGACCAAGGTCCATGTTTGTCCGCTGTCTGTTGATTTCAAAATACCATTGCCGGCATAGCTGTCGCCCGAGAGCGCGCCTTCGCCCGTGCCGGCATAGACGACGCTCGGATTCGATGGGGCGTACGCCAACGCGCCAATAGCAAGTGAGCCGAGGTCATCCGTGCGTGGAATCCATGTTTGGGTGCCATCATCCCACGTCCAGATGCCGCCCTGCGCGCCGCCGAGAATACGCGTCCCATCGGGCAAAATGGTCAGTGCGCCGATGCGACCCGACATGGCGTCAAAGGTGGCAGAGCCCCACCAGTGTTGCGTCACAATCGGATTGGGACCGATTGCCGTCCATGCGCCGCCGTACGCTTTCGGCAGAGCTTCGGGTGCGGTGGCGCGCATTTCGCGCGTGCGCGTCGTGGCATCCATGAGCTGTGCGGACGCTTCTTCGACGCTGAGCGGTTGCGTTCCGGCGAGGCGCGGCAGCAAGAAATAATTGTCGCGCGCTTCCAAGAATGCTCCGCCTTCTTCCGTTTCAGCGGGTGGTTTGCGCGAGCCGCCCGATTGCGGCGTGTCGCCGTCATCGCCATTCGGACGGGCGATGTTGTTTTTTGCGAGCGGATGATTGGGACTGCTGTTGGCGGCGGAGGTGGAGGCGGGCAGGGTGAACAGCATTCCCAACAAGAGCAGTAGTGAAAGCAAGCCAAGCGCTTTGCGTGCTGACATAGTTCCTCCAGTGATGGGTAGAAATGAAAATCTATGTGCGGTTGAAAAGTGAGAGGTAAATTTTTTGTGACGTACGTTCACTCCTTTCATTGTCGCAAGCCGTGTTTGATGCTTGCCGCGCGCGTTTTGGGAAAAACGCGCGACGACGCAGCATGACAAAAATTTGTCATGTACGCACAAAGAACCTCACCCAAATCGGATGAAGCAATCGCTTGAATCGGACATTGAATTGATGGAATGAAAAAGGGGGTGGAACGGTCGAGCTGTTCACATCCGCCCGGACGAATTATCTCCCTCGACAAATCGTCACGTCAGTCGAACAGGCGTGAACAAAACTTGTTCTATTGTAATCCTGCAAATGGATTTGTCAATGACTGTTCCCGAGAAGCGAGTAATGAACAATGAGGTTTTACCAATCACCGGAGTAACGCGCAGTGATAGAGGAGGGTGCAGAGAATCAACGCGCTGCGCCTTGCGCGATTTTGATGAAACAAGATTGCCCTGCTCATGCAAGCTCCATGAGCAGGGCATCGGAACCACGAGAGGAGGAATGAGCAATGAACTTTTCATTGCTCATGGAAGCCTATTTGGCAGACCTGAAAACGTTAATCAAACCGTTGCCGTACGCATCGGCGTCACTAATCGGCGCGCCGCCGAGATGACACCAACCGGCGGGACACGCCACACCGGACAAGTCTCCAGCAGACGTATCTTTTTTGCTCACGGGCGGGGTGGTGTTGCCTTTGATTTTGCGCGCGCCGGCTTGCAAGAGCGCGTACAACTTGGCGGGTTTCTTCCACGCTTCAGGATGCGCCGCGAGCACATCTGCCGCTGCCGCCGAAACGTGCGGTGTTGCCATCGAAGTGCCTTGAATGATGGCGTAGCATTGGTTATCTACAAAGTTTGGGTCAGCCGTAAAAGTAAAACATGGAATTTCGGTCGCCCAGTTCGACGTGATGCTGTACGTTTCCCACGCGTTATAGCCGTCCGCGACCGAAGTGCCGCCGGAAACCGAGTCCGTTCCAGTCCAGGGCCAGCCCTCTGTGCCGCCGCGATCCCAAACGGGCAGATTGAATTTGCGCGCGCCGCCCGGCGCGGCAAAGTCAATGCGCGGACCATAGTTGCTATAGTAGGTCAATTGGTTCATTTTCCCAACCCCAAACGGTTGGTGCGCGTCCGAAGTGGGCTTGCACCATTGATGATTTCCGGCGCCAAGCGAATCACTCGGACAGCTGGCAGAAGGCGCGTTGACGACATTACCGGTGGCAGAAACCATGACGACTTTGGGGATGCCGCCAGGCGTTTCATACAAGCCAAAGAGGTCCTCCCCGCCCGCGTTTGTGCTCAAGTCGCCGTGACTGATGACCTGACCGCCATCTCCAAGCTTGACGTGCTCATTGCCTGCGGCGGCGACAATCAGCGTGCCTTTTCTCCATGCATAGTTCACCACGCGTTCGTAAAAGCGATAGACCAAATCCTGCTCCGGGTCACTGCGGTCAAGATAACCGCCAAAGGAAATGCTCACGATGTCAATGCCGTGATTCGCGGCATAGGCAAACGCGTCAATGATTTCGGAATCGTACGCCGAGCCGCAGTTCTGTGAGATTTTGAGCGAAACGAGCTGCACAGCGGGAGCGATGCCGTTGGTACCGGAATAGGGAGTGGTCGGGTCCCACCAGTGCATATTGCCCGCGATATTGCCGCCAATCCATGAACCGTGACCGTTAAAGTCAAGGTCAGAGGAAGGCGCGCTGAATGTAGTCGCAAGCTGTTGGTCGGTAGGAAGACCAAAAAAGTATGAGCAGATGTTGGGTTGTTCGGTGAGCGTAAAGTCAACGACGGAATCTACCTTGCTTTGAAGTTCGACGTGGGTATAGTCGAGTCCCGTATCGGCAACACCTACTTTGATGACTTGGCTGGAACCTCCCAACACGCCGGTGACGTGGTTCCATGCTTTTTGCGCTTTGATGCGCGCATAGTCCCACATCAGACCGGGGAGATTAAATGCTGTGTCGGGGGTGACGGCAGCCGGTTTTTTAGGTTTGGCGCCGGCTGTCGGATTGGTCACTTGAATGCGCGTGCGCTGCCCGTCCGGCGTTTTGCCAAAGAATTCCTCTTGGCGTGCCGGATTGATCAAGTGTCTGATGCCGTCATGGGCGACACCCGCAATGCGTCGGTCTTGTGCCAACTTCTGCGCCGCGTCCGCGCCTTTGCCATACACGACAAGAAGGTTGATTTCGGGCAGGTCTATCACCACTTGATTGCCGGCGGCTTGCAAATCCGCGCGGACTGCGGCGTGATTGGCGCCGCTTGTGTCAATCAAAAGACGCTGGGGCGCTGTTTTGTCCGCCGCTGCCAGAGCAGGAGCTACGGGCATGGAAAGCGTTACGCCGAACGCTAACAATGCAAAAGCAACGATTACAAAAAGTTTGGTGGGATTCATAAGGATTCTCCTTGTGAGTCAATTGGCTGCCAGATCCATTGGGGCATTTCCACTGCCGAAAGGATGGCTCAAAAGTTATCTGACGGTTAAGAGGGGTCAATTTCTATCAGGGCAATAATGCACCTCCCTTCAATGGAGCGCGTGAAACGCGCGGGCAGAAGCAAGACAAAATTACGCGGAGATTGGGTTTTGGATTTTGCTCTCCTGGCGTTGCAGTGGCGCGTACAGACTATCCAAGCTGTGGTGAATGTTTCGTTGAATGTCCGGCGATGAAGAAAATCGAGGCGAACGGAGAAAAAGTCCTTGCGAGGTCCGGACGAATCATCGCCATTGACAAGTCGTCACGTCAAAATTCGGTGCAGGCAAATTCTACGCTCCATCTGGAAATTGTCAATCCTCATAGTGTCCTATTAGGGTGCTGTCAAGTCCACAAGACCCCAAGTGATTTCGGTGCCAGGATCGCGCGCTTGACACGCGTTTCCGTTTCTGCTATAGTAGCGCCAACAAAGACGCTGACGCGGACGAGTACCTGCGCTACGGATTTCAGAGAGCCCTGCATTGGGTGCGAGCAAGGCAATCACGGGCACAGCGAATGGACCGCCGAGTCGTGACGCCAAACGTAATGAACGTTCGCCGTAACGTAATGAACGTTCGCCGTAACGTAATGAACGTTCGCTGTAACGTTCAACACCAGTAAGCGTCAACGGAAAACGCCCCCGTTATCGCGGCTGAAGGGATACATTGGAATCTTGCGATTCCGAGAGTCCCCGCAAGAGTGAGACTGGCTTGCCCATCCGTCGCACCGCGACGGATTTTTTATTGAACGTTTCGACCAACGTTCTAACGGCAACACTCCAGACTCAAAAGGGTGGCACCACGGAAAATCCTTTCGTCCCTTACAAGACGAAAGGATTTTTATTTTCCCAAGCACCCCTCTCCTTGAAGGAGAGGGGTTGGGGGTGAGGACTATTCCCCTCTCCTTGAAGGAGAGGGGTTGGGGGTGAGGACTATTCCCCTCTCCTTGAAGGAGAGGGGTTGGGGGTGAGGACTATTCCCCGCTCCTTGAAGGAGAGGGGTTGGGGGTGAGGTATGTTTCATCCAACACGCGACGAATTTCAAACCCTCGCTCAGCGCGGCAATCTCGTGCCCGTCTATCGCGAACTGCCCGCCGACTTGGAAACGCCCGTCTCGGTCTATTTGAAATTACGAGAACGCGCTTCACGTCGCGAATCGTTTCTGCTCGAATCGGTCGAAGGCGGCGAACAAATCGCGCGTTATTCATTCATCGGCGTCGAACCCTCGCGCGTGATAACGATTCGCGGAAATGAGGTGACCGATAATTTCCGTCATTTCCCCCATTTCCCGGCAACAAAAGAAACGGAAGGAAATGAGGGAAATAAGGGAACTGACCCACTCAATTCCATCCGCGCATTGTTAGCGCCATACCGCGCGGTCGAATTGCCGGGCTTGCCGCGTTTCATCGGCGGCGCGGTCGGTTATCTCGGTTATGACATGGTGCGTCATTTCGAGCGCATTCGCACACAGCGCGGCGATGCGTACGAAACTTATCCGCTCCACGATTTGCCCGACGCCCTGTTTATGCTCACCGACACGCTCATTGCGTTCGACCATGTCAAGCATCGCATGTTGATTATTGCGAACGCGCACGTGGAAGGCGACGCGAACGCGGCGTACGACGCGGCGACCGCGCGCATCAATCAACTCGTCACGCGACTGCGCCAGCCGCTTTATCCCCCGATGCGCGCCAGCGTCGCCAACGGCTTTCAACTCAAATCCAACATGACGCCCGAACGCTATAGCGACATGGTGCGCCGCGCGCAAGAACACATTGCCGCCGGCGATATTTTTCAGGTCGTCTTGTCCCAGCGTTTTGAACGCGAGACCCACGCCGAAGCCTTTGAAATTTATCGCGCGCTGCGCCGTTTGAATCCGTCGCCGTACATGTTTTTTCTCGATTTAGGAGGCACCCAATTTGTGGGCGCGTCGCCCGAAATGCTCGTGCGACTCGAAGATGGCATCGCGCAATTGAATCCGATTGCGGGCACACGGCGGCGCGGCGCGAACGCCCAAGACGATTTGCGGCTCGAACAGGAACTGCAAAACGACCCCAAAGAACGCGCGGAACACGTCATGCTGGTGGATTTGGGACGCAACGATTTGGGGCGCGTATGCGAATTCGGTTCGGTGCACGTGCAAGATTACGCCGTCGTCGAACGCTATTCGCACGTCATGCATCTCGTGTCACGCGTCGTCGGAACACTGCGCGCCGAGTACGACGCATTCGATTTGGTGCGCGCGACGTTTCCCGCCGGCACGCTGTCCGGCGCGCCCAAAGCGCGCGCGATGGAAATCATTGACGCGTTGGAAAACGCGCAGCGCGGTCCGTACGCGGGCGCGGTCGGTTACTTTGGATTTCCGATTTGTAAAGACGCTTCGCCGAAACGCCTCTACAGCGGCAACATGGATTTGTGCATCACCATCCGCACCATCGTCATGCGCGACCAACACGCCTACATTCAAGCGGGCGCGGGCATCGTCGCCGATTCGATTCCCGAAAACGAATATCAGGAATGTGTGAACAAGGCAAAGGCATTGGCGGAAGCGATTCGGATGGCGGAGGAAGAAATATAGAAAGGAAAACAGGTAGACAAGTAGACACGTATCGTTACTTGTTGACCTGTTGACCTGTTTACGGAGAACCGACATGATTCTCGTCATAGACAATTACGATTCGTTCACCTACAACCTCGTGCAGTATCTCGGCGAGCTGGGCGCAACGCTGCGCGTGTTTCGCAATGACCAAATCACACTCGACGAAATTCGCGCGCTCCAACCGTCGCACATCGTCATTTCGCCCGGTCCCGGCACGCCCGAAGAGGGGGGGGTGTCGAATGACGTGATCCGCGAAATGCATCGCGACACGCCCATTCTCGGCGTTTGTCTCGGACACCAATGCATGGGGTATGTGTTTGGCGGAACGGTGACGCGCGCGCCGCGTTTGATGCATGGCAAAACGTCGCGCGTCTTTCATCGCGGGCGCGGCATTTTTGAAGGACTGCCCAATCCCTTCGAGGCGGGACGGTATCATTCGTTGATTGTGCACGAGCCGCTGCCCGAACCGCTCATCGTCACCGCGTTCACCGATCAAGGCGAAGTGATGGGCTTGCAGCACAAGACCGCGCCCATGTACGGCGTGCAGTTTCATCCCGAATCGGTGCTCACGCCGCACGGCAAACAACTTTTGAAAAATTTTCTTGACGTGCGCGCATACATCGCGCCATTGTCATTTTCGACGGTGGAAGGAGTACGGTAGAGAGGGAAACAGGTAGGGAAGTAAATAGGTAGACAAGTAGGGAAGTAAATAGGTAGACAAGTAAATACCTATCTTCTTGTTTACCTACTACCGCTTTACAAGGAGTCGTATCATGATTCGCGAAGCGATTATGGAATTGATGCAGGGCAAGCATCTCACCCAAGCCCAAGCCGAAACCGTGATGCAAGAAATCATGGACGGCGCGGCAACGCCCGCGCAAATCGCATCGTTTCTCACCGCGCTGCGCCTCAAGGGCGAAACGATGGAAGAAATCACCGGCTGCGCGCGCGTGATGCGCGAAAAAGCGATTCGCGTCGCGCCCAAACGCACCGACCTCGTGGATACGGCGGGCACGGGTGGCGACAAAGCCGGCACGTTCAATATTTCGACCACCGCCGCGTTCGTCATCGCGGGCGCGGGGCTCGGCGTTGCCAAACACGGCAACCGCGCGATTTCAGGACAATCGGGCAGCGCCGACGTGCTCGAAGCGTTGGGCGTGAATGTCGAGTTGACGCCGGAACAAGCGGCGCAGTGTATTGACGAAGTGGGCATCGGTTTCCTCTTTGCGCCGAAACTGCATCCCGCGATGAAAAATGTCGCGCCCGTGCGCAAAGAACTCGGCATTCGCACTGTCTTTAACATTCTCGGACCTTTGACGAATCCCGCATACGCGCCCGCGCAAATCATCGGCGTGTTCGACGGCGCGTACACGAACACGCTCGCGCAGGTGTTGAAATCGCTCGGCAGCCGCGCCGCGTACGTCTTTCATTCCGAAGACGGACTCGACGAACTCACGACGACCGCGCCGAATCACATCACGTTCTTTACCAATGGCGTCATTCACACCGAAACGCTCGACGCGCGCGAACTCGGTTTGAAACGCGGCACGCGTCAAGAGCTGCGCGGCGGCACGCCGCAAGAGAATGCGAATATCACGCGTCAAATTTTGAACGGACACGAACGCGGCGCGAAACGCGATGTCGTGCTGTTGAATGCGGCAGCCGCCTTGGTCGCGGGCGGCGCGGCGAGTGATTTACGCGAAGGCTTGGAACGCGCGACGGAAGCGATCGATTCGGGCAAAGCGCTGCGAGCGCTCGACGGTCTGGTGAATTTATCGCAAAGCTATCACGCGGCATAACGTTCAAACGTTTGAACGCTGTCCCGCGCAAACGCCGGTCATGATTCTCGACGACATCATCGCCGTCAAGCGGCAAGAAATTGAAAAACGTCGCGCGCGCATTGCCCTTGACGAGTTTCGCCGCCGCGCGGAAAATGCGCCGCCCGCGCGCGCGTTGGAAAACGCGCTGCGGGGGGGGGGGACGATTGCGCTCATCGCCGAAATCAAACCCGCATCGCCCTCGCGCGGCGATTTGCAAATCAACGCCGACCCGGTCAAAATTGCGCAGCTGTACGCCCAAAACGGCGCGTCCGCGATTTCGGTCTTGACCGACCGCCAATTTTTCAAAGGCGAACTCAACAATTTGAAAGCGGCGCGCGTCGGCGCGGACGTTCCATTGCTGCGTAAAGATTTCATCCTTGACGAATATCAGGTCTATGAATCGCGCGCGATTTTTGCCGACGCCATTTTGTTGATAGTGCGAATTTTGGACGACGCGCAATTGCGTGATTATCGTTTGCTCGCCGAAACGCTCGGCATGTCCGCGCTGGTCGAAATTCACGACGAAGCGGAATTGGAACGCGCGCTCCAATCCGATGCCCACATCATCGGCATCAACAATCGCAATCTCGCCGATTTCACAGTGGATTTGGCAAACACCGAACGGCTCGCGCCCGTCATCTTGGGCGCGAACGCGAATTGTCTTGTCGTGAGCGAAAGCGGCATTTTCACGCGCGCGGATGTGGAACGCGCGGCGCGCGCGGGCGCGGACGCAGTCTTGGTCGGCGAAGCCTTGATGCGCGCCGAGAATATTGCGGAAAAGGTGAGAGAATTATCGTCCGTAGAGAACGCTCGCCGCAGCGTTCTGTAAACGCGCCGCAGCGTTCTGTAAGCGCGCCGCAGCGTTCTGTAAGCGGCAAGAAGGAACGAAACGGCGTTCGTTCCGTACATGGTTCCGTACATGGATGGGCGATGATGATTGTAAAAATTTGCGGCATCACGAACATTGATGACGCGCGCGCGGCAATCGAGGCAGGCGCGGACATGCTCGGTTTTATTTTTTATCCGCCGAGTCCGCGTTATGTGCCGCCCGAACGCGCGCGCGAGATCATTTTGGAAATTCGGAAAGCGGCAAGCGGAAATCGGACAGTCGGCGTGTTTGTCAACGAATCGCTCGAGAGTGTGAGTGCGATTATGGAACTGGTGGGGCTGGATTTGGCGCAATTGCACGGCAAGGAACCGCCGGAATTTGCGCAAGCGTTGGGAACGCGCGCGTATAAATCCATTCAAGCGCGCGAGGTAGAAACCGCGCGCGTGTTGATGGAGGAATATCGCGGCGCGGTCCATGGCAACCTGCCCGCGTTCATCGCCGACGCGCCGCCCGCGCAATTGCCCGGCGGCAACGGCATGCTGGCGGATTGGACCGTGGCGCGTGAAATCGCGCGCGCGTTTCCCATCTTGCTCGCGGGCGGCTTGAGCGTCGAAAATGTGCGCGACGCGATTGCCCAAGTCCAGCCGTGGGGTGTGGACGTTTCGTCCGGCGTCGAACGCGCGCCAGGGTTGAAAGACCACGCCAAGGTGCGAGAGTTTATCAAAAATGCGAAAGGCGCGCATCGTGTATAGCGAATCGCGTGGCGCTAAATAAAGAAGCGACACGCGACACGCGATTGGCGATAAGCAAACTATGACCAAAGGTCGTTTCGGAAAATACGGCGGACAATTTGTGCCGGAAACGTTGATGCCCGCGTTGGCGGAATTGGAAGACGCGTTCGACGCGGCGCAGCGCGATGAAAATTTCACGCGCATCTTTCAAGAGTTGTTACAAAAATTCGTCGGGCGTCCGACGCCGTTGTATTTTGCCAAACGGCTTACGGAACATTGCGGCGGCGCGAAAATTTATCTCAAGCGCGAAGATTTGGCGCACACCGGCGCGCACAAAATCAATAACGCGTTGGGACAAGGTCTGCTTGCGCAGCGCATGGGCAAAACGCGCATCGTCGCCGAAACGGGCGCGGGGCAGCACGGCGTCGCGACGGCAGCCACGTGCGCGATGTTGGGACTCGAATGCGTTGTTTATATGGGCAGTGAAGATATTCGCCGTCAACAGCCGAATGTGTTTCGCATGCAATTGTTGGGCGCGGACGTGCGCGAGGTCAACAGCGGCAGCCGCACATTGAAAGATGCCATCAACGAAGCGCTGCGCGATTGGGTGACGAATGTTCGCACGACGCATTATCTGCTCGGCTCGGCGCTCGGTCCGCATCCATATCCCACCATCGTGCGCGAATTTCAAAGCGTCATCGGGCGCGAAGCGAAACAGCAAATCATGGACGCGGAAGGCAAACCGCCAAACGCGCTGATTGCGTGCGTGGGGGGGGGGAGCAACGCGATTGGTTTGTTCGATGCGTTCCGCGATGACAAGGACGTGGAATTGATTGGCGTCGAAGCGGGGGGGCGCGGCATCGCGTCCGGGCAACACGCGGCGCGTTTTGCCGAACGCCGCGCGGGCGTTTTGCACGGGACGTACACGTATCTTTTGCAAAACGCGGACGGACAAATCCGCGAAACGCATTCCATCAGCGCGGGTTTAGATTATCCGGCGGTCGGTCCCGAACACGCGGAATTTTTCGATACCGAACGCGCGGGCTACACGTACGCGACGGACGACGAAGCGCTCGCGGCGTTTCAAAAAATTTCACAGTTGGAAGGCATCATCCCCGCGTTGGAATCCGCGCACGCGGTCGCCGAAGTTCTGAAACGCGCGCCGCAAATGCCGCGCGACGCCGTAATCATTGTCAATCTCTCCGGACGCGGCGACAAGGATTTGCAGACGGTGATGAACGCACTCGGTAATCAGTAGTCAGTCATCCGTAAGCAGTAGCCAGTCAAGCGTAGACTTTATGCGAAATAACAGAAGCCATCGAATCGAATTCGACGTCTCACCAAAGCGTTCAAAAAAACAAAGCAAATGCCGAACAACGTTCAACAAACAGCGTGTTTTCTTGACTCTTGTTCAGCCGTCTATTAGGTTCGATGCGACCAGCCGCAATTCGTACTTCCCAATGCTTGTTTTGCATAAAACCTACTGACCACCGGCAGTTGATATGAACCGCATTGACGAAACATTCAACGAACTACGCAACAAACGCGCGGCGTTGATGCCGTATCTGCCGCTCGGCTATCCGACGCTCGCCGTCTCGGCGGAATTGCTGCGCGCGGCAGAGGACGCGGGCGCGGACATTCTCGAACTCGGCGTGCCATTCAGCGATCCGCTCGCCGACGGTCCCGTGATTCAACATGCGACGCACGTGGCGCTGGAAAACGGCATGACCGTGGACAAATGCCTCAACATGGTGCAGGCGGCGCGCAGTCAAGGCGTCACTCTTCCGCTCGTGTTGATGGGCTATTACAATCCGCTGCTGCGTTACGATTTGAAACAATTCGCGCGCGACGCATTCGAAGCGGGCGCAGACGGCGTGATTGTGCCGGATTTGCCGCTGGAAGAATCCGAAGCGCTGCGCGAGGCGCTGCAGGACCAAGACCTGCATTTGATTTTTCTCGCCGCGCCGACGAGCGACGACGCGCGGTTGAAAAAAATCGGCAAAGCGACGCGCGGTTTTTTGTATCTCGTCTCGCTCACGGGCGTCACGGGCGCGCGCGCGGGTTTGCCCGAAGGATTGGAAGAATTTGTCGCGCGCGCGCGTCGCGCGACGGACAAACCGGTGTGCGTGGGCTTTGGCATCGCGGACGCGGAAAACGCGCGCCGCGTCGCCCAACTCGCGGATGGCGTCATCGTCGGCAGCGCGCTCGTGCAAAAAATCGGCGACGCGTCGAACGCGGTGGAAAACGCGCGGCAATTCATCGGCGCGTTAGCAAACGCCATCCATCCGCCATCCGCCATCCAAAATCCGAAATCATAAATCCATTCTTGAGGTTTCTATGAAAAAAGGTCGTATCCTTACCGGCGATCGCCCGACCGGACAATTGCATCTGGGTCATTATGTCGGCACGTTGGCGAATCGCGTCAAACTGCAAGACGAGTACGATTTGATCCTGCTCGTCGCGGACTATCATGCGCTCACGCGGAAGGTTGACAAGGAGCACGTTCTGGAAACGCGCCGTGCCGTGCGTGAAGTGGTGCTGGACAATCTGGCGGTTGGTATTGACCCGGAAAAAACGACGTACTATGTGCAGTCGGATGTGCCGAGCGTGTGCGAATTGCACCTGCTCTTTTCGATGTTGACGACAACGCCGCGTCTCGAACGCGTGCCGTCGTTAAAAGAAATCATGGACGCGGAACATATCGAGCAGCCGTCGTACGGTTTGCTGGGTTATCCCGTGTTGCAAGCCGCCGATATTTTGCACGTGCGCGCGAATCTCGTGCCCGTCGGCAAAGACCAGGCATCGCACATCGAAGTGACGCGCGAAATTGCGCGCCGTTTCAATTATTTGTACGGCGAAGTGTTCCCCGAACCGGACGCGTTGATTGGCGAAGTGCCGACACTGATGGGCACGGACGGCAGCGGCAAAATGTCCAAATCGCGCGGCAACGCGATTCTGCTTGCCGACGACCCGGAAACGATTCGCCAAAAAGTGCGCAATATGTACACCGACCCTACGCGCATTCGCGCCGATATTCCGGGCAATCCCGAAGGCAATCCGGTGTTTCAATATCACGACGCGTTCAATCCCAACAAAGAGGAGGTCGAAGACTTGAAAGCGCGTTATCGCGCAGGCAAAGTCGGGGATGTCGAAGTGAAAAATAAATTGAACGCCGCGCTGCAAGCGTTTCTCGAACCGATTCGCGAGCGCCGCAATTATTACGCGTCGCGTCCGCATTTGGTGGATGAAATTCTCGCGGCAGGCGCGGCAAAAGTAAAACCCATCTCCGAAGAAACCGTACGCATGGCGCGCGAGGCGATGGGATTTTCAAAATAGTGCGACAGTGCAATCGTGCGAGAAAGAAACGCGCGCAAGAATCAAGCGACAAACAACCGAAAATCAAAAACCACAATTCACAAATTCCAAAAGGGGGCTGCGATGTCTGACCAAACCAAATTCTTTTTGCAAGAGCAAGATCTGCCCAAAGCATGGTACAACATCAATCCGGACATGCCGGTGGACCCGGGCAAGACGCAGTGGAACGCGGTGCTGCATCCGGGGACCAAAGAGCCGGTGACGCCGGATTTTTTGGCGGCGCTGTTTCCGATGAAATTGATTATGGAAGCAGTGAGTCTGGAGCGCTGGATTGAAATTCCGGAACCGGTGCGCGAAGTGTACCGCTTGTGGCGTCCCAGTCCGCTCATTCGCGCGCGGCGTTTGGAAAAAGAGCTCGACACGCCCGCGCACATTTATTTCAAGTACGAAGGCGTCAGCCCCGTCGGCTCACACAAACCCAACACCGCCGTGCCCCAAGCGTTCTATGCCAAAGAAGAAGGCAGCACCGGTTTTACCACCGAAACGGGCGCGGGACAGTGGGGCAGCGCGCTCTCGATGGCGTGCAACTTTTTTGGTCTGGAATGTCATGTCTATATGGTGCGCGTGTCGTATCACCAAAAACCGTACCGCCGCATCATCATGGAAACGTTTGGCGCGGATGTGGTCGCGAGTCCTTCCGACCGGACGAACTACGGACGCCAACTTTTGGCGCAAGACCCCGAACATCCCGGCTCGCTGGGTATTGCGATTTCGGAAGCGGTGGAAGCGGCAGCGACCTCGAACGGCAAATACAAGTATTCCATTGGTTCAGTGTTTCCCTCCGTCTTGCTGCATCAGACCGTCATCGGGCTGGAAGCGCTCAAGCAATTTGAAATGGCGGGTGAATATCCCGACATCGTGATTGGCGCGGTGGGCGGCGGAAGCAATTTTGGCGGATTCGTGTTCCCGTTCCTCGGCGAAAAATTTCAACACGGACGCAACATCCGCGTGATTGCGGTCGAACCGATGGCAGCGCCGAGTTTGACCAAAGGCGTTTACACGTACGATTACGGCGACAGCGCGGGCATGGCGCCCATCATGAAAATGCACACGCTCGGACACACATTCTTGCCGGCGGGCATTCACGCAGGCGGTCTGCGCTATCACGGCATGGCGCCGCACGTTTCCGCGTTGTACGAAAACGGCGACATCGAAGCGGTTGCCGTGCATCAAATTCCGACCTTTGCCGCCGCCGTGCAATTCGCGCGCAGTGAAGGCATTTTGCCCGCGCCCGAATCGGCGCACGCGGTGCGCGTGGCGATTGACGAAGCGCTCAAGTGCAAAGAAAGAGGCGAAAGCAAAGTCATCGCGTTCAATCTGTCGGGGCACGGACATTTTGATTTGGGCGCGTATGACCAGTACTTGCATGGCAAGCTGCAAGATTACGAATATCCCGCCGCCGAAGTCGCCGAAGCGATGGAGCATCTGCCAAAAGTGGAAATGGCGGTGTAAACCCCTCACCCCCCAACCCCCTCTCCCAAAGGGCGAGGGGGAGCAATTGACTCCCTTCTCCCCTTGGGAGAAGGGTTGGGGATGAGGGGTGACCGACATGCAACAACACCCACGCGAATACAAAACCAAGCTGCCTCAATATCTACTCAAACTCATCCGCGAATTTCGCAAGCATCCCACTGATGCTGAGCAAATGCTTTGGGAATGTTTGCGCGCGCGCCGCTTGAACGGTTTCAAATTTCGCAGACAGCATCCGATAGGTCGCTATGTCGTAGATTTCTATTGCCACGATGCGCGCCTCGTCGTCGAAGTGGATGGCGACATTCATGACGTGCCCGACCAAGTGGCGTATGACCAGGTCCGCGAACAAGAGCTCCAAGCGCTTGACCTCACGATTCTGCACTTTCGCAACGAACGCATCAAGAACGAGCTCGCCCAAGTCCTTGCAGAAATCGCTTTTCATCTCCCCTCTCCCCCTGGGAGAGGGGCTGGGGGTGAGGGATGACCAACGACCTCTTTGAAAAAATCTATGCGCTCGCGCGCAACATCCCGTACGGGCGAGTGACGACGTACGGACAGCTCGGCGCGATGGTCGGCTTGAGCGACATGCGCATCGTCGGTGACGCGATGAATGCAGCGCCGGAGGATGTGCCATGGCAGCGCGTCATCAACGCGCGCGGCATGATTTCGATGCAAGGCGCGACGGGCGCGCGGCAGCGCGCGCTGTTGGAAGCCGAAGGTGTTGGGTTTGACGAAAACGGACGCGTCAATTTTGAAGAGGTCGGTTGGATGCCCGATGCGGAATGGCTGCGGGCGAACGGTTATCAAATCCCACCGCCTTTGGTCAAAGCGAAAAAAGATTCGGGCGGGGAACAGCTGAGCTTATTTTGAAATTGCCGGGGGCGTTCGGGGGAACGCCCCTGTGTGTGTTGTATAATTTCGCCTATGAATGCCAAAGAAGTGAAATTATCTATTGTCGCCCTGCGCGACGTTGTCCTGCACGAAGAAATCGAATTCCATCGCGTTGAAAAAATCAAACAGCGTTTGCGCGAGGACCGCATTCTCAAAAATCCGCCGATTGTGACGGAGGTGCGCGACGGCGATGCTACACGCTATGTCGTCCTCGACGGCGCGTCCCGTACCAGCGCGCTGCGCGCGTTGAACATTCCCGATGTGTTGGTCCAAATTGTAGATTATCATTCGCCCGCGCTGCGTTTGGAATCGTGGAATCATTTGCTCTTGGACATTACGCCGTCCGCTCTGCGGCAGGAATTGGACGAGGTTTCCTGTGTTTCATTGGTTGAGATGGATGAGGCGCAGGCGCAGCGCGAATTGGAAGCCCGCACCATTCTCGGCTATTTGAAATTTTCCGACGGCAGTATTGCCGGTTTGCGGTGCAGCAGCGATATAAAAGAACAGGCGCACGCGTTGAACGAAATCGTCCGCGCGTACGAAGGTCGCGCGGAATTGTATCGCGTCGCGTCCACCGATTTCGAAGCGCACGTCGCCGACCCCAAGCGGCTTGCCGCGATTATGGTGTTTCCGCGCTACAAGCCCGACGAAATTGTGCAGCTCGCGTTGAATGGCGCCAAAGTGCCGATGGGCATCACGCGGCATATCATTCCGGGACGCGTGTTGCGCGTCAATTTGCCGCTCGAAATTTTAGAACGCGCGCAGTCGCTGGACGACAAGAACGCATGGCTCGACGCGTGGCTGCAAGACAAGATGAAAAATCGCAACGTCCGTTTTTATCAAGAGCCGGTCTTTTTGTTTGACGAGTAAACCCGCGCGCAACCTATTCGCGTGGCATCCGTAAATGGAATCAGAGTTACGCGCGCATCCGCGCGCGGAGAAATGCCGTCAGCGCACGCGCGTTGGCGAAAGGACGACCTCGTATGACCCTGCCCGATTTCGGCTTGCTCAACTGTTTCTACTTTTTTCTGTTGATGTTCGGGGTCTTGTACGCGTTGTTTCTCCTCGTCACGGGCGGCTTGCATTCATTTCACCTGCCGTCGTTCGACATTGACGTCAGCGGCGCGCACCTGCCCGCCGACATTCACGCGCCAGTCAGCGCGCATGTGGACGTGGGCACGTCAACCGGACACGAAGTCAGTCTGCTTTCCCTCAGCCCCATCACCATCGCGATGTTTGTCACCTCGTTCGGCGGCATCGGCTTGATTGCCACACTCGGTTTCGGCATGACCGGCGTCGCCAGCGTGGTCGTCGCCGTCATCGGTTCCGCCATCGTCGCGCTGATTTCTCACTTTTTGTTTTTCTATCTATTCATCGCGCCGCAAGCATCATCGGCATTGACCGCGCGTGATATTATCGGACACATCGGCGAAGTCACCGCGCCGATTCCCGGCAACAGCGTCGGCGAAATCGCGTACGTCTCGATGGGCGAGCGCCACACCGCGACCGCGCGTTCCGCCGACGGCACGGATATTCCGCGCGGCGTGATGGTGAAAATCGAAAAAATCGCAGGCACCATCGTAATTGTCAGTCCCTACAAGGAGGCATAGGATGAGTCCGCTCGTCATTGGCATTGTCGGTTTTGCCATTCTTTTCGTTCTGTTTGCGTTAATGCTCTTTTACACGGGACGCTATCAAAAAGTCCCGCCCAACACTGCGCTGATTGTTTCGGGACGCGCGCACTATCGCGTCAATCCGACGACCGGGCAAAAAGAACGCGTCGGCTATCGCATCGTGCGCGGCGGCGCGACGTTCATTTGGCCCGTCTTGGAACGCGCCGACAAATTATCGCTCGAAGTGATGACGCTGGAAATTCAGACCCCGCGCGTCTATACGTCGCAAGGCGTGCCTATCACCGTAGATGGCATCGCGCAGGTCAAAGTGAAAAGCGACGAGATTTCGATTGCGACGGCGGCAGAACAATTTCTTTCCAAGAACGTGAACGAAATCAAGCAGGTCGCGCTGCAAACATTGGAAGGGCACTTGCGCGGCATCGTCGGCACGTTGACCGTCGAAGAAATTTACAAGGACCGGGACCGTTTCGCCCAACGTGTCCAAGAAGTGTCCGCCGGCGATATGGCGAACATGGGGCTCGGCATTGTTTCGTTCACGATCAAAGATATCAAAGATGACCAGCAGTATCTCGATTCGCTCGGCGTCGCGCGTACCGCCGAAGTGAAACGCGACGCGGCTATCGGGCAGGCGCTTGCCACGCGCGATGCCAAGATTCAAGCGGCGGGCGCGGAGCAAGCCGGCGAACAAGCGCGGTACGCGGCACAAACCAAAATCGCCGAAGCCGACAAAGATTTTCAGGTGCAAAAAGCGGCGTACGACGCGCAAGTGAATCAGCAAAAAGCCGCCGCCGAACTTGCCTACGATTTACAGAAAAACATTTCGAGCCAGCAAGTCAAAGAACAAGAAGTCCAAATCGAAGTCGTCGCGAAAAAGAAACAAATCGAAGTGCAGCAGCAAGAAGTGGCGCGCCGCGAAAAAGAATTGGAAGCGACCGTCCGCAAACCGGCGGAAGCGGAACAATATCGCATCCAGACCCTCGCGGACGCCAACAAATACCAAGCCATCACCAGCGCGACGGGGCAAGCCGAAGCGAATCGCCAAATCGGTCAGGGCGAAGCCGACGCGAACAAAGCGCGCGGGCTCGCCCAAGCGGACGTGATTCGCGCGCAAGGGTTCGCCGAAGCCGAAGCGAATAAAGCGCGCGGGCTCGCCCAAGCCGATGTGATTCAAGCGCAAGGTTTTGCCGAAGCGGAAGCGATGAAGAAAAAAGCGGAAGCGTGGCTGCAATACAATCAAGCCGCGATTATTCAACAATTGATTGAATCGCTGCCCAAAATCGCGGCGGCGATTGCCGAGCCGTTGGCGAAAACGGAACGCATCGTCGTCATCAGCAGCGGCGGGGGCGACGGCAGCGGCGCGGGCGCGGCAAAAGTTTCGCAAGATGTGGCAAATATTGTTGCCCAAGTGCCCGCGACCGTCGAAGCGCTGACCGGCATTGACCTTGTGCAAACGCTCAAAGGTTTGCCGGGTGTGAGAACGAGCGAGCCCGTGGACGCGGCGCGCAAATCGGAGCACGACGTAAACCAAGCGCCGTTACAATAGAGTGATCTTTCCGCAAACATTTGCCGAGACCCGGCGCGAATCTCCGCATGTTTCGATTCGCGTAGATTCGCGCCGCTTCGCGGTTTTTTTAGAAATGGACATTCGCGCATACAACCGTCAAGCGTGGGACAAACAGGTTGAACAAGGCAATCGGTGGACACAGCCCGTCTCGCCCGAAGTGATTGCGAACGCGCGGCGCGGCGAATGGAGCGTCTTGCTCACCGAACAAATTCCCGTCCCGCGCACATGGTTTCATGCGCGCGGCAAAACAAATTTGCGCGGCATGGACATTTTGGCGCTCGCGTCGGGCGGCGGACAACAAGGTCCAATTTTCGCGGCGGCGGGCGCCAATGTCGTCGTGTTCGACAATTCGGCAAAACAACTCGAACGCGACCGCATGGTCGCCGAACGCGAGGGCTTGACCATCAAGACAATTGAGGGCGACGCGCGCGACCTTTCCGTTTTTCTGGAAGAAACGTTCGACCTCGTGTTTCATCCCGTCTCGAATTTGTTCATTCCCGAAATTCGTTCGGTCTGGCGTGAAGCGTTTCGTGTTCTGCGTCACGGCGGCGTTTTGCTCGCGGGCTTTATGAATCCCGCGTTTTATCTGTTTTCCATTGATGCCATCGAAGGCAAAGCGCCGCTCACCGTCGTCAACAAATTGCCGTACAACGACCTCGAACACTTGCCGCGCGGCGAATTGGAAAAACTCGTCGCAGAAGGCGCGCCGCTCGAATACAGTCATTCGCTCACCGACCAAATCGGCGGGCAGCTCGACGCGGGCTTTCATCTCGTCGCGCTGTACGAAGATCATCACACCCGCGCTGCCTTGAGTCAATACATGCCGACCTTTATCGCCACGCGCGCGGTAAAACCCTAAACGCAAGACCCAAATGGTTTTTCTGGATTGCCAAAACTCTTTGGGTCCCTTTCCCCAATTCTAAACTCTCCTTAACTCGCCGCCGCGCCATTTGTGCTACAATCGTTTCCGCTTCAATAAACCCAAGTAGTGACGATTTCGAGCGTTATCGCACGCGCGCTGTATCGAACGAATGAATTCGTTACTACGCAATCATTTATGCGCGTCTCTCCTTTATCCTTTTTGCTTTTACCAATTTCACCTCTCGCTTCTCGTCTTTCGCTTCTCGCTTGGCTTTCCGCTCTGGCATTCCTTTCATTCTCCTCTGCTTTTGCCGCGCAAGAGAATGCCGTAAAAATTTACACCACGCGTGACGGACTCGCGGGCGATTATGTGACGTCCCTCGCGTTCGCGTCCGACGGCAGCGCGTGGGTGGGCACGACCGAAGGCGCGACGCACATTGAGCCAAAGCGCTGGACGAGCTACACGCGCGCGCATGGACTGGGCGACAGTTGGATTACAGCCATCGCGATTGCGCCCGATGGACGCGTTTGGTTCGGCACACAAAGCGGCGGCGTTTCCGTGTTCGACCCTGTTTCCAAAACGATTACGACGTACAATCTCGACAATTCAAACATCCCGTCGAATTTCATTACCGCACTCGTCGTTGACCAAAACAATCGCGTGTGGATTGATACTCTCAACAAGGGCGTTGCTTACCTGGACCCGTCAATGCAAAAATGGGAAGCCACCCCCGCGCCCATTCCCCCCCCCCCACTGTCGCCGCGCACGTGGCGTGCCACACCACGCGGTCTCGCCGTCGCAAATCCGCCCGCATGGCTCCAACCGCCCAAACCATATCCCGTCGTGCTCATTCACGGCTGGACGGTCGCGGGCGATGACACGCTCGAGACGAGCGAATTTAAATATTTGAAAAGTTACGCCGACCGCGATGGGATTCCGTTGTATTACGCGCGCGGTGTCTCGCCCAAAAATACGCTGTATCAAAACGCGCAAGTGATTCGCCACGAAATCGCACGCGTGAAACAAGAAACCGGCGCGGAGCAAGTAAACCTCATCGGTTTTTCGATGGGCGGCATGAACGCGCGCGCGTATTTGGAAACGTCGCTGTATGCGAAGGATGTCCATCGCGCGATTCTTCTCGGCACACCGCAAGCGGGCGTTGATATTTGGAAGCCGATTTTGTTTCAACAAATTCTGCAAAAACCCGACGAACCCTCGACGATTGAACTCTCGCCCGAATACGCGCAAATCGTGAACGCGACGCGTTCCCCCAATCCAAACGTGCCGTACGATTTGTTGATTGGCGACGCGGTACAGCAGCCGCATTTGGATTTTCTCCAAGACATGCCCGCGAGCGACGCGCTCATTTCGGTAAATAGCGCGCTCGCGTTGGACGGCGCCAATGTGCGCCAACACATCAACGCAGATTTGCACGATTGGAGCCCGCAAGCGGTGCCGTTCGAATTCACGGCGTACCTGTACCCACGCGACACGTGGGAACGCTATTTACGCAACGCGCTGCGCAATAACGACAACGCGCCGATAGGTTCCGAGATTGCGACCTCACCCCCAGCCCCTCTCCTACAAGGAGAGGGGGGAAATGCTGCCGCGCTTTCAATTCTCCCCTCTCCCAAAGGGAAGGGGATAGGGGGTGAGGGTGCTCCAATTCTCCCCTCGCCCTTTGGGAGAGGGGTCGGGGGTGAGGGGAATCTCGCGTCCGCCAACAATGGAGGGGGGGGTGAGAGCGATTCAATTCTCCCCTCGCCCTTTGGGAGAGGGGTTGGGGGTGAGGGGAATCTCGCGTCCGCCAACAATGGAGGGGGGGGTGAGGTGAGTAATCACACGCCCGTCGTCACGGAAAAAATCAACGCGGGCGAAACAGTGACGCGCACGGTGTTGATTGACGAAAACACATCCGCGCGCTTTATCGCGTACTATCCCGGCGGCAAAATCAATTTTTCGATCGTCGCCCCCGACGGCAAGAAATACGAACCGAGCGCGCTGCCGAACGACAACGGCGCGGGTGTCCTGTCGCTTTCCACCGACATTGCCCATTTCAGCGGCTATGAAGTGAAAAACGCGCTGGTCGGCACATGGCAAATGATTTTGCGGCGCACCGATGGGGGGGGGGACGCGATTGAGGTTTCGACGTATGTGGAATTGGACGCGCCGTTGACGCTCAACGCGTTCGCGCGCCGACAAACCGTAGATGTGGGCGCGACGAATACCATCACCGCGTCCGTGTGTATCCATTCGGGCGAAACGCTGCGTGATGTCACAATGACCGCGCGCATTGCTCAACCCGCCGCCGCGCCGGGCGGAGCGTACACGTTCACAGACATCGAATTGTTTGACGATGGCAAACACCACGACGGCGCGGCGAACGATGGATTTTTCGCGAACGATTACACGCCGCCGCGCGGGGGATGGTATCCTGTCTTTGTGCAGGCGCAAGGCGAAAATTTTAGGCGCGAAAAAGAATTCCTCTTTGCCGCGAATCCCGGCGGCGCGCAGATTATTGATGTCGCGGTGAAATCGCCCATCGAGCCGAACACACGCGCGCATGTAGCATGGGTCAACGCAAGAATCGAACGGGCGGGCGATTATCTCTTGAGCGTACAAGCGACGTATCCGAACCAAGCATCATTCGCGCGGGTTTTTCCATTTTCGCTTCAACCGGGCACAATTGCGCTGGGCGCTGACATAGATTCTGATTTTTACCGGGCGGGGGAGCCGCGCAGCTGGGAGTATCAATTGCTTGACGCGCGTTGGGCAGCCATCCCCATCGCCGCGCCGAAGGTTATAGTCGAGTCCAATTCGCCATGAAAAATTCTCGTCTTGCTTTTTTCCGTCGCCCTCTGTTTTGGCTCGCGCTCATTCTCATGGTCGCGCTCGTGGCAGGCGGCGTGTATGTTTTTTTTAATTCACTGAATGCGCGCGCGCAAACGACCGTCACCGTCACACGCGGCGACATCAAAGCGACGGTGAATGCGAACGGGCGCGTGCAGCCGACGAAAAGCGTACGACTCGCGTTTCCGCTTTCGGGTTTGGTGACGCAAGTGAATGCGCAAGCAGGCGACGCGGTCAAACAAGGCGACGTGCTGGCTGTCCTCGACCAACGCGAATTGCAGCGCCGCGTCCAGCAAGCGGAAATGAATCTGCAAGCGCGCCAAGCGGATTTGACGCAAGCGCAGCAGCCGCCGCCGCCGCAAGAATTGGAAATCGCGCAGCAGACCTTGAACAAAGCGGCGTTCGCGCTTGCTGCCGCGCAGGACAATTACAAAAAGGACGCGAGCGACGCCAACAAGATCGCGCAAGACATCGCCCAAAGCGATTACGACATCGCGCGCGCGAATTTCGAGCGCACCACGCGCGGTCCGACGCAAAAACAGCTGGACGATTTGCAGCGCGCGATTGACAGTGCGAAAATTGATTTGCAAAACGCGCAAGCGGCATTGGCGCAAACCGAATTAAAAGCCCCGTTCGACGGCGTCGTGACCGAAGTGAATGCGGATGCGGGCGCGCTTTTGGGCGCGTACACGCCCGCGATGGGGCTAGCCGATTTGACACACTTGGAAGTTCTCGCGGATATTGACGAGATTGATGTGGCGAACGTTCAGGAGGGGCAGACTGCCGAACTGCACTTGGACGCGTTCCCCGGCGAAACGGTGACGGGCAAACTCACGCGTCTTTTTCCCGCCGCGAACACGGACCGCGGCGCAACCGTCTATCGCGCGGTGATTGCGCTCGACCCGACCGATTTGAAATTGCGTCCGGGCATGGGGGCGACCGTCAAGATTGCGACGTTGGTCAAGAAAAATGTTTTGCTCGTCCCGTCACGCGCCGTCAAAAGCGCGGGCTCGCAAAAAATTGTCGTCGTGCGCGACGCAAACGGCAGCACGCGCAATGTCGTCGTCCAGACCGGCGTTTCGGACGGCAGTCAAACCGAAATTGTCAGCGGTGTGGAGGAAGGGACGACCATCGTAATTGAGTAGGGAACGACCATCGTAATTGAGTAGGGAACGAACGCCGCTTCGTTCCATTATGTGGGGCGGAAACGCTGTGGCGAGCGTTCCGTACTAGGATAGTGTAATGTCGGCAAAAATCGGCAAGTGGTCTGACCCATTCACGTCGAGCGCCCACACGCGCGTTTGGTACGGCAGCGCGCTGGCGAAAAAAATTTCGTCCAACTTTTGTTTGAGCCGCAGCGCGCGCACGGCTTGCGTCCAACGAATTTCATCCGAAATGGCGTACAGTCCCAATTCCGCCGCATCGCGTTTCAACTGCGCCCACGTCGGACGACTGCCGATGCGGAACGTGTTCAAGTCGCCTGCGAGCAGCGTTAAATCCGCGCGCGGACGCGCACTCAATTGGTCCAACACTGCGCGGAACTGCCGCTGTTTGAAACGATAGCCCAACACATCCAGATGTGTCGCGCACACGCGCAGTGTCAAATCATTCCACTTGCCGTCGCCGATGAGATTCACGCGCGGTTGGCGCTTGACGCGATTCAAAAGCGCGCGTTCCGCGCGCGGCACTTGGAGCTGTTCATGCTGCGGCAGGGTGTGATGTTCAATCGAATCCATTTGCACGCGCGTCGTATTCCACACCAGCGCGTTGGCTTGCGGACGCGCGCCGAGGTGATGATACACGTGATAATACGACGCGTACGCCGCGCCCAACACCTGCGCGATACTCGACGCGTCGTCGCCGTGCGCGTGCACGGACGCTTCTTGCAAAGTCATCAGGTCCAGCCCGCGAAAGTCGGGATGCCCCGCGACCAATTCCAGGATTTGCGCCCGCTTCATCCCGATCTGAATATTCCAAGAACAAACACGCAGCGTTTCTGCCATCTAAAATAGCTTACACCATTTGTCATGCAGCTTCAAATTGATACAATAGCCACATTCGCTTTCGGAATGTCATGATGCAACGAATTTGCTGTTTGGTCCTCGTCGCGCTCGTTCTCGCCGCGTGCGGCGGCGACGCGACACCCACGCGTGAAACAGACGCGCCGCTGACGCCCACCCCGCGCGCGCTTTTTCCCTTCGGCGACCCTGCCACCGCGACGCCGACCGCCGAGCCGACCGATACGCCCGAACCCACGCCGACAGACGGTCCAATTTTTACCGAATACAAAGTACGCGCGGGCGACACGCTCGGCGCCATCAGCGCGCGTTTCAACATCAGCGTCGAAGAGCTGATGCAAGTCAACGGCTTGACCAATCCGAATTCGCTGCAAATCGGTCAAGTATTGAAAATTCCGACCTTTGTCCAAAAGGTCGGACCCGACGTGAAAATTTTGCCCGACAGCGAAGTGGTGTACGGTCCCGCGTACAAAAATTTTGATGTCAACGCGTTCCTTGCCAAATATCCCAACAGCTATCTTGCCACCTACAGCGAAGTGGTCGAAGGGCACAATCGCACCGGCGCGGAAATTATTCAACTCGTCGCGGAACGCTTCAGCGTCGGTCCGCGCGTGCTGCTCGCGCTGCTCGAATTGCAGGGCAGTTGGATTACGTCGTCCGCGCTCAATGGCAGTCAAATCGCGTTTCCGATGGGTTTGAACGACCCTTCGCGCGAAAATTTGTATCGGCAGGTGGCATGGGCGGCGAATCAACTCAACGCGGGCTATTACGGCAAACTTTCGGGACGTCTCGCTGTTTTGGATTTCACCGACCGCGAGCGCGCGCGCTTGGCGTACGGTTTGAATCCGGGGACCGCCGCCGTGCAAAATGTTTTGTCCAAAACCGCGACGTGGGGCGAATGGCAAACGCTCGTTGCGCCGCAAGGATTTCTCGCCGCGTATGAAAAATTATTTGGCGACCCGTACCAATACGAAGTGAAACCGGTCTTGCCCCAAAATTTGGCGCAGCCCCCATTAATTCTGCCGCTCGAGCCGGGCAAGTTGTGGTACTTTACGGGCGGACCACATGCGGGATGGGTGGACGGCAGTCCGTGGGCGGCGGTGGATTTTGCGCCTGCCGATCAAGCCGGTTCGTGCTGGACTTCGCAGTATTGGGCGATTGCGGCTGCGCCCGGCGTGGTGACCGCTTCGGAAAATGGGCGCGTCATGGAAGATTTGGACGGCGATGGTTTTCAAGGCACCGGTTGGGCGCTGCTGTATATGCATTTGGCGGATGATGGACGCGTGGACGTAGGCGCGAAATTGAAGACCGGCGACCCTGTCGGACATCCGTCGTGCACGGGCGGCGCGGCGGAGACGAGTCACGTGCATTTTGCGCGTTTGTATAACGGGCAGTGGATTCCCGCCGGCGACCCCAAAATTCCAATGGTGCTTTCGGGTTGGACCTTTAGCGCGGACTCGCAAGAGTATGACGGCAGCATGACGCGCGGCGACCAAAAACGCACCGCCGAAAATCAACGCATCCAAGACCTGAACGGCATCATTCCCGACAACGGACAATAGCAAGATGGTGCGTACGCTGTCAACCCAATCCGTACTGCGTTTCGCGCCCGCGCTGCTCACAGTCACCGCGACGCTGCTCGCGTTTGCGCCCCAGTGGTTTTCCCCCCCCCTCGCGCTCGCGTTGGGTTTGCTGCTGCTGTTTTTCTACCCGGGCTATCTCCTCGAACAAATTTTATTTTCCGCGCGCGAATTGACGCTGACGCGCGCGCCCGTCTGGTTTGCGTTCAGTCTCGCCATTTGGGCAGCGCCCGCCACCACGCTGCAATTGCTCGGCGCGCATTGGTTCGCGTTTCGCATTGTTTTTGTCCTCGCGTTGTGGGGCTTGACCTTGGCGGCAATGATAGTGCGCCAACGCCGCGCTGCCCCCCCCCCTTCCGTCGCGCGCGCGGAAATCCTTGTCGAACTCGCGCTCGGCGCGTTATGCGTCGCCGCCGCGTTCATCGTCGCGCGCGGACCGCGCGACGGCGACGATTGGATGTATCTGCAAATCGTTCAGCAGATGATAGCGAGCGACCCGTTCCGCATTCACGCGGCGTCCGAACTCCGCTACAGTATTCGCTTTGTCGTACACGTTTGGATTTTTTTGCAAGCGTTTTTGGGACAGTGGCTCAATGCCGATGTGGTCACGCTCGTGCGCGACATTTTGCCGACGCTGTTGGCGCCGCTCGCGCTCGTCAGTTTCTTTGCATGGGGCAAAACCTTTTTCGGCAGCGCGCGCGCGGCGCTGCTGGCGGTGACGATTCAATTTGCGATTCTGGCAACGTTCGTGCGCGGCGACGCGTGGGGAATGGGGTTTTTCGCGCGCGTCGCGCAAGACAAATTTTTGGTGTGGCTGGCGCTTTTGCCGATGGGGCTCGTGTTTGCGTGGCGTTATTTGCGCGAAGCGAAATGGACGGATTGGTTGGCGTACGGCGCCGTGATTGTGGCGGCGATGTGGGTGCATCCCGTGAGTTTGTTTTTGATTGTGTTGACGCTCGGCGGGTTCGCGCTCTTTAATTTCATTTCGCGCGCGCCGTTTCCACGCCGCCGCTGGTTGGCGCTGACGATGGCGACATTGCCTGTGCTGCTTTCGCCCATCGCCATTCGCGTCACAACTTTGCCGGCGGTCTTTACCGTCAACACGCCCGAAGTCGCGCCATATCTGCGCCTCAGTCAAGGACGTTTGTTGTTTCAACCGCCGTTTTATATCGCCGACCCCGCGCTGTTGGGACATCCCGCGATTTTGTTGGCGCTGGCGCTGGTGGTCTTGTTCGCGCCGCGTTTACGCGGCAATGTGCGCGTGCAATTTTTGTGGGGAAGTACGCTCGTTCCGCTGGCGCTGCTGTTCAATCCGTACACCGCGCGCGTTTTGGGCGAGATGCTGACGCCGTGGCAGTTGTGGCGCATGACGTGGAATTTACCCGCCGCGTTCATTTTAACGGAAGGGCTTGTTGCCTTTATTTCGGCTCGTCATATCGAACGCAGTGAGCTATCTCGCTCCGCTCGATTTGACCGTCTTGGGCGCTCCGAACGGATGCGGCGTTGGAAATGGGCGGCGGGCGCGTTCGCACTGCTTGTGGCGCTCGCCGGCGCGGTGTGGCTCGCGGATTTGAATTGGGCGCGCTCGTGGAAAAATATTACGAGCACGCACGCGCTGGAAGCGCCGGTGCAGGACATGATGCAAACGCTGCGCGCGACGCTGCATCAACCCGCGTTGGTGCTCTTGCCGCGCGACATGACGCGTTATGCGCCCGCGTATACCGCCAATGCGCTCGTGCTGACGAACAACGCGCACATGCGCGAAGGTTCTGGCGGCAAAGAGATTGACCGCTTTTATCAGGCGAAAGCAGACGCAAAATTTTTTGAAGCGTTCCTTGAAAAATGGCAAGTCGAATATGCCGTTGCCGCAAACGGTTCGGCGCAGGACAATTTTTTGCGCTCACGCCCACGGACCGAGCCCGTGTATCGCAACACCGCATTGAGTTTATATCATCTTGAGCGCTAAAGCGCGCGATGATTTGACACGTACGATGAATCCGTTATACTCACAGCTGCGCGGCGACGTGGCCAAGTGGCTAAGGCAAGGCTCTGCAAAAGCCTGATCGTGGGTTCAATTCCCACCGTCGCCTCTGAAAAAAAAAGAGACTGGAGACTAGAGACTCGTTTCTCTATGCCTTCCGTCTCTTTTTTAATTCCGCTCTCGCCACTCCAATCTTTTTCAGTACGCGCTGCGGTCGCGGAAAAATTTCAGCGCGGTCAAAATCAAAATCTTGAAATCAAACCAGAGCGACCAGTTTTCGATGTAATACAAATCGTATTTGGTGCGCTCGCTGATGGACGTGTCGCCGCGCAGCCCGTTCACCTGCGCCCAACCCGTGATGCCGGCTTTTTCGCGATGGCGCTCCATGTAACGCGGCACGAGTTCGCGGAATTGTTCCACGAACGCGGGCTGTTCGGGGCGCGGTCCGACGAGCGACATGTGCCCGAGAAACACGTTGATGAACTGCGGAAATTCGTCGAGCGAGGTGCGGCGCAAAAATCTGCCCAAACGGGTGACGCGCGGATCATCTTTGGTCGTCCAACCCGGACCGTCTTTTTCCGCATCGGAACGCATCGAGCGAAATTTGAAAATCGGAAACGGTTTCGCATCGAGTCCCATGCGCGGTTGAATAAAAATCGCGGGTCCCGGCGAATCCAATTTCACGAGCAGCGCGATGAGCAGCATGAACGGCGACGCAAACACCAAAAAAATGCCGCTGAGAACAATGTCCACCGCGCGTTTCAGCGAGAGCCGCCAACCGCGCAGCGCCACGTCGCGCATCGCCAACAGCGGCAGTCCCGACAAATCGCCGATGTTGACTTCGGACGCCATGATTTGAAAGACGTCGGGAAATACTTTGATGCTGACGCCGCCGTCTTCGCATTTGCTGACGATGGACAAAATTTGTTGATGCGGCGCATCGGGCAGCGCCACAATCACTTCGTCAATGCGCAGCGAACGTACTGCCTCGCCCAAATCTTCCGGGCGACCGACCACCGGCAAGCCCAACACTTTCATGCCCACCAAATCGTCATCCAAAAACGCGACGGGGCGATAACCGAGGCGCGGCGACGAGCGAATTTTTTCCAAAATCAAATTGCCCGCTTCGCCCGCGCCCACAATCAAGACGCGCAACTCGCCCCACCCGCGCGCATACGCCAGCGAACGCAGCATTCCGTGCGCCAAACGCCCGAGCGCCACAAACAGCAGCGTGGACAGCCAAGCAAAGACCAACAACAAACGCGGGTATTCCAAATCGCGATAGAACAAGGTCGTCAATGCGGTCGCGACGATGACGCCAATCGAAGTCGCCGGAATCAGTTTATACAATTCGTCAATCCGCGATTCGCCGCGCCGCAGGTGATAAAGGCGATAAAAGAAATAGACGACGACCAACGACAGCAGCAGTGTGACCACGAGCGGCGCAAACGCGAAAATGTCGGGCACGGGTCCGCTGCCGGGACTGAGCACAAACGTCACGCGATATGCCACGCCGAACGCCAGCCCAATCATGAGCGCGTCGAGCAAAACGAGCGTGAGCGCAAATACAACTTCGGCGCGTCGTCGCATCTAGCCTTGTGCTCCTGTCGCCATATCGCGCTGGCGAAAAATTTCCGGCGCGAGCGCCAGCCCGCCCTTGAGCGCAATCCCACTCATCACCAGCCAGTCCAAATAAAACGGCGTCGTCGCCCGATAGTGTTTGGCGTAAAAAAGATACATCGCGCGATAAAATTCAATCTGCGCTTTTTTGGAACGCCGCGACGATTCGCGTTTGTAATGCAGGATTGTCGCACCCGGAAAGTAATACACGTTCCAACCTTTTTGTTTGATGCGCAGCGCGAGGTCCAAATCTTCGCCGTACATAAAAAATCGTTCGTCCAACACGCCCACTTGCTGTAACGCGGCGGTGCGTATCATCATCGCCGCGCCGACGACCGCATCCACTTGCGCGGTCTCGTTTTCGTCGAGATACGTCAGATTGTATTTGCCAAAGCGTTTGGATTTGGGAAAGAGTTTCGACAGTCCAACCATGCGATACAGCGAAACTTGCGGCGTGGGAAAACTGCGGCGGCACGCCAAATCGAGCGAACCGTCGCGCAAAACCAATTTCGGACCGACGACGCCCGCGTCGGGATGCGCGTCCAGGAACTCCAAGAGCTGGCGCAGCGCGTCCGGCGGCACCACCGTATCGCTGTTCAACAGCATCAACGCGCGCGGCGGATTCGGACGCGCCAAGAATTCGCGCAGCGCCAGATTGTTGCCGTACGCGAAACCGCCATTCTTCGGACTGACCAGCAAACGCGTTTTCGGAAATGCCGCGTCGAGAAATTCCGCACGCACCATTTCCGCGCTGCCGTCCGTCGAGGCATTATCCACGACGACGACCTCTACCGCCACGCCGCGCGTGTTCGTCAGCGAGCGCAAACATTCGCGCAAGACTTGGCGCGTGTTGTAATTGAGAATGACGACACCTAAATCCATAAGTGCGTTAGTGCAATCGTGAAATCGTGCGATAGTAAGGTCAAAACTATCGCACTATCGCACTATCTCACTCTCCACACGCATTTCAATCACGCGGTCCAAGCGAAAATTTCGTTCGGCATCACGCAAATGACAAAACGCGCGCAAATGGACATAGCCGTTGCGCATTCGCACATCCACCGGACTCACCCAACGCTCGGATTGGCTGCCGAATTCATCCACGTAGCGCAGGAACAATTTGCGGTGACTGCGGAGCGCTTCTTCCAATTCCGGCGGCAGCGCGAGTTCTTCGCGCGCGGCAGTGTCCGCCCACGCAATCGTCCCGCCCTGCATGCGCAGCAATTCGCCCAAGGAACGCGGCTGTAATGCGCCGAGAATGTGTTCAAACACGTCGCGCGTCGTCAACACATCTGCCAATGCGCGGTGCGACGTTGTGCGTTCGATGCCCAACGTGTCCGCCACCTTCGGTAGGGCATTGGAACGAAAGCGAAAATAGCGGCGCAGCAGCGTCAACGTATCGAGCGCGAGATTGCCGGGCGCATTCATGCGCGCGAGCCGAAATTCATTGGCGACAAAGTTGAGGTCAAAGGGCGCGTTGTGCGCCACAATCACCGCGCCTTCCAATTCCGCGCGCACCGTTTCGGCGATTTCGCGGAAACGCGGCGCATCCGCCACATCGTCATCCGTAATGCCGTGCACGCGCACCGCGCCCGGGGAGATGGCGCGTTCGGGGTTGACGAGTGTGGTATAAAAATTCTCCATCGCGCCGTTGCGAAAACGCACCAGCGCGATTTCCACAATGCGGTCGCCAAAACGCGGGGTCAAGCCGGTTGTTTCCGTGTCGAGATAGACCAGCGGAATTTCAGACAGCGGAAGTTCGAGCATACGACGGGAAAAGTATAATACCAAACGCGGAGCCGTCGAAAATTCCAAACGACACAAAAAGGAGCCGCAGAGGGCTCTGCAGCTGCTCCTTCGGTTTTGTTCGCTCAGCGCGCGCCGCGAACCAACTGCAAATCTATCAAATATTCTTCATCCGGTGACAGATTGCGAAACGCGACGCCGGCATTGTATTCACCTGACGCGTCGCGTTCCGCCCAGACCACGCGCGCATCCAGCTCTCCACACGCGCCATCTGCCGCAATCAATGTGAGCGTACAATAATCGCCCGGTGTCAAGGCGCGCTCGACGTGGAGCATTGCCCCCGTGCGATTCAAATCTACCACGCGCGCTTGGAGCGGTGAACGAAACCGCAGCTCGCCATCTGACGCCACATACGCACTGATGGAAACTGCTTTGCGCGGTGTGCGACGTTGTTCTTTGATGGGCATTCCACACCCCCTTGTGTGAGACCCGCTGCTGTGAATGAAAGAATCTCTATAACAATTATTGTAACCGCATTTGTCAAGCGCCACGCCAAATGCGTACGGCAAAAAAAACAGTCGCGGAGAAATCCGCGACTGTCTTTTTGAAACATTTTTACGAGACGTTTCACCGCAACGCTTCCATGAGACGTTTCACCGCAACGCTTCCATGAGACGTTTCACCGCAACGCTTCCATGAGACGTTTCACCGCAACGTCTCTACGGTGTTGGTGCGTTCACGCGCGCGACACATTCTGCATTGACATTTACATTCCGTGTGCGCGCGCGTGCGCGGTGTTCAATGCTTGCGCGGCGAGCGCCGTGACGAGCTGCGCGCGATACTCTGCCGACGCGTACAGGTCGCCCATCGTCGTGAGACCATCCGCCGCCATCTTGGCGGCAGCGGCAATGCCGTCGTCCGTCATCGGTTTGCCGCGCAGCGCGTCTTCGGTTTTCTTGGCGCGCTGTGCGTGGTCTGCCGCGCCGGTCACGCCGACGCGAATGTCAGTCACCTGGTCGTTTTCGATTTTGACCCACACCGCGACGCCGGCGACCGCATAGCGCGACGCGGGATGCGGGAATTTGGCGTACGCGACGCCGTGTCCTTTGCCCACCGTCTTGGGCACGCGCACGCTGACGATGAGTTCATTCGCGTTGAGCGCGGTTTGCATCAAGCCCGTGAACAAATCGTCGGCGCGGATGGTGCGTTTGCCGTTCAGCCCCTGTACTTCGACGGACGCGCCGAGCGCCAGCATCGCCGCCGGATAATCGGCAGCAGGGTCCGCATGGGCGAGCGAGCCGCCAATCGTGCCGCGATTGCGCACCTGTCGGTCGCCGATTTGAGAGGCGACTTCGGGGAGCAGCGGGCATTCGCGGCGCAGGACGCCGGAATGTTCGACATCGTGGTGCGTAGTCAGCGCGCCCAGCACAACGGCATCGCCCATATCGCTGATGCCGCGCAATTCCGCGATTTTGCCAATGTCCACGAGCGCGGGGGGTGTTGCCAAACGCAGTTTCATCAACGGCAGCAGCGAATGTCCGCCCGCGAGAACTTTTGCCTCTGCGTTTTGGGACAGCAGTGAGAGCGCTTCGTTCACGCTGGTGGGAGCATAGTATTCAAAAGGCGCGGGATACATTATGGCTGCCCTCCTTTGCTGGACTGGATCGCTTTCCACACTTTTTCGGGTGTCAGCGGCATGTCAATGTGTTTGACCCCAAAGGGTTTTAACGCATCCATCACCGCGTTGACCACAGCGGGCGTTGAAGCAATCGTGCCCGTTTCGCCTGCGCCCTTGACGCCGAGCGGATTCACCGGCGATGGCGTAACCGTGCGCGCCGTTTCGTACGACGGCAGCATCGCCGCCGTCGGTACCGCGTAATCCATCAACGAGCCGGTAAGCAGTTGCCCGTTTTCGTCATACACCGCGCCTTCGTACAATGCCTGCGCGACACCTTGCGCAATACCGCCGTGCACTTGCCCGTCCACAATCATCGGGTTGATGACGTTGCCGACATCGTCCACCGCGATATAGCGCAAAATTTTCGTCTTGCCTGTATTCGCATCCACTTCGACGATGCAGATGTGCGCGCCAAAGGGATAGGTGCAGTTTGGCGGGTCATAGTACGACGTTTCGTCGAGGAACGGTTCCATGCCCTGCGGCAGAGAATATCCCACCGCCGACTGGAGCGCGATTTCTTGAATCGTCTTGGCTTTGGCGGGCACACCGCGCACCATGACTTTGCCGTCTTCGTACACCAAATCTTCGACGTTCGCTTCGAGCATGTGCGCGGCAAGGCGTTTGGCTTTTTCTTTGATGCGCTGCGTCGCGCGATACACTGCCACCGCGCCGACGGCGGCGGAACGCGAGCCGTACGAACCATAACCAAACGGCGTGCCGAGCGTGTCGCTGTGCTGGACAATCACGTCTTCGACCGGAATGCCTAACTCGTCGGCAATCACTTGCGCCATCGTCGTTTCGTGACCTTGCCCATGCGACTGCGAGCCGGTCGTCACGACCACTTTGCCGGTGAGATGCATCCGCACGTTGGCGCTTTCCCATAGACCGGCGCCCCAACCTTGACTGGGCAGCCCAATCCATGCGCTGGGTGCGACGCCGCATAATTCGATGTACGTCGAAAAACCGATGCCGAGATATTTGCCCTGTTTGCGCGCGGCTTCTTGTTCCGCGCGAAAGTCGGCATAGTCGAGAAATTCGAGCGCTTTGGTGAGCGTCTTGTTGTAATCGCCGCTGTCGTACGACAAACCGGCGAGAATATTATCGGCGGGCGTGTACGGAAATTCATTCGGCGGAATAAAATTCTTACGGCGCACCTCGACCGGGTCCATGCCGAGTTCGTCGGCGACCCAATTCATCGCGCGTTCCAACACATATGTTGCTTCGGGGCGTCCCGCGCCGCGATACGCGTCTACCATGCCGGTGTTGGTGTACACATTCCACACTTTGCAGTAAATGTGCGGAATCTTGTACGGACCGGAAAGCAAACGCCCATACAGCGTTGTTGGAATGCCGGGCGCAATCGTCGAAAGAATGCCGCCGAGATTCGCGTAGGTATGCACGCGCAAGCCGGTGATGGTGCCGTCTTTTTTCGCGCCGATTTCGACTTCGGTAATGTGGTCGCGTCCATGCGTGGTCGCCACATAATTTTCGCGGCGCGTCTCCATCCATTTCACGGGGCGCCCGACTTTTTTCGCGAGCGCGGTGACGAGCACGTATTCGGGATACAAATAAATTTTCGCGCCGAATCCGCCGCCAACCTGCGGCGAAATGACGCGCATTTTGGTTTCGGGGATGCCAAAGACAAACGCGGTCATCAACAAACGCATGACGTGCGGCGCTTGCGACGTCATCCACACGGTATATTCATCTGATGCGGAATTGTACTGCGCCATGCAGCCGCGCGGTTCCATCGCATTCGGGATGAGGCGTTGGTTGACGATGCTTTGTTTGACGACGACGTCGGCTTCTTTGAGCGCCGCGTCGGTGGCGGCGGCATCGCCGCATTCCCATTCGCATTCGATATTGTTGGGCGCGTTTTCGTGAATTTGCGGCGCGCCGGGTTCGGTTGCTTTTTTCGCGTCGGTCACTGCCGGCAGCGGTTCCCAATCCACTTCAATCAGAGCCAGCGCGTCTTCGGCGGTATAGCGGTCTTCGGCGACGACGACGGCAACGCCCATGCCGAGATGTGTGACGCGGTCAGGTTCCAAACAACGCGGCGTATTGAGGTTGTTTTTCACGCCGCCCGCCGCCCACGCGCACGGCAGCGGATTCAAGTCCATAAAATCTTTGCCGGTAAAGACGCCGATGACACCGGGCAGCGCTTTGGCTTTATCCGTATTGATGCTTTTGATTTTCGCATGCGCGAACGGCGAGCGCAGGATTGCCGCGTGCGCCAAACCCGGCATTTGCAGGTCGTCCAAATATTTGGCTTCCCCCGTAATCAGGCGCGGGTCTTCGCGCCGTTTGATGGCTTGTCCTATTACACCCATAGTCTCTCTCCGATTGGCTGATAGCGGATCGCGGATCGCAATCAGCGAATTTTTTCGCTGTTCGATTTTCGCTTTTCAATCTGCAATCTGCAATCTGCAATCTCTTACATTTTGTCCGCTGCTTGTCGAATCGCGCGCACGATGTTTTCGTAACCGGTACAGCGACAGAGGTTGCCTTCGATGCCGTGGCGAATCGTCGCATAGTTCGGCTGCGGCTCGTGTTTGAGCAAATCCAGCGCGGTCATAATCATGCCGGGGGTGCAGAAACCGCACTGCAAGCCGTGTTCCTCCCAAAACGCTTGCTGGAGCGGATGATACTGCCCGTCGGTCTTGAGCCCCTCAATCGTCGTAATCTCGGCGCCGTCCGCTTGGACCGCGAGCACATTGCACGACTTGACCGCCATACCGTTCATCAACACGGTGCACGCGCCGCACTGTGTCGTATCGCAGCCGACATTCGTTCCGGTCAAACCAAATTTTTCGCGCAGCACATGGACGAGCAGCCAGCGCGGTTCGACGTCGGCTTCGCGCAGCTGCCCATTAACCTTCATGCTCACCTTCATAGAATTCCTCCTGAGTATTGGGGTCGGTTCCTTTGAGCGTAGAGATTCAAACGCGTGTGCGTCCTCCTTTCTGTGGAAAACAAAGCGCGCGTCAGGCGCACCTCAAAAGGCGCGCGTGACGCGCGTTCATAGAGCGGAGCAGCTCCGACAGAGATTCAACGCCGAAAGCGTAACACAATCACACATGACACTCATCGTCAAGGGTCATCCTCTGCCACAACAACGTGGCGCTGTATTACGGGCGGGGAAGGAAATCGGTCGTCCGCCGACACGAGGATTTCAAAAAAGACTGCGGTGGAGACCACACCAATCACCACCGTTCGTCGCGCGGCGGGATTGATGTGCTGATTATATCCAATCCGTTGATGCAAAACAAGAGGGGGCGGTAGATTGGTAAAAAATTTTTTCTGCGCCAACCGCGTGTGGAAAAACGTGACTGGGCAGCGTTGCCTCGCAGGGGCAATTTACCGATGGTTGATCCTGTGGGTGAATTTCCGCCATCGAATAAATTCGACGGTTAAACAATGCGCCAAGCGGTTGGAAACCGATTTCGCCAACAGCATCACGGTTGTGTAAATTTGCGCGGTGAAGCAAGCACAAGGCGCGGGTGCAGGCACACGGCAGCGCCCCTACGAATTTACACGACTGTGCTACAATCCGATTTCTTGGACGGATTCCCACCCTCGCCGGGTCGAACCCTCGGTAGTCGCTATGTGCGCTCTGGCGCATCCACGGCGGGCATTGCGCGCACACGGGGCTAAACGCGATAGCGGCTGCCGTCTTGCAATGTGACTATGACTCCCACACGCACATTCCGCAATATCTGTGTGGTCGGAAATATCGCTTCGGGCAAAAGCACTCTCGCCGAACTCCTCGCGGCAGAAATTCCCCACAGCGCTGCCGTTTTGGAAAGTTTCGAGCACAACCCATTTCTCGCGTTGTATTTGCAAGACCCAAAACGCTGGGCGTTCACCAACGCGGTGCGCTATTTTTATGATTATGCGCGCGTGTTTCAGGCAAGAACGGCGGGCAGGGAATACCGGCATCACTTTATTGACGCCGGCGCGCCGACCAATCGCTACGTCTACGGGCGCTACATGCGTGAGGAAGGCATCGTCACCCAAGCGGAATACGAATTCTACGAAATCCTCTGCGATTTAATCGAACGCGCCTATGCGTACCCGACACCCGACGCGTACATTTTCGTGGAATGTCCACCCGAAGTGTGCTTGGCGCGTATGCAGGCGCGCGCGTGGACGTACCAAAATCCGATTTCGCTAGAATATCTCGCGGGACTGGAAAAATATTTCTCGGCGTTTCAAGCGTCTGTTGCGGAACAAAAGATACCGTTCCTGCAAGTGAACAGCGAAGCATTGGATTTTCATAGCGCGCAAGGACGCGCGGACGCGGTGGCGCGCGTCAACGCGTTTTTGGCGCAAGCGTGAGCTTGTGTGTTTGAGAGCGCGTTCGTAAAATCAGTCCCAATCATTTTTACGGACTAGAACAAGATGAGCCCCTTCTGGTTTATGCGCCGCATCCGGTTCATTAGCCAAAGCGCGAGAAAGTGGAAAGCGTTCCAGCCGATTCAATCTATCTTTTTAGGAGAAAGTATTATGCAAGATGAATTGGGGGCGGCAGATGTACGCGTGATACGCGCACATTGGCGTGTGTCAAGTCGTTTAATCGCTCTTGGACGGGACGATTTTGATAGTCTGGACGAATTGCTTTATGAGATTGTGGAACTCATCCGCAGTGAAATGGGATATGACCATTTCGCCATTGGCTTGCTTGATGATGCGGGGCTTGTGCGATTCCGCGCGGGCTACGGCATTGCGGAATCGCACAAGCGGACGCTAACGGTTGTGCGCGGACAGGGCATTGTCGGGCGCATGCTGGAGTTGGAACAGCCGGTCCTCGTTCCCGATGTCCACGCTGAACCAAGTTACCGAAATTTGGTTGAGGGAACACGTTCGGAACTTTGTGTGCCCTTACGAACAGCCAAAGGCATTCTTGGCACAATCAATGTAGAAAGCAAGAGACCGAACGCGTTCAACGAACACGATATGGAACTCTTGATGACGGTCGCAAATGGCGTAAGCGGTTTAGTGGCGCGATGGATGAAACAAGAACACACCGAACGCGAACCGACTGCGCGGCTGATGCGTTTGACGCCGCGTGAAAAGCAGGTCTTGCAAGAGCTCGTGCGCGGCAAAAGCAACATACATTTGCCGGATGGTCTTGGCAACACTGGTGCGCCTGAGCAGTACGAGATTTAGAAAAGTGAGCTTGTTCCTATTTTGAGAACAAGCTCACTCCTGCTCCATTTCCAAAGGAATGTTGTTTGGAGAATTTATGCAATCCATTCGCCCATCACTGGGTCGGACAACTACTTCTGCGTTGCTTGCGTTTGTGGGCGGGCTGGTTCTGGCATGTACCAGTCTGGCAATTTTATTTTTGCCAACCCTCCAAACCTGTTCCGGTACGTTTGAAGGTACGGTGAGTTGTTATGGGCAATCCTACATTGCCATCGGCGGCAACGCGCTGGGTTATACCTTTTTGGCGGTGATGCTTCTAGCAGGAATTGCGTGCGCAGCAACGTTTCGACATCCTACGCGGAATGTACGACTGCTCGTGCGCTGGCTTGCCGTAATTGTCAGCATTCCGATTATCATCGTTGCCGGATGGGGATTCGGGTTTGATTTTGTCCCCGGAACGTTGATTTTGCTTGTCGCTGCGCTGCTGACTTAACTTTCCTCAGTGCTTACGCGGGCTTGAACGCGCGCACGCGTTCGACCACCGCGCTCACGCGCGCCAACTCTACCGGATTCTCGACGCGTCCGTCCACTTTGAGCGACGTGCCCACGATCACTCCATCCACAATCGGCAAAAAATCCAAAATATTTTCGGCGGTGACGCCACTGCCAATCAACAGCGGCGCGTCGGGTGCGCCTTTGCGCGCCGCAATCACGTCGCCCAAATCGGTCGCATAGCCCGTCGCTTTCCCGCTGATGACCAATGCGTCCGCACCGCCGCGTTCCCACGTATCGAGCGCGACCCATTCCATCTGCATCGGCGCGAGCGGCTCCGCGTGTTTGGTCAAACAATCGGTGAAAATCAAAGCGTTCGACCCCAACATTTTGCGATAGCGCGCAATCTCTGCCGCGCGTCCTTCGATAATCCCTTGGTCGGCGAGCATCGCCCACGACACGATGTTGATACGCACGAATTGGCAATCGCATGCACTTGCAATCGCAAGTGCACTGATACCGTCGTTGCGCAATACATTCACGCCGAGCGGCACGCGCGTTTTTTGTCGTAATGTTGCAATGACGCGCGTCATGCTCGCAACCGTTTCTGGCGGCACGCGGTCTTTGAAAAACGGCGCGTCGAAAAAATTTTCAACCATGATGCCGTCCACGCCGCCTTGTTCCAACAATGCCGCGTCGGTTAGCGCCGCGTCAATCACCGCGTTCATATTTCCTTCGTACATCGGCGCGCCGGGCAGTGCTTTCAGATGCACCATGCCGACGACAACTTTTTTCTTGCCGAACAACTTGTCAAAAGGTTCGCGACTTGGCATAGGGTTCGAGGGCTTGGAGTTCAAAAATTCTCTGCGGCTTGATTTTGAAATCCAAGCGGGATGCGTTCCAAATTTGGCGCACAGCCGGTGTATGCAATGTGCCCTTGCTTGACGCGCCATACATCGCTCGCGGGCGTGACCGTCGCACTATTTTCGATGAACCCGCGATGGCGATTCCAAAACAGCTCGCCGCGTTTTTCAAACACCGCGCCGTACTCGTACGTCAATGGCGCGCATTCAAAAAACGCGGCGGTTCCGCGAAATGCTGCGGCACAATCAAATTGATGAGTTTGACGCGCGGCGACGCGTAACCGTCGTCATTGGTCAGCAAAGCGAGTGGTTTTATGCCCCGTTCAACGCGTGATGCGTTCGCGGTACAGTTCCAACACACCGGCGGCGTCCACTTCGGTACAAATCGTCGTCGCCGCGCCGTCGTACCATTTACCGTCGCGGTCCACAATGATTTGTCCGACGCCCACACCATGTGTATTGACGCGCACGCGCCGCTCGATAGTTTTGAACAATTCGGGTTTGAGCAAATAGGCAATTGCCGTGGGGTCGTGCGTGTGCAAGACGCCGTCATTGTCGTATTCGCGCGCGTGAAAGGATTGGTAGAACGGCACGATGCGCGCGACGAGTTTCGCATACGGCGCTTGCGACGCGGCAAGCGCGGCGATGTAGGCGCGGTCCATTTTGATTTGCATCGTCACATCCAAACCGACCATCACCACCTGCCAGCCCGCGGCGAACACGGCGGCAGCCGCTTCAGGGTCGTTGTAAAGGTTGGCTTCGGCGACCGGCGAAACATTGCCCGGCGCGAAGGCGGCGCCGCCCATCAAGACCACGCGTTTTGTCGCCTGCACAATGCGCGGTTCCAATTTCAACGCCAAGGCGATATTTGTCAGCGGACCAATCGGCACTAACGTAATTTGGCCCGGGCGCGACATGACCGCTTCGACGATGAATTGCGCCGCGCGCGTGTGCGCCGCTTCACTGTCGGGTTCACCTGCCACGCCCGCGTCGCCCAAGCCATCTTCGCCGTGCACAAATGTCGCGGGTCGGTCAAAGGCGCGCACGAGCGGCGCGCTCGCCCCGCGCGCGACGGGAATATCTTCGCGTCCCGCGAGTTCGAGCAGGCGCAAAGCGTTGCGCGTGGTCACATCCACAAAGTGATTGCCAAAAACGGTCGTCAGCGCCAGCACCTCGAGTTCGGGCGACTTGAGCGCAAACAAAATCGCCATGGCATCGTCAATGCCGGGGTCCGTATCAATCAAGATGGATTCAGGCATATAATAAAGATGGGAGAATGGAGACTGGAAGCGCGAACTGCCAGTCTCGAATCTCTTGAGCCAACATGGACAAAATTTTTTTCCTCATCGGCGCGTTGGCGGGTGCGCTGGCGGTGGCGCTCGGCGCGTTTGGCGCACACGCGCTGCGCGAACGATTGGGACCGCGCGCAGCGGAAACGTTTGAAACCGCCGTGCGCTACCAAATGTATCACGCTTTGGGTTTAATGGCTATCGCGTTCGCGTGGACGCGCACGGCTTCGGATTGGATGACCTGGGCGGGCTGGGCGATGCTTGTGGGCATCGTGTTGTTTTCTGGCAGTTTGTACGCGTTGACGCTGACGGGCATTCGGCGCTTGGGATTGATAACGCCGTTCGGCGGCATCGCGTTGATCGCGGGCTGGCTTTTGCTCGCGCTCGGCATTTGGCAGAGTCGCTAATCAGAGACTGGAGATTGAAGACTGGATTCTCTCCAATCTCCAGTTCCCAGTCTCCAACCTCAATGTTAGAAATTCCTTCTTCGTTGGTTGACGCAGTGCGTCATGCGCGCGCCGTTGGCGTGTTGACCGGCGCGGGCGTTTCGGCAGAAAGCGGTGTGCCGACGTTCCGCGACGCGCAGACCGGCTTGTGGTCGCGTTTCAATCCGCAAGAATTGGCGACGCGCGAAGCGTTTCGCCGCAATCCGAAGTTGGTGTGGGAATGGTATGCCCACCGCCGCGAATTGATTGACCAAGTCGAACCGAACGCAGGGCATTACGCGTTGGCGGAACTGGAACGCCGCGTGCCGCACTTGACGCTGATTACGCAAAACATTGACGGCTTGCACGCGCGCGCCGGCAGTCAAAACATTATCGAACTGCACGGCAACATTTATCGCTACAAATGTTTTGCCGAAGACACACGCGCGGGAAAATGGATTGACGACGGACAACTTCCGCCGCGCTGCCCGCGCTGCGGCGCGTACTTGCGCCCCGATGTCGTTTGGTTTGGCGAAGCGCTGCCGCCGCTCGCGTTGGCAGAAGCCTTCCGCGCCGCGCGCGAGTGTGAGGTCTTTTTTTCCATTGGCACATCGGGCGTGGTCGAACCCGCCGCGTCGCTGCCGTTCCTCGCCCTGCGTCATGGCGCGGTCGTCATCGAAGTGAATCCCGATGAGACGCCGCTGAGTGAAAGCGCGACGTTTCGCCTTGCCGCACCGTCGGGCATCGTCCTGCCGCTCATTGTCGAACGCGCGTGGACAGCGGCTTGAGCGCCTCTCGCGCATCGCGTATCGCCTATCGCATATCCAACATCGGTAATCCACCATCCGCCATCCACAATCACCCACTCTCTCGCTCACAGCTCCAGCTCTGCCACGCTCTCGACAATGCGCGTGGGGCGATAGGGATACTGCGCGACCATTTCGCGCGTCGTGACGCCGGTCAAGACCAAAACGGTTTCCAATCCGCTTTCGATGCCCATCCGCACGTCGGTCAACATGTTATCGCCAATCATGATCGCGTTCTCGGAATGTTCATTGAGGAAACGCAGCGCGCTGCGCATCATTAACGGATTGGGTTTGCCGACAAAGTACGGCGCGACGCCTGTTGCCGCTTGAATCAAGGCTGCCACCGCGCCGCACGCGGGCACAACGCCGCCTTCGCCCGGACCGGCAACGTCGGGATTGGTCGCCACAAAACGCGCGCCGTTTTTGATAAGGCGCACCGCGTGGGTGATGTTGCCGTACGAATATGCCTTGGTTTCACCGAGCACGACGTAATCGGGGTCATGGTCGGTGAGCACAAAACCGGCATCGTGCAGCGCTTCGGTCAAACCGCTTTCCCCCAAAGCAAATACGGTGCTGTTCGGCGCTTGCGCTTTGAGAAACGTTGCGGTGGCGAGCGCGGACGTGAACAAATGCTCCGGCATCACGTCTATGCCGATACGCTGCAAGCGATGATGCAAATCGCGCGGCGTGTACATGGGATTGTTGGTCAGAATCAGGAATTGGATGTTATGTTGATGCAGGCGGCGAATAAATTCATCTGCGCCGGGAATCAGTTCACTCCCGCGCACAATGACGCCGTCCATGTCTATGAGGTAAGATTTGGTCATAGTGATTTGGAAAGCGGAAGGCGGAATTCGGAAAGCGGAAGGCGGAAATCGGAAATCGGAAATCGGAATTCGAAATTCGGAAATCGGAAATTGGAAGGCGAAAATCGGAAATCGGAATTCGAAATTCGGAAATCGGAATTCGGAGTTCGAGTGCGATTCCGCGAAGGACCTGAATAACACAAAGAACCTTGGCACCCTTTGTGTCCTTCGTGGATCTTTGGGTTTCCACTTTCTGACTTGCGTTTTTCTTTCAAACTGAATTTGCGGTGCGGTATTCGGCGCGGCGTTTGCGCGGCGCGTCGGGTTCGACAGGCGCTTCGCGATTGGCGATAGGCGACAAGCGCTTTGCCAAACGCGAATTGCGCCGCGCGATTTTGTTGTTCCGCACCGCCATCGCAATCGCTTTTTTGCTGCCGACCAACACGACCAATTGTTTCGCGCGCGTGACCGCCGTATAAAGCAGATTGCGCTGCAAGAGCATGTAATGCTGCGTCAAAATTGGCAGCACGACCGCGCGAGATTCACTGCCTTGCGCTTTGTGCACGCTCATGGCGAACGCGTGAATGAGCTCGTCCAATTCGTTGAACTCGTATGACACGCGCGCGCCGTCGAAATCCACCTCGACGGTTTGCTCTTCGAAATCAATGGCGCTGATGCGTCCCAAATCGCCGTTGAACACCTGCTTGTCGTAATTGTTGCGCGTCTGCAAAACTTTATCGCCCACGCGAAAAATGCGCGCGCCGTGACGCGTTTCGCGTTTGCCCGGTGCGGCGGGGTTCAACGCGTTCTGCAAAACGGTGTTGAGTTCGGCGACGCCTGCCCGCCCGCGATGCATCGGCGACAAAACCTGCACGTCGAAAATCCCACGCAAGCCAAAGCGCGTGGGGATGCGCGTGGTGACCAATTCGACCACGCGCGCCGCCGCCGCTTCGGGTTCCTCTGTGGGAAACAAAAAGAAATCGCGCGCGTCGTCGCGGAACAGCGGCATCTCGCCGTGATTGATGCGGTGCGCGTTCGTCACAATCAGCGACGTTTCATCCTGGCGAAAAATCACGTCGAGCGCAACGGACGGAATCGCCTGCGACGCGAGCATATCTTTTAACACATTGCCCGCGCCCACGCTCGGCAGTTGGTCGGGGTCGCCGACGAACAAGACGTGTGACGTAACGTCAATCGCTTTGAGCAGCGCGTTCATCAGCAGCAAATCAATCATCGAAGTTTCATCCACGATGATTAAATCCGCGTCGAGCGGATTGTCGCGGTCGCGCAAAAACTTCTTGTGCTCGAACGGTTTGAATTCCAACAAGCGGTGCAGCGTTTGCGCGGGCGCGCCCGTCGCTTCGGTCAAACGTTTCGCGGCGCGTCCGGTCGGCGCGGCGAGTTTGAAGGTTTTGTGTTTTGCCTTGAGCAGTTGAATCAGCGCGCGCACCGTCGTCGTTTTGCCCGTGCCCGGTCCGCCGGTGAGAATGGAAACTTTTTCCGTCAGCGCCATTTTCACCGCGTCTTGTTGTTTGGGGGTTAGAGCATTGGGTAATTGGGTCACTAGGTAACTGAATGCTTTTTCCCAATCCACATTCCGAAATTCGGCGAGACGCGAGGCGGAATTGTTTTTGAGTTGGAGCAAACGCGCGGCGGTATTTTTTTCCGCGATGTGAAAGGGCGTCAAATACACCGCGTCCTCTTCCGCGACAACGGAATCTCCGCGCTCCAATCGCTCCAGAGCTTGCTCGACCATGTCCGCGTTCACGCCCAACGCCTCGCGCGCTTTGTCCACCAACGCGCCGCGTTCCGCAAACACATGCCCGTCGTCCACGAACTTGGCGAGAACGTATTCGACGCCTGCTTCGATGCGCGCGGGGTCGTCTTCTTTCATCCCCAACGCGCGCGCGATTTTGTCCGCCGTCAAAAAGCCGATACCGTAAATATCGCGCGCCAAACGGTACGGTTCATTTTGCAAAACGTTCAACGCGCCGTCGCCGTACTGTTTATAAATTTTCACCGCCAGCGCAGTGCTCACGCCGTGCGACGACAAAAACATCATCACCTCTTTGATGTGCTTTTGTTCCGCCCAGCCGCGTTGAATAATCTCGATGCGTTTGCCGCCCACGCCGTTCACTTCATTCAAACGCGCAATCTGGTTCTCAATCACGTCGAGCGTCTCGAGTCCGAAATGGTCCACGATGCGTTTGGCGGTAACGGGACCGATGCCTTTGATGAGCCCGCTGCCGAGATATTTGCGAATCCCTTCAATCGTCGCGGGGAGTTGAACAGTGAACTTTTTGATTTCAAATTGGCGTCCGTGCGTGGGGTGATTCGTCCAAATGCCTTCGAGCGCGAGCGATTCCCCGACGCTGGCGCCCATCAAATTGCCGATGACGGTGACGTTGTAATTTTTGCCTTCGGGGACAAAACGCGCGACGGTGTAACCGTTTTCTTCATTGTAAAACGTGATGCGCTCGATAACGCCGACGAGCTTTTGCAGTGGAAGATTGGCGGGGACGTTCACGCGCGCAAGTATAATTCAAGTGCCGAGACGCGGCAAAGCACTCACGCGGTCTGGAGTAACGAGGAATGAGGAACGCGCAATGCGTGGGCAATGCGAAAGCATTTGGGAATCGGATACGATTTCTGCATTGATTCCCCCGGCGCATTCGATGCGCGGGCAAGCCGCCGTCTTGACAATCACGATGGATAATCGTATATGAATCTTGCGAAATTTTCTGCAAAGCTTGTTCACTGACCCAATATGACAACACCCAATCCGCGAAACGAAATCACGCCGCGTCAACGCGTGCAAACGGCGCTTCAGCATATCGAACCGGACCGTGTGCCAGTGGATTTGCTCATGACGCCCGAAGTGTGGCACAAACTGGTCAAACAGTTTCGACTGGAATGGCACAAACCTTCCGACGACGAATTTTTTGACCCCGTGTGGGATGAGGTTGCCGCGCGGCTCGAAAGCGATATGCGTTTGCTTTCGTACGACCAATTTTGTAATCCGCCCGAATCCATTCTCAAACCCGGCGCGCGCGTCGAGTGGTGGGACGCGCTTTCGCGTTCGACGCCGAATCGCATGTGGCGCCAGTGGATGCCCGACGGCGATTCGTACGACATTTGGGGACATCACTATCGCATCGTGGACAATCCGACGGGCGCGTACGAAGAATTTGGCACGTATCCGCTGCAAGACGCGACGTCGGTGGACGATTTGAAAACGTATCCGTTCCCCGATCCGGATTGGTGGGATTGGTCGCCGCTGCCGCGCGTCATTCGCCAACTCGACCCCGAACGCAAATTGTATCTGCGCTTTCGCATCGGTTCGGTCTTTGAACTCGCGTGGCAAATTCGCGGGATGCAAGAATTTTTGATGGACCTCGCCGCGCAGCCTGAAATCCCGCAATACATCATGGAACGTTTGACCGAAGTGCATGTCGAAAATTTGTCGCGCGCGCTCGCCGTCGCGGGCGATGAAATTGACATGGTCTATTTTTACGACGATGTCGCCACCGCGCGTTCGCTGATGATTTCGCCGACGATGTACCGGGAAATGGTCAAGCCGTGTCACGCGCGCATCATCGCCGTCGCGAAAAAATATAACAAGCCGGTGATGTATCACTGCGACGGCGCGATCGCGTTTTTGATTCCCGACCTCATCGAACTCGGCATTGATTTGTTGAATCCGATTCAGCCCGATTCGCCGGGGATGGAATGCGAACGCTTGAAACGCGATTTTGGCGACCGCATCAGTTTTCACGGCGGCATTGACATTATCAAGACCCTGCCGCGCGGCAGCGTGGACGACGTGCGCGCCGAAGTGCGCGAACGCGTGCGCGTCTTGGGCGCCAACGGCGGCTATGTCATGTGCAGTTCGCATCACATCCAGTCCGACACGCCCGTCGAAAACATTTTGGCAATGTACGATCCCGCGCTGCGGTATCGCTGACGCGCGCGATGCTTGGATTTGTTTGCGGAAAGTGATAGAATCGCCACATTGTGCGCGCGCACGGCGCGACGCGAACTTTTCGCACACGGCAGACATTCCCATGACCACTCGACAACCCGTTTATCTTGGCACGGACGGCGGCGCGACGACCACCAAAATCGGCGGCGTGTGGGCGGATGAATCGCCTATTTCGACCACGCTGCTTCAACGCCCAACACGCGGTGAACTTGGACCTGTCGCGGTCATTGCCGGATGGGTGCAAGCCGTCGCGGAATATTTGCAAGCGAACGATTTGACGTGGGACCAAGTGCACGGCGTCGGCGTCGCCATTCCCGGACCGCGTCTGAGCTACGGCGTGCTCGACCGCGCCGCGAATCTGCCCGACAGTTTTGTCGGCTTTGACGTGTACACCGCATATCACGACGCGCTGTCGCGGGCGGCGGGACGCGATATTTTTCTCGCCGTGGGCAATGACGGCAACATGGGCGGCGTCGCCGAAGCGCAGCGCGTGCGCCAACACGGTCCTGGCACAGCGGTCATGCTCGCGCCCGGTTCAGGACTCGGCGCGGCGTATGTGGACAATACGGGGCTTGCGTTGGAAGGCGATACATTGGCGGGAATGGAAGCGGGACACATGCCCGCGCCGCTGCACTTGTTGAATGCGAAACCGTATCGCTGCGGCTGTGGGCGCGATTGGGGTTGCATCGAAGTGTACACGACGCTTTCGGGACTGCCGCACCTGCTCGCGGAAAAATTGGAACAATATCCGAATCATCCGCTCGCGCAATCGCCGCTCTCGCTGCGCGAACGCGCGTTGAGCCTGCGCGGACTGGCGCAAAAAGGCGACGCGCTCGCGGTCGAGATTTTTGATTTTCAAGCGCGCGCGCTCGGTTTTCACGTAGCGACGCTGGCGATGGCGCTCGACCCGCATTATGTGATCATTGGCGGCGGGTTGATGGACACCGAAGCGACGACGGAAGCGTTCCGCGCGCGCTATCTCGACATCGTGCGTCAAACCGCCGCGCCCTATCTTTGGACCGCGCAGCGCCAACGCCTCACCATCGTTCCCGCCGCGCTCGGTGATTTATCCCAAGCGATTGGCGCGGCGCTCGTCGCGCTCTATACCGCGCGCGGGCGCGGCTGAACGATTGCGACATACTGCCTTTCATGCTCGCGCGCAAGAACGTTGGAGCGCGAAACTCGCGAAATCTTGGAAAACCGCGAAAGGAAAGCGCGCCCCTTTCGCGGTTTGCGCGTCCATTCGCGGCGGCGGAGTGTGCCGCATTTCGCGTTCCAATGCCTTTACCCCTCCCCGCGAAACGCGCGCAAGAACGTTGGCGCGCGAAACTCGCGAAATCTTGGAAAACCGCGAAAGGAAAGCGCGCCCCTTTCGCGGTTTGCGCGTCCATTCGCGGCGGCGGAGTGTGCCGCATTTCGCGTTCTACTTGCGCGCCTGTGTTACAATAGGAAGGTATTCCGAGTCACCCTGTCGGCTCATGCATCGTTCGCACCTTCCAAAATAGCCATTTGTTTTTGCTCCAAAACTCTTCGTACGTCCCAGAACCCTCGCTGTCGCCGCTCGCGCACCATCTCAAACCGCTTTCAAACCATTTTGACCTACCCACGCGCCGCTTGAAATTCCTTTCAAGCCGTATGAACGCGCGCGGCGGGCAAGTTTTCTCTCTAGTTGTGCGTACACGCGCACGCGTCATGCAAAACTGCTCTTGGACCGCGTGGATTTGCTCACGCGGCGTAAAACACTGTGCGCGCGGCAGAAGAAATCACTATTTTTGGGGAAGGTTTCGGCAAAGTGCAACGCGGGCGGAGTGGGTTCAATACGGCAGGGTAAATTTGATGGTCGTGCCCTTGCCCGATTCGCTCTCGACAAACATTTCGCCGCCGTGCGCTTCGACCAGCCGTTTGGCAATGGGTAGACCCAGCCCGGAACCGCCCGAATCCCTAGCTTTATAAAAACGCTCGAAAATATGCGGCAGATCTTCCGGCGCAATCCCGCGCCCCGTATCGTTTACGGTGACCAAAACGTTTCTGTTTGTATAGGGCATACAGGTCACCCGCACGGCGCCGCCGCGTCCGGTAAAGTGCAGGGCATTGGCAATCAAGTTTTCCAAAACCTGACGCACGCGCGCGGGGTCGCAATCAAGATTCGGCAGCGCGGCGGCGATTTCCGTCGTCAGGGTGACGCCTTCGGCTTCCGCCTGCGCGCGGAACAATGCGGCAGTCTCGTTGACGAGCACTGCCAAATCGGTGGGTTCTTTGGCAAGGTGCAGCGCGCCCGCTTCGCTCAGCGCCATCGTCCGCAAGTCTTGAATCAGACGCGCCAATTGACGCGTCTCGTCCAGAACAGGCTCCAAATGCGCCCGGTCCGGCGGATACACACCGTCGAGCATCCCTTCGAGGTTGCCCTGAATGACGGTCAGCGGCGTGCGGAGGTCATGCGAAATGTCCGCCAGCAGACTGCGCCGCTGCGCATCGTCTTGCTGCAAGCGCGCGGTCATCGCATTGAACGCACGCGTCAGCGCCCGCACTTCGCGGGGTCCGCGTTCTTGCACCCGAATCGTATAGTCGCCGTCTGCCACGCGCTGCGCGGCGTCAATCACCTCGCCGACCGGCTCGGCGGCGCGACGAAAGCTGCGCAGAGTCAAAACCAGCGCGGTGATGCCGATCACAAACACTGCCACGCCAACGCCGCGCAAAAGAGCTCCGGTGGGCGCAGGCAAATTTAGTACGCCGAGCGAGAGCGCGGCAGTCCAAAACAAAAAGGTGAACGTGCCGCACGCCAGCATGACGACCAAAAACAAGAACGCGCCGAAACGCCACACAAAACGACGGCGCATCGGCGACCACTGTGGGCGGGACGGCGTCCACGCTTCGTCAGGATTCCACCACGGCGGACGGTGACGCATAGGAATTTTCGATTGCGGATTGCAGATGGCAGATTTTCGAATTCTGCTTTCCGAATTCCGATTTTCGCTTTTCGCTTTTCAAATTCCGAAATCCGAAATCGGCATTCCAATTCATTCTTCGCGAAATTTATACCCGACGCCATAGACGGTGAGAAGGTATTGCGGTTGGCGCGGGTCAGGTTCGATTTTCTTGCGCAAATTCTTGATGTGGGCGTCAATCGCCCGTTCGTACGATTCAAACGCAATGCCGCGTACGGCGTCCAACAGCTGCGCGCGGGTAAAGATGCGTCCCGGCTGCCGCGCCATCACCGCCAGCAGTTGAAATTCTGTCGGCGTGACCGGAATGTGGCGCGCGCCGAGAGTGACTTGCATGCGCGGTTGGTCCAGCGTCATATCGCCCGCGCGAATCACGGCGCCGCGCATCGTCTCGCTTTCGAGACGGCGGAGCACGGCGCGCACGCGTGCGACCAACTCTTTGGGGCTAAAGGGCTTGACCATGTAATCGTCGGCGCCCAATTCCAGCCCCACCAATTTGTCCGCTTCGTCACTGCGCGCCGTGAGCATGATGATGGGCAAGTTGGAATCCTGACGCAGCTTGCGCGTCACGTCCAGCCCGTCCAGTTCCGGCAAACCGAGGTCGAGGACGACGAGGTCCGGTTTGTGGGCGCGCACGGCGGCGAGCGCGCTTTTCCCATCGGCGGCGGTGATGACCGCCAAACCCGCGTGCTCTAAATAATCGCGCGCGATTTGAACAATTTTCGGTTCGTCGTCCACGACCAGAATGGTTTTCATAACATTCGCTCGTTTTGGAATGCGCAGCGCGACGCCGCGTGTGCGTTCATTCGTGCGTATGCGTTCGAGTGCCTTTACATTTCGGTTTTCGTCGAAGCGGACGCAGAGGCAGTTCCTTCTTGCTCGTGCAGTTTGCGATGCCACTCTTGCACGACGGGTGGAACATCGCGCTGTGACGAGTCCCAATTGTGGAATGCGTGCATCCCATATCCGCGCCGCCAATGCGGTCCGCCAAACGCCAAACGGAACAAAGCGAACAACAACAATACAACAAAAAATGGAACGAGACATCCGAGGAATCCCAAGCCCCAGCCGAATGGACGCCAGAACATGTACGGCGCATAGTACGGCGCAGGCGGCATAACCGTACCATTCGGCGCGGCAGGCAGCGCACCCATCGGCGTCAACATGCCGCGCGTCACACCTGCATTGTACGCTGTCACGCCTACGCCTGCAATCAAGCCGAACAGCAGCAGCACGATAAGGATTCCGAACACAATTCTTCCTCTACCCATAGTGATTCCTCCGTGTGAATCAATTTGTCGTGACGTCTCATCGAACGTCCCTGCGAGTATCGCACGCGATTGTGAAATAAATTTGAAGACACGGCGGAGGAATTGCAAGATTACAAAACGCTGACAACGATGTCCCAAAAGCCTGCACTGTGACTATTTACCCATTCAAAAACGCGGCGGTGCAATGCTATAGTAGGCGGTGGGGGAAACGAAAGTGAGTTCTCTTTGTAATGCACCGAGTCAAATTCTTTCTTATTCTTGGCGCACTTGTGTGTGCCATGTCACTCACCTCGACCAATGCCCGCGCGTCGTCCAACATACCGCCGCGTGACGACCCAAGTCTCAAGTATGACATAGCCAATACATTTGTCGTCACCAAGACTGCAGATTCGGGTATCAATAATACGCCCGCCGTCGGCACACTGCGGTGGGCAATCCAGCAAGCCAACGTCAGCCCCGGGCATGATTTGATTCGATTTGATATTCCCGGCAGCGGCGTTCAAACCATCAATGTCAAGGATTGGCTGCCCGAGCTGACCAGCGATGATGGTGTTACGATTGACGGCACACAAAGCGATGACCGCATCGAAATCAACACCGCCAATGCGAACATTTATCATTACGGTCTTGCCATCTACAGCAGCAACAACGTTATCAAGGGCTTGGTCATCAACAACACCCCCGGAGGCAGCGCCGCCATCGGTATTGACAAGGGCGGGAGCTACAATGTCATCATCGGCAATTATCTCGGCACGAATCCCGCCGGTACTGTCGCCAAAGGCGCATGGGAAGGTATCAAAATCGGTCCGGGCAGCCATGACAATATCATTGGCGGCACGAATGGCGTAACGCCGGGCGGCGCGTGCACGGGCGACTGCAATCTGATTTCGGGCAATCGCGCGCACGGTGTCGTGATTGACCACGCCGACAACAACAAAGTCATCGGCAATTTTATCGGTGTCAACGTAAACGGCACCGCCGCTTTGCCCAATGCCGACGACGGTGTCCTCATCGCCAATTCCCAGAACAATATCGTCGGCGGCTCGACTCCGCAAGAACGTAACGTCATCGCCGGCAACGGCAATATCAATTTTGAAATCGGACAGAACGATCGCCCTACGCGCAACAATTTGATCAAAGGCAACTATCTCGGCACGAACAGCGCGGGCACGGCGGCGTTTGGCAGCTCGGCGGTCGGCGTTCTCTTGGGGACGGGCAGCTCCGACACGACGGTGGACTCGAACCTCATTTCGGGAATCAATGGCACGGGCGTTTTGATTCTCAAATCGTCAAACCGCAACACCGTTATCAACAACTATATCGGCGTGGCGGGGGACGGGCGCAGCGTTTTGCGAAACAACATCGGCGTCCTGATTCAAACCAACGGCAATCAAATCCTAAACAACATCATCGCTAATTCGACCAGCGACGGTATCCGCGTCAAGAGCGGCACGGGCAATCTCTTGCGCGGCAACTCGACCTACAACAATGCCAAACTGGGCATCAATCTTGCCGTAGATGGTTTCACGCCGAACGATCCGGGTGACGGCGACAGCGGACCCAATATGCTGCAAAACTTTCCGGTGCTCACCAGCGCCAACGCGAGCGGCGGAACGTTGACGGTCAAGGGCTCGCTCAACAGCCGCCCCAACGCGCGCTTTACGATTGACCTGTACCAAAATCCCGTCTGCGACAATACCTACAACCACAATGTAGGGCAAGGCAAAACCTATCTGGGTTCGGTAGATGTTTCCACCGACGGCGGCGGTAATGTTTCCTTTACCGCGTCCTTGAACACGTCCATCAACAGCGGCATTGTCGTCGGCACTGCCACCGACGCGTCGGGCAACACTTCGGAATTTTCGGAATGCCGCGCCATCACAAGCGTTGCCCCCCCCCCTCCACCGCCGCAGCTGGTGTCGCCGAGCAACGGCGTGACCATCACCAACAATCCGCCCACATTAACCTGGAACCCGTCCACGGGCGCGACCAGCTATACCATCCAGATTCGTCAGGACGCGACCAACGGCACCAAAATTCTCACCCAGAAGAATCTCACCGACCTCACGTTTACGCCGCCCGCGCTGGATGTTGGGCATACGTACTATTGGCAAGTCAAGGCGTGCAATCAAGACAAAAAGTGCAGCAAGTCAGCGTGGTTCTCGTTTACCATTTCCGCGCCAGCGGTTCCCAGCAAGCCGCAGCTGCTCAGTCCCCAAAACGGCATCACCCCAAGCCAGAATCCGCCCACGTTGAAATGGAACGCTTCGGAAAACGCGGTTCGCTATGCGGTCGTGATTCGCCAAGATACTAAAACGGGTCCAACGGTCGTTCTCGACAAGAATGTGACGACGACCTCGTACACGCCGCCCGCGCTGGCGGGAGGACATACCTACTTTTGGCGCGTCCGCGCATGCAACGTCGTGAATCAATGCGTTGCTTCGGTCTGGTTCTCGTTTATCTTGCAATAAACACAAAAGGTAGCGTCACAGCCACAAAAAACATGAGGCGAGTTGTGCGTCAAGCGCAGCTCGCCTCTTTATTTTTTCAACAAGCGTTTGAACAATGCTTCGTATTCATCCGTCACGGCATCCCATGTAAAGTGCGCCCGCACGCGCTCTTTGGCGCGACAGCGATATTCTTCCGCTTTGTCGGGATGGTCAATCAAATCTTGCAGGACTTGAGCCAAGTGTTCCGCGCCGAGACTGCCCGCGTACGCCAAACCCGCGTCGCCGATGGTTTCTAAATTTTCGCGCGTGTCATTGACGACGACGGCATTGCCAAACGCCATCGCTTCGAGCAAAGCCGGATGCGTGCCCCCCGCTTCGGATGTTTCCACAAACACGTACGCGTGCGAAGAAAGTTCGTGATACCCCTCGCCGTACAAATAGCCCGTGAAAATTACGTTCGGTCCCGCCGCCGCTTTCAAGGTTTCGATATAATCTGCCGCATACGGCGCATCGCCGACGATGACACAGCGCATGTCGGTTTTCAAACGGTCGAACGCTTGCACCAAATGATGCGCGCAATTTTCCGGCACCAAGCGTCCCACAAACAAAATATACTTTTGCGGTTCCAAACCGTACTGCTGCATGAATTCGCCGGGCGGCAGCGGCAGCACATCCGCGCCGTACGCAATGTACGTCGTCTCGGCGCCGAAATGTTCGCGATAATACTGCTGCACTTGCCGCGAATCGGTCACGACGACATTCGGCAGTTTAGTCGCCAGCCATTCCGCGAATTGAATATATTTTTTGGCGAGGGGGGGCCATTTGCGCCGCTTCCAATCCAAGCCATCCACATTCAACGCGACTTTTGTGCCGCCCAGACGCGGCACAAACGCGACCGGACTGTTGCCCGCAATAAACATCATCACGATGTCATACTCTTGCGTCAACGTATGCAGCGCCGAGAGCGTCGTGTGCACAATCGTATCGAGATATTTATTGGGAATCGTCGGCAAACGCACCAGCCGCACGCCGCGATAGTACGGCTTGTCGTAGCGAATATGATGCGAGCGGCAATAGACGGTCACTTCATGCCCGCGCTCGACGAGACGCACGCCCAATTCTTCGGCACACGTTTCAAAACCGCCGTAATTTGCCGGAATGCCGCGTGTGCCCAACAGCGCAATCTTCACGCGTCCTCCGTGCGCACGTTCTCGCGGTAGGAACGTGGCGCGACCCACGCCGCCGCGTCCGGTACGCCTGGCGCGGTGATGAGATAAAACGATTTTGTCAGACCGAACGCGCGTTCGCGTATCAACCGCGCGTCCGGAAAATAGTTTTGCAATTCGCGTTCGTCCAAATAATGTACCGACATGATATAGTCCCACTGCGCGTCGGCAAGGCGGCACATAAGGCGCTGGAGGCGCGGCGGCATACGGCGAAAAAAGGGCAGCGGCAAATGCGAATGACTTTCGAGGGGAAAATTCCCATTGGGGGTTTGTACAAAAAAGCGTCGCCCAGTACGGCGAATCTCGGCGGCTAACACGGCGGGGTGCGCCACATGCTCAATCACCGAATTGCAAAAGACCAGATTGAACGCGTCGTCACGAAAGGGCAAGTGTTCGCCATCGGCGCGCACGCACTGCACGTGCGGAAAACGACGGCGCGCCTCCAACAGCTCCGCCTCACCCATATCGAGCAGCACCATACGCGGCGCGCTTTGACCGCGCGCGCGCAATTCGCTCAACAGATAGCTGCCTGGACCTCCGCCCAAATCGAGCCACCAGCGTGTGCCGACGTGACGACCCAACGTTTCCCAAAAAAAATCAAAGCGGCGATGCCGAAAGCCGCCAGTGATTTGATAGCGCCATCGCACCAAAAAGTTTCGCAAACCCATGCCCATGCATCTCGTTTTTCTATTTTTTAACGCGGCGCCCGCGCAGGGGTCAGCCGACGCGCCGCGCGTTGATACACGCGATGCGTTTGCTCTGCCGTGCGCGCCCACGTAAACAATTGCGCGCGCGCCAAGCCGCGCCGCCGCAGTTCTTGACGCAGCGCGTCATCCCGCGCCGTTTCATACAGCGCGTGCGCCAGCGCGTTCGTGTCGTACGGGTCCACCAAACGCGCCGCGTCGCCTGCCACTTCGGGCAGCGCGGAAAGATTCGATGTAATCACAGGCACCCCACACGCCATCGCCTCCAAAACGGGCAAACCGAAACCTTCGTACAACGACGGATAACAAAACACGTCCGCTGCATTATACAACAAGGGCAAATCGGCATCAGGAACATATCCCGTGAACTGCACCGCGTCGCCGAACGCGCGCGCGTGCGCGTACACGGTCTCTGCTCGCCACCACGATTGTCCCACAATCACCAATTTATGCGGCAGCGCGCCCATCCGTTTTGCCTGCGCGAACGCTTGCAGTAAACGCAAATGATTCTTGCGCGGCTGCAAATTTCCCACCGCGAGAATATAGTGTTCGCCGGTGTTGTATTTTTGGCGAATCGCCTCTAACGCCGCGCGGTCATGCACGGGACGGAATTGCGCGCCGGCGGCATACGGCGTCACCGTAATTTTTTCCGCCGGCAGATGATATGTGCGCACCAAATCGCGCTTGGCGCTTTCGGTATCGGTAAGAATGTGCGCCGCCGCGCGCGCGGAACGCGGCACGCTGGTTTTCAAAAACGCGCGCAAACGCCGCGAAAAAAATTGCGGAAAATGCTCGAACGAAATGTCGTGAATCGTGACGACGAGCGCGCACGTTTTGGGCAAACGCAGCGGCGCGTTGTACGACATGTGCAGCACATCCAACGCGTCGTGCGCGGCGCGGTGCGGCAGTTCGTCCAACAAACGCCGCACACTCGAACGCGTCGCGTACGGAATCACGCGCACGTGCGGCGCGGCGCGGATTTCCGGCGGCAGGCGCGCGGGCTGTTCGACGTAAATGAAATACGTGTCCTCGCGCGCGTTCTGCGCGAGCGCGCGCACGAGTTCGAGGACGTACGTTTCATTCCCTGTCTCGTTGTGACCGAGCATGTGCGCGTCAATCCCAATGTTCATTTTTCAAAACGTGTGACCCATCGAATCGAATTCGACATCTGTACGTGACAATCAAACTCGGTAATGGGGGATTCAAGGCTTTAGCCGGTGCCGTCCGAAAACCGCCTAAAGGCTTGATTCCATTATGGGGCTTGAAGTGTCGCGCGCAATACGTCCGCGTAAATTTGCATCGTCGCGCGCGCCGCGCGTGCCCACGTAAATTCGCGCGCGCGCGCCCGTCCTTTTGCGCGCAAGAGTTGCGCCAACGCGTCGTCGCGCAGCACATGCCCAATCGCTTGCGCCAACGCGGCAGGCGTGTCATCGCGCGCGAAATATGCCGCGTCGCTCAACACTTCGGGCAGCGGCGGATTCGGCGCGGCAATCACCGGCGCGCCGCACGCCATCGCTTCGACTGGCGGCATCCCAAATCCTTCCCTCTTTGACGCATAGACGAACGCGCGCGCGCCCGCATACAACGCGGGCAAATCCGACTGCGGCACATAGCCCAACTCGCGCACCGCGCGCGCCAAATTCAACGCGCGCAGCACGCGCGCCATCTCCGCCGACCCGCCGCCGCGCGGTCCAATCAACGCGAGCGCCAAGTTGGGAAATTCCGCGCGCGCCAAATGGAACGCGCGCAGCAGCGCGGGAATATTTTTGCGCGTCTCTTGCGCGCCGACAAACAAAATATATTCGTCGGGCAGCGCATAACGCGCCCGCATCCCGGCGATTGTACGCGCGTCCGCCGTCGGGTGAAATTCGGACGCGATGCCCGGATAGACCACATGAATCTTTGCGCGCGCCACACGGTAACGGCGCGCAATTTCGCCGCGCGCGTGTTCCGACAAGGTGACGAGCGCCGCCGCATTTTCGAGCGCGGGCGGAATCCACAGCCGCGCATACAAACGCCATTTCCAATCAAAATCGTCGGGAAATTCAAGATAGGTCGTATCCAACACATTCACGATGACGGGACACGCGGCGCGGCGCGGACCCAAATACGCGCCGATGTGCAGCAGCGCGGCGTGTTGGTCGCGTACGGCGCGCGGCAGACCATTTTGCAGCCACCACACATTTTGCAAGCCCGTCCACAGATTGCCCGAGCGTTCGGCGCGCGTAATAGCGTTCGCGTTGACCGCGCGCATGGCGTACCCATTTTGCGCGCACAGCGCGTCGAATAAATTTTGGGCAAACACGCGCGTGCCGGTCAAACTTTTCGCGGCGAACGTCATGTCAAACAGAACGCGCGGGCGCTCCGACGCGGGCAATGCATTTGCCTCAACCATCGTTTGGAGTGTCACTTGCCTGCAAAGGCTTCGGCTGTCCGCGCGCGACCCTTTCATACACCGCGCGCGTCAATTCCGCCGCACGCGCCCATGTGAATTGCTGCGCGCGGCGTTCGCCCGCTTCGCTCAATTTCACGCGCACGCGTTCGTCGTCCAACACGCGGCGAATCGCAACCGCCAACGCTTCGGGGTTTTTCGGCGCGACGAATAACGCCGCGTCGCCCGCGATTTCGGGCAGGGCGGAAACGTTTGTCGTAATCACTGGCGCGCCCGCGCGCATCGCTTCCAACACCGGCAGTCCAAACCCTTCATACAACGACGGAAAAACAAACGCGTCGCACTGCGCGTAGAGCGCATCCAAATCGGCGCGCGTCGCCGTGGTCAAACGCAAAATGCGCCGCGCCGCGCGCGTGCTCATCTCCAACGCGGGCGTGTCGTCCAAATGATGCTTGCCTACCAAAACCAGATGATGCCGAAACGCGGGATTGCGGCACAACATGCCAAACGCGCGCAGGACGGTGATTTGGTCTTTTTGCGGTTCGTCGCCGCCCACATGCAGCAAAAACGGCGCGGCTTGCAGAATCGTCCGTCCCGCGTCGGACAAATTATTGGGCGAGTCGAGCGGCGGCGGCGCGAGCGGAATCACCGCGATTTTTTTGCGCGACGCGATGGCGAATTGCGCCAAATCGCGCGCGGTCGCTTCGGACGCCGTAATCAGCATTGCCGCGCGTCGGCACAGGTTCAATTGAAAATTATAAAAGCGCCGATGCCGCGCGTGTTTCAACAAAACATCGCCCAGACGCAGCGGCATGACGTCGAAAAGGGTGATGACCGTCGGCACACGCGTCCACGCGGGCACTGCCGGTGTAGAGGGATTAAAGGGCACTGCCATCAAATGCAAAACATCCAAGCGCAGGGCTCGGGCGCGCAGCGGCAAAATCAGTTGATGTGAAAGCAGCGGTGTCACGCGCCCGAGCGGCGGAACGCTCAGGTGAATCGGCGTTATATTTTGGGTGCGCGTGAACGGCAGCGTGTACGCTTCGTTGCCCGTCGCGGTAAACAATACATATTCGTTGGTCGTATCGCTTGCCGCTAACGCCGCGACCAAATTTTCCGCATACGCGCCAATGCCGCGTGTGCGGTTCCCATAAGCCAACGGCGAGAGGTCTATGCCAACGCGCATCCGCGAGAGTATAAACGACAAGAGAGGAAAACAAAAAACGCCGCACCACGCGGCGTTTTTGTTTTAGGAAGAAATCGCGGCGAGCATTTCCTCATTCGTCGCAAATTTGAATTCGGGCAAGCCGAGCGCTTGCGCGCGTTGGCGCTCCGCTTGCGTCAACACTTTCAAATCAGCTTTCGTAACCACGCGCGTCTTGTCCGCCAGTCGCGCGCGCAAGGCGGACACGTCCACGCCGTGCCCGACGGAACGCGTTTTGAGATACGCGGCGACCGCGTTCGCGCCGTTCGTCCCGTCTTTGCGCGCGACGCCGACCAAGCCCGTGCTTGCCTGACGCGCCCAACCCGCGACAAAAATTCCGTCCAATGGCTGCTGCGTTTTCGGGTCGAAAGCTTCGTACGAGATACCGTCAATGGGAAAACGCGGCGTCGGGTTTTTGACAAATTCGCCGCGTTCGACCGGCAGACCAAAACGCGCGTCCACCTGGTCGCCAATCGCAAAAATCACTGTATCGCATGGAATTTCATGCGTCCGCCCAAGCCCTTTGGCTTTGGTATTGCCGTTTGCGCGTACCAATTCGTTTTCTTCAACCTCAAGCGAATGCACGCGCCCGCTGCTGTCGCCGCAGAATTCGCGCGGCGACGCGAGAAATTCAAAACGAAAGCGTGTAGCAGAAACCGGCGGCAGGGCGCGCGGCAAGCCCGCCAAAATTTCCGCGCGCGCATCTTCGACCTTTTGCCCGACCGCTGCCATAAACGGCGCACAGCGCGCGAGCTCGGCATCCAACGCGTCCAAATCCAGATTCGCGCCGACGGTTTCAAATTCTTTTTTGTCGAATTTGATTTCCGCCGGACCGCGCCGCGCCACCGCCGTCACGCTGTCCACTTTTAACTCGCGGATCAACCAATGCGCCAAATCCATCATCACATTGCCGACGCCGATGACGATGACGTGTTTGCCGATTTCGTACGCCTGCGTACTAAACGGCGGCAGTTTGTTATAGTGATACACCAATTCTTTGGCATGATACACGCCGCGCAGATTCTCGCCGGGCAAGCCGAGCGATTTGGTGCCCTGCGCGCCTACCGTCACCAACACCGCGTCGAAACCCAACGCTTGTAAATCCTTTAACGTCAACGCGCCTTGTTCGCCTACCGTCACATTGCCCAAATACTCGATTTCGGGCAGCGCGAGAATTTTTTCGAACTGCGCGCGCAAACCATCTTTCATTTTGTACTTGTCGGGATAGATGCCATATTCGGCAAGTCCACCCGGCTTGATATCGCGATTAAACACCACAACCCGCGCGCCTTGTTTCACCAACTGCTGCGCGCCAAACAAACCTGCCGGGCCCGCGCCGATGACGGCGACGTACGGTTTTCCATTTTCATTTCCAGACATTCATGCCTCCCAAGAATACGTGTGACCAAGACATTGTATCTACCCTCTGCACAAATTCGGTCAAAAAAAAGTCATAATCTGCCGTCATAGACGCTAACGGTTGTTCAACACGCGTTCGCTCACTTGACTCAACAACGCGACATCGTCCGCCGACAACGCCCAGCCCAAGGCACCCGCGTTCTCCTCCAGCTGTCTGACATTTTTCGCGCCGGGAATCGGGAGCGCACCGCGCCGCATGACCCAATTCAATGCCACTTGCGCTGGTGATTTGCCGCCATATTTTTCGCCGATTTGGCGCAGCGTGACAATCAGCGGTTGGATTTGCGCGAGGTACGCCGCGTGAAAGCGCCGCGCCCGCGCGCCGCGCGGCGGATTGTCGGGCGTATATTTTCCGGTGAGCATTCCATATTTCAGCGGACTGTAGGCGATGAGGGTCACGCCGAGTTCGCGGCACGTTTCGACCAGACCGTTGAAATCAGGGCTGCGCTCCAACAAACTGAATTGGATTTGATTCGACGCGAGCGGAATATTATATTTCGCCAAACGCGCATACGCGCGGCGCATTTGTTCGGCATTAAAATTAGAAACGCCAACCGCACGCGTCATACCTTTTTCAACAGCAGCCGCAAGCCCATCCATCATGCGCTCTATCGAAAACAGCGGCGTGGACCAGTGAATTTGGTACAAGTCCACGCGCTCCAATTCCAATCGCTTGAGACTGCCGCGCAAGGCGCTCACGATTTGTGCGGGCGTGAGCCGCCACGGCAGCGGGAAAAATTTCGTGGCGACCTGAATTTGGGATTTGTCGTGCCCGCGCGAAAATTTCGCAATAAACTTTTCGGACTTGCCAAAGCCGTACACTTCGGCGGTATCAAAAAAAGTAATCCCCGCGCGCAAACTTGCCTCGAACGCGGCGTGAATCTCTGCTTCGCCGTATCCCTTGCCAAAGCCCCAATACAACGTGTCGCCCCACGACCACGTTCCGGTGCCGAGCGGCGCGACCATCACCCCGCTCCTACCCAATTCCACTTTCGATTCTCGCATCATATATCTCGCCTATCGCGAATCGCGAATCGCCTATCGCCCAATCGCCCAATCGCCCAATCCTCCAATCACCTAATCACTCCCTCACTCTCTCACCCCCCCTCACTCCAAATTTAAACTGTCAATTGCGCCGCGCACCACCGCCGCGCTGTTGTGTAACGCATCCATCTCCTGCGAGTCCAACTGCGGCGTGTACGTATCGAGCACACCGTCGCCGCCGACCAATTGCGGTAGCGCCAATGTCACTTGCGGCACACCGGCAACATCGGGATGACGTGAGCAGACGGTCAGAATTGCGCGCTGGTCGTTGAGAATCGCCTGCGTGATGCGCGCCAGGGCGCTGCCGATGCCGTAATACGTCGCGCCTTTGCCGTTGATAATGTGATACGCCGCGCGGCGCACGCGCGTGTCAATGTCCGCGCGAATTTCCGGCGTCAACGCGATGCCGTGCGCGCTGCAAAATTGTTCGAGCGGAAAATTCGCGACGGTGGCGACGCTCCACGTCAACACTTCGGAATCGCCGTGCTCGCCCAAAACGTACGCGTGAATGTGCGGCGTGTCAATGCCGACGAGCCGCGCGAGCAGCAAACGAAAACGCGCCGTGTCGAGCGTGGTGCCCGAACCGAGCACGCGTCTGTACGGCACGCCGCGTTGATGCGCGAAATACGCGGCAAGGTGTGTCATCACATCCACCGGGTTCGTTGCGACGACCAGACGCGCGTCCGGCGCATGATCCAACACGCGCGGAACGATTTCGCCAAAAATTTTCGCGTTGCGTTCCAACAATTGCAAACGCGTTTCGCCCGGCTTTTGATTCGCGCCGGCGGCGAGAATGACGACGCGCGCGCCTTGCAAATCCGCATAATCGCCGTCATGCACTTCTAACGCGTGGGCGAACGGCACCGCGTGCGCAATGTCGTCCGCTTCGGCAGACGCGCGTTCTTTGTTCGCGTCCACCAACACAATTTCGCGTCCGATGCCGCGCATCACCAGCGCGTACGCTGCCGTCGCGCCGACCAAGCCGCTGCCCACAATGCCAATTTTCATCGGTTCCTCTCCTCGGGTTAGGATGTTGTGATTGTACCGCAAAGAATACGAATGGACGAATGGAACTGCATGGCGCATCAAGTTTGACACCCCTGTTTGTCAATGTTACTATTTTTTTAATACCTATGACCCAAACCATTGCGATTCTCGATTTCGGTTCGCAATACACCATGTTGATTGCGCGGCGCGTGCGCGAATTGAATGTGTATTGCGAAATTTTTTCACCGCGCGTCACGCGTGAGGAACTCGCGCGCGTGGACGTGCGCGGCGTGATTTTGTCCGGCGGACCGGCGAGCGTGTACGACGCGGGCGCGCCGCGGCTGCCCGAATTTATTCTTGAACTCGGCGTGCCGATTTTGGGAATTTGTTACGGGATGCAATTGCTGGCGCTGCAATTGGGCGGACGCGTCGAACGCGCGCCGCAGCGCGAATTCGGTCCCGCAAAAATTCGTGTGACCAATCCTGTTTCCTTTTTTACCAATTTACCTGTTTCCCAAGACGTTTGGATGAGTCACGGCGACAGCGTGCGCGCGCTTCCGCCCGGTTTTGAAAAACTCGCGGAATCGGACACATGCGCGTTCGCGGCGATGGCAAATGACGCGCGCAAAATCTACGCGCTGCAATTTCACCCCGAAGTCGCGCACACGCCGCAGGGCAAAAATATTTTGCGCCACTTTTTATATGAGATTTGCCGCTGCACCGGCGATTGGACGCCGCAGGCGTTCATCGAAAGCAGTGTGGAACAAATTCGCGCGCGCGTCGGAAAGGAACGCGTCTTGTGCGCGCTGAGCGGCGGCGTGGACTCGATGGTCACGGCGACCTTGATTGAGCGCGCGGTTGGCAATCAGTTGACATGCGTGTTCATTGACCACGGTTTGCTGCGCCAGGACGAAGCGGCGAACGTCGCGGCGCTCACCGCCCAAATCGGCATCGAACTTGTGACGGTAGATGCGCGCGATTATTTTTTGGAAAAATTGCGCGGCGTCGTCGAACCCGAACGCAAACGCAAAATCATCGGCGCGGCGTTCGTGGAAAAATTTGACGAGACCGCGCGCGCGTTGGGCGGCGACGGAGTTTTGGCGCACAAGTTCCTCGCGCAAGGCACGTTGTATCCCGACGTCATCGAAAGCGCCGCGCCGCTCGATACCGCGCAAGGGCGCACGCACGGCACGGCGGTGACGATTAAAACACATCACAATGTCGGCGGTCTGCCCACCACGCTGCCGTTTCAATTGCTCGAACCGCTGCGGCATTTGTTCAAAGATGAGGTGCGCGCGGTGGGCAAAGAACTCGGTTTGCCGCACAATGTCGTCTGGCGTCAGCCGTTCCCCGGTCCCGGTCTGGCGGTGCGCGTGATCGGCGATGTGACGCGCGAACGACTCGAAGTTTTGCGCGCGGCGGATGCGATTGTGCGCGAAGAAATCGAACGCGCCGCGCCCACTTTGGATTTTCGCGTGTGGCAATATTTCGCCGTGCTCACGCCGATTCAAACCGTCGGCGTGATGGGTGACGAACGCACGTACGAAAATGTGTTGGCGATTCGCGCGGTGACGAGCGAAGACGGGATGACCGCCGATTGGGCGCGCTTACCGCACGATTTGCTGGCGCGCATGAGCACGCGCATTGTCAATTCTGTGCGCGGCGTGAATCGCGTCGTGTATGACATCACGAGCAAGCCGCCGGGAACGATTGAGTGGGAATAAGGATGGGCAACCACGTAGAGTAGGGATGACTCTGCGTGGTCATTCCTTCGCGTGGAATAAAAATATGCCATACGACCCATCCAAGCATCATCGGCAATCAATTCGCTTGAAAGGATATGAGTACGCGCAGGCAGGCGCGTATTTCGTTACGCTCTGCGCGCAAAATCGTGAATGCCTGTTTGGCGAAATCGTGGCGGGTGAAATGCATTTGAACGCGGCGGGCGAGATGCTTGTGCGGTGGTGGAGGGACGCTTTCTTTCTCCTTTTTCTCTCTTACACTCCAAAAAGCATCGCCACGCGCCGAAATTCCTCTGCTTTTCGTTTCACCTCATCCTCGCTCGAACGAATGTCGGCGCCCCACGTCGCCAATGCCTTGTCCGTCATGCCGAGACCGATGTTGAACGAACGCGCTAACAAGGCGTCCGTTTGCGGCAGCATCCCGCGATAATAATTCACATCCGCATTCTGAAATGGACTGCCGCGCGGCACGGGCATGCGTTGTTCCAACAGCGGCTCCATGTTGGAATAGACGTGCCAACCCGATTCGCTCAAACGTTTTGCGCGCAATTCACGCGCGACCTTTTCCGCAATTTCTGCGCTCGGAAACAATACCGTCAACACGGTCGCCGCTTCGCCCGCTTCATCGGTGAGTTCACGAAATTCCAACTGCGACACATCGCGCAGCGCGTCGTAAAAAATTTTCTTGTGCGCGTGGCAGCGCGCGCGAATCCATTCCAAACGCTTTAACTGCGCGAGCAGCACCGCGCCCTGCAATTCCGTCATGCGAAAATCGAGTCCGAGAAACGGGCGCTGCCCGATTTCGCGTCCCTTGCGCAGCGGCGCGTGTCCCTGATCATGCAAGGCAAACGCGCGTTTGTACAAGGCTTCATCGTTTGTCGTGATGACGCCGCCTTCGCCCGCCGTGATCACTTTGGCGTAATTGAAACTGAACGCGCCCATGTCGCCGATGCTGCCGACGGGTTTGCCGCGATACGTCGCGCCGAATGCCTGCGCGCAATCTTCGAGCAAGAACAAATTGTGTTGGTCCGCAATCTTTCTTAATTCGTCCATACGCGCGGGATTGCCCATCAAATGCACCGCCATGATCGCGCGCGTGCGCGGCGTAATTTTTTGCTCTACATCGCGCGGGTCGAGATTGAAGGTGCGGTCAATTTCTGCCAACACCGGAAGCGCGCCCGCATACGCAATGGACGAAAGGCTCGCAATGAACGTAAAGCCCGGCACAATCACTTCGTCACCCGGACCGATGTCCAACGCGAGCAGCGCAATCCACAACGCGGTGGAACCGGAATTGACCGCGACCGCGTACGGCACGTGCGTCCATTCCGCCATCGCTTTTTCAAAGGTCCAGACTTTCGCTTTGAAATTCGGATTGTCGTCTTGCCCGTAGCGATAAATCCATCCGCCGCGCAAAACGTCGAGCACCTCCGCGATTTCTGCATCGCCAATCAAATCAAATCCCGGACCGGGCATAAGGCATCATCCTTTCTGTGTCGTGTAAAATGGTAACATAAATAGTGCGGAAAGCGGAAAGCGGAAAGCGGAAAGCGGAAAGCGGAAACGAGTGATGAGCAATGAGTGGTGAGCAATGAGCAATGCGTGAGGAGTAATCTGAAATCTGAAATCAAGCGGAGCGTTACATGGGCGAATATTTTCTCGGCGTGGATATTGGGGGCACGAAAAGTCATGCGTTGATTGCGGACGCGTCGGGACGCGCGCTTGGCTTTGGCGAAGCGGGCGCGGGCAATTGGGAAGATGTGGGTTTTGACGGCATGGCGGCAACGCTCGCGGAGGTTACACAAGCCGCACTCGCGGACGCGAACATTTCGCGTCGGGAAATTCGCGGTGCGGGATTCGGCATTGCGGGATACGATTGGGAATCGCAGCGCGCGGCGCATCTCGACGCGATACGCGCGTTGGGTCTGGAAAACGCGCGTGATGCCTTGGTGAACGATACGCTCATTGGTCTGTTGGCGGGCGCGGCGGAAGGGTGGGGCATTGCGATTGTGGCGGGCACGCGCGCAAATTGTTGGGGCATGGACCAACAGCGGCGCGTCGCGCACATGACGGGGTACGGCACGCGCATGGCGGAAGGCGCGGGCGCGGTGGAAATGTTGGCGAAAGCGGTGCAAGCGATTTCGCTGGCGTGGTCGCGGCGCGGTCCGCCGACGCGGCTCACAAAATATTTTATCGAACACACCCACGCGCGCGATGAAGAGGATTTGATTGAAGGATTGAGCCTGGAACGAATTGTGTTGGAAGCGAATGCCGCGCCGCTGATTTTTCGCGCGGCAAAGGAAGGCGATGTAGTCGCGCTGGAAATTGTGTTGTGGGCGGGGCGCGAGTTGGGCAGTCTCGCGGTCGGCGTGATTCGGCAGTTGAATTTTGAAGCGCGCGCGTTTGACGCGGTGATGGTCGGCAGTTTGTATCGCGGCAGTCCGCTGCTGGTGAACGCGATGGAGCAAACGATTCACGCGGTCGCGCCCGGCGCGCGTTTGGTCGCGCTCACAGCGCCGCCCGTCATCGGCGGCGTGTTGTTGGGTATGGAGCAGGGGGGGGTGAACGCGGCGGCGCAGCGCGAGCGATTGATTCATTCCACCAGCGAACTGCTGGCGGCGCGGCGAGGAAATAAGTCATCGAATTGAATTCGACGCCTCAACCAAGCGTTTAGAAAAACAAAGCCAATGCGGAACAACATTCCACAAGCATTGTTTGTTCTTGACCCTTGTTCAGCCGTCGAATTGGATTCGATGAGGAATGCATTCGACCCCTAAACAACGCGTTTAGAAAAACAAAGCCATGCTTAACTGTAGCGGTCGCCCTTATGGATTTGCAAACGGGTCTTGCAATAATTCCGGCGGCGCATTCACAGGCGCGGTGAGGGTTTGCAAAAACGCTTCGAGTTGTTTCAATTCCGCATCGCTCAAATAGAGTGGCTGGAGTTCGCTTTGACCGATGCTGGCATGCGGCGCGCGAGTGTAATGGTCGAGCACCGCGCGCAAAGTGGCGAACGCGCCATTGTGCATGAACGGCGCGACAAATTGCGTCTTGCGGAGGGACGGCGTTTTGAACGCGCCGACGGACGCGTGGTCGCGCGTGAGCATGTATTGCAGGGCGGGGCAATCGCGCGCAGCGTCGTCGCTGTACTCGCTCCAGCATTTGAATGCGTTTTCAAAATTTTGCGCAATGCCCTCTGCGCGTCCGAGGTCGTGTTCGGCAGCCGTTTGCGGCACGCCGGTGTTGTGAAAATCATCGTCGGAAAACAGCGGCGTGTTATGGCACTGTACGCAGTGGGCTTTGCCGATAAACAATTTCAGCCCCGCGCGCTCGTCGGGCGACAAAATTGCATTGGCGCGCGCTGTGTCGCCCCGTTCTACCGCCGCGACGTATCCGTCAAAGCGCGCGGACCCCGGCATAATTTTGCGTTCGTACGCTTCAATCGCTTTGCCCATATTTGCGTATACGCGCGAAAGGGCTTGCTGTTGCTGCGCGCTCAATGTCTCCCACGCCGCGCGTGCCTTTGCATCGCCGACCGGACTCGCGTGCGCGGGAACGTTTTGCAAAGCAGGCAGCGCGCCGAATAGCGCTTCATAGTCCGCGCGATAAATTTGCGCGATCAAGTGCGCGTACATGGCGCGGTCGCCGCCGTGTTCGTCGGGATGCTCCATCGGCGCGAGCGCTTGACTCCACTGACTGTCTTGGCGTCCGTCCCAGAAAAACCAATGCGAATACGCCGTGCCGACAACGCTCTGCGTGCGGCGGCGCGTGTCGGCAATGCCGCGTCCGTGTGCGCGCGCATCTTGAAAATTCAACGCGGGCATGTGACACGACGCGCACGATACTTGACCATTCGCGCTCAAGCGCGTGTCGAAAAACAAGCGCTGCCCCAATGCAACCGCGCGCGGGTCGTCGGCGGCGCGATTTGATTTGTCGGGCGCGAGCGGCGGCAAATTTTTCAGCGTTAACGAATCAAGCATTCCAAGTTCGTCCTCGCTCCATGTGCTCGCGCGCGGTGGGACAAACAAAAAAACCAAAACGCCCGCGCACAGCGAAAACAGGAATGCCACGCGAAACAGAAATCGCATCATTGCTCATTGCTCCGCTCAATACACAAACGGAATCAATTTTTTCACGCGCGCCTGATACAGCGCATAGTCGGGATATTTTTCGACGAGCCATCTTTCTTCAAAACGCGATTTCAGGTCGAACCAGAGAAACAGCGCGAGCGCGAGGACAATGCCCGACAGCGTGCCCCACCACAGCGTCCAGCCGAATGCGCCGCTGACAATGCCGCAATAAATCGGATGACGCACAATGCGATAAACGCCCTGCGTCACGAGAAAATGCGCGCCCTCTTTGGGTTTGGGAAAGGGCGTCAAATTCGCGCCGAGCGTAATTAGCCCTAAACCGGCGATGACCGCGCCGATGACCAACAGCGCGCCGCCAATGATTTGCGCGAAAAGCGGAATTTCAACGCGCGTGAAAAACGTAGAAACCAAAATCGCCGCGCCAATCACAAACTGTCCGATGACCCAACCTTCGCCGCGTGGACCCATAGATACCTCACTCTACAATATATCGAGGCGAATTTACCACAGAGCACAAAAAAAAGACAAGCGCGCTTTGTCGCGCACTTGTCTGACGATTGCAAACAAACAACCCAACCAACAACCCAACAACCTACCCAGCTAAGCCAGCACAGGGGTCATCTCCACTTCGCCCAACTCGCGTTCGAGCACCGCGCCCAAGCGCGCAATGCCGTCGTGGATTTTCACGATGGACATGTTGGAGAAATTGAGGCGCATGGTGTTTTCGCCTTTGCCGTTCGGATAAAACGGTGCGCCGGGCACGAACGCGACTTTTTCTTGAATCGCCGCTTGCAAGACGTGCCGCGTATTTTCGCCTTCCGGCAAGATGCCCCACAAAAACAGACCGCCTGCCGGTTTTGTCCATTTCACACAGCGCGGGAAATGTTCGTCCATCGCGCTCAACATGGCATCGCGGCGCGCGCGGTACACCTCGCGGATTGTTTTGATGTGGCGGTCGAGGAAACCGTCCTGCGCCATTTCGTAAATGACCATTTGGTTGAATGTGGACGTTTGCAAATCGGCGCCTTGTTTCGCCAGCACCAATTTCTGAATCACATTCTGCGGCGCAATGACCCACGCCACGCGCAGCCCGGGCGCAAGAATTTTGCTGAACGTGCTCAGATAAATCACATTGCCTGTGTAGCTCAAATCGGACTGTTCTTTGAGCACCGCGTCCAACGTGACCAGCGGCGGCAAATGTTCGCCTTCATAACGCAGCTGCCCGTACGGGTCATCTTCGACAATCGGCACGCCGTAGCGTTCTGCCAATTCGACGAGCCGCTGGCGGCGTGCGCGCGAAAGCGTGACGCCGGTCGGATTCTGAAAGTTGGGCAAGGCGTAAATAAATTTCGGTCCGGTACGCAAGGCATGTTCCAATTCGTCCGCGTCCATGCCCTCTTCGTCCATCGGCACGGTGACATATTCCGCCCCGTACGCGTTCCAGGCTTGCAGCGCGCCGAGATACGTCGGCGCTTCGGTGAGAATGCGGTCTCCGGAATTAATCAAAATTTTTCCCAACAAATCGAGGGCTTGCTGCGACCCGGAGGTGATGAGCACATTATCGGCAGTGACGTGGATGCCATAGCGCGAGGCACGGTGCGCAATCATCTCGCGCAGTGGGCGATACCCTTCCGTCGTGCTGTACTGCAATGCCAGCGCCCCGTCCGGCGCGTGCAGGACGCGTTCGGCTGCCGCCAAAAATTCCTCAATCGGAAAGAGCTCGGGCGCAGGCAGTCCGCCCGCAAACGAAATAATGTCGGGCTGCTCGGTTAGTTTCAAAAGCTCACGAATGGCAGAGCTCGCCATACGCTCGGTACGCTGGGCGAAACGGTGTTGCCAGAGGGTATTCATAGTCTTCTCTCCTCGTTGAGAGTTTGTCGCAACGCGTGGGTTTCATTCAAACCAACCCCATTCATTATCGAGCCGCTTTGTCTGAATTGCGTCCAAACTCTGTATTCGTTTGGGTTGGTCGTTTTGACCTTTTCGTGACTGTATTTTGTCGCAAATGAATACGCGCCGCGATTATAAAAGAAATGGATAGGCAGACGGACAACTGAAGGTTCATCTCCTCGGGTTTCTTGAATTTCCGGTTTCTGTTTGCCTATCCACTCGCGCGCAACAGAATCATCTGTCTCCCCCTTCCTTTGTAGGGAAGGGGGTCAGGGGGTTAGGTATTTTGGAGGGAGAGTATCATGCGCGGCGCTATTCGCATAGACGAGAATCGCTGTAAGGGTTGTGAACTGTGTACGGTTGTGTGTCCGAAACATGTGATTACGATTGCCGATTACTTTACACCGCGCGGGTATCGCCCCGCGTTATACGACGACCCGAATGGGTTGTGCACGGGATGTCTCTTGTGCGCGACGATTTGTCCGGACGTCGCCATCACCGTGTATCGTGAGGCGCGCGTCAAGCAGCCGACGCCTGCGTAACGTGCCCTGTCCTCTGCCATGCTGCGGAAAGAGATTGGGCAGCGCAAATCGCGCCACGACAGAACAATGGGAGATGAGCCGTGAACACAAGGCGTTATTCCCTTTTTCAGGTTCTTGTGCAGAAAATTGCGGCATCCCGACCGGGGGCGTGGTTTTTTGCACGCACACTGCACCATTTTGACCGCGCTGTCTTAAAGTTGACAGGTCAACGTATGACTCTCACTTCCATTCTCTCGGGTTTGCCTATCGTCTTGGTGACGACGGTCGGCGCCAAAAGTGGAATATCGCGCACTGTTCCTCTGATTGCCATCCGCGATGAGTGCGACCCGAACACGATGGCTATCATCGCTTCCAACTGGGGTCAGCATTCGCATCCGGCGTGGTATTTGAATCTCAAGGCTTGTCCGCGTGCCACGTGTTCCCTGTCTGGACGCACGGCACAGTATGTCGCGCATGAAGCGAGCGGCGAAGAATATGCCAAGTTCTGGCAGCGCGCCACAGAGACATATATCGGATATCCGCTCTACAAAGTGCGCGCGGGTGAACGGCGCATTCCTATCATGGTCCTGTGCCTTGAGCAACCACGCGCCGCTGGTTAGCGTGATTGTTGTCGCCATTTCAGACATGCTGTTGGGGGATGCTGAACGTTACTCGGGCTTGCTTGAAGGAGGAAGCTAGCGCCACATTTCCAAAAATCTCAAGAAGTTGATGTTGGCAATTTTGTTCGGCGTTCTGGCGTTGGGTGGATTGGCGGGCGCGATTGGGTTGATTGGCACGGTGTTGTTTGGCGTGCTGATGGTCGGCTATTACGTGTTCGTTTCGTATATCGCGCCGATTGTGGTGAGTTATTTCGGCGGACGTTGGATTTTGGAGCGAGTGCAGCCGCAGTGGGCGCAAAATCGCTTTGTCGCCTTTATCGTCGGCGTGATTTTGCTCTGGCTTGTCTCGCTGATTCCGGTTTTGAATGTGCTTGTCGGTTGGGTCATCGCGGGGTTTGCGCTCGGCGCGCTGTTCTTTTGGGTGGCGCCGTGGTTTGAGCGTCGCGGCGCAACGGCAACGCAAACTGCTTGACAAGACCTGACCGGTTTCGGCGACGTCGTTGGTCGCGAAAAGCGGTCAGGTCGGAACGTGAGGAGATGCTTCAATGGCGAAGCAATTGTGGAAAGGGAACGAAGCCATCGCGGAAGCGGCGGTGCGCGCAGGGTTGGACGCCTATTTTGGGTATCCGATTACGCCGCAAACTGAATTGTTGGAATATCTCTCGGCGCGATTGCCACTGCTCCAGAAAAAGGGCGGGGGCAGTCGCGTTTTCTTGCAAGCCGAAAGTGAATTGGCGGCGGTGAACATGTTGTACGGCGCGGCGGTCGCGGGTGCGCGCGCGATGACCTCGTCATCGTCACCGGGCTTTTCGTTGATGCAAGAAGGCTTGTCGTACATTGCCGCGTCGCAAGTGCCGTGCGTATTGGTGGATGTGATGCGCGGTGGTCCCGGTCTCGGCAATCTCGCGCCGACGCAGGGCGATTATTTTCAATTGACCAAGGGGGGGGGGCACGGCGATTATCATCCGATTGTGCTCGCGCCCGCAACGGTCCAAGAGGCGGTGGACCTCACGTACAACGCGTTCGACCTCGCGGAAAAATATCGCGCCATCGTCATCATTGCCATTGACGGCAACATCGGGCAGATGATGGAGCCGGTCGAGATGCCGCCCATGCGCGAAATCGAGCCGACGGATCGCGGCTGGGAGTTGACGGGCGCGTTGAATCGCCCGCGCCGCATCAATACGTCGCTCTTTTTGCAGCCCGAAGAATTGGAACGCATGAATGCCGCGCTGACGGAAAAGGACAAGGCGATTCGGGCGAACGAAGTGCGGTATGCGGAACAGGGCGTTGACGATGCCGAGTTGATTGTCGTCGCGTTTGGTTCGGCGGCGCGCATTGCGCAGACGGCGGTCAAAGACGCGCGGACGCGCGGAATGCGCGTCGGTCTGTTCCGTCCCATCAGTTTGTATCCGTTTCCCGAAAATCGCTTGACGGAACTTTCGTATCGCGTGCATCAATTCCTCGTGGTCGAAATGAACGCGGGACAAATGGTGCAGGACGTGCGGCTGGCGGTGGAACGCGACGCGGACGTACGCTTTTTCGGCACGATGGGCGGTGTGGTGCCGATGCCGGATGAAATTCTGGAACACATTGAAAAATACATGCCGGCGATGCCGCCGGAAGAACCGATGATTGAACGCGCGGCGTTGGACATCGCGTATACAAACTAGTGCAGCATTAACCAAGCTCTTGCGCATCCAAGAGTATGAATCGTTTAGCAATGCGCCTTGCCCGAGCACTCGCCCAAAACAAGTTGGTTAATGCTGCACTAGTGCAACAACATGATGAGACTGCGAGATACGGATGCGAAAGCGCGCCGAATTATACGGGCAAGAAAAAAGGTGCAACCCCGCAGTTTCGTGTTGTTGCACTACTAGGCGGATCAAGCAAGTGAACAATTCCGTCAATTCTGCCATCGAGGCGGCGCTGCGAATGCAAAATGAACGGCTCGCCGCGCTGCAAGTCGTCGCGTTGAGTCTCACTTCGACGTTAGACCTCGACCAAGTTTTGGCGCGCGTGGTGGAATTCGGCAAAGCGCGTCTGTGTCAGCTCTTGCGCGAACAGCGCCGCGCGTCGGCAGGCGCAATGGTCGCCGCATTGGAACAAGCGCTGCGCGAATTTGTTGGCAGTGCGCCGCAGTTTGACGATATTACGGCGGTGGTGGTGAAACGCGAAGAATGATTTTCACGGAGGGACAAACATGAACTCACTCGTCATTTACGATTCGCAATTCGGCAACACCGAAAAAATCGCGCGACAAATCGCCGAAACCCTGCAGGAGTTTGGCGAAGCGCGCGCGGAACGTGTGGACAATGCGCACGCGTTGACGCTCAAAGGAGTGGATTTGCTTGTCATCGGCGGTCCTACGCAGGGATGGCGAGCTACGCCCGCCATCAAGAACTTTATCGCGCACCTCAAGTTGGACGATTTGGACCGCGTGTTTGCCGCCGAGTTCGATACCCGTTACGACAAACCGCGCTGGCTGACCGGTTCCGCCGCGCGCGGGATTGACAAACAACTCAAGCAGCTTGGCTTGACCATTCTCGTGCCGCCCGAAAGCTTTTTTGTCGTCGAAAAAGAAGGTCCGTTGGCGGAAGGTGAATTGGAACACGCGGCGCGTTGGGCGCGGACACTGCACGACGAATACGCGCGCCAAGCCAAGTTCGTGGCAGCAATGGCATAGCGCGGCACAACATGAATCGCGCAACGTACACGACGCTGCCGTTCTCGCACGAGCGGCGCGTGATTGCCGACGGCGGGCGCATTGCCGCGCAGCGTCACACCGTCTATGGTCTGATTGAAGCAGATGTGACGCAACCGCGTCGGCTCATGCGCGCGCACAAAGCGCGCACGGGCGAGACCATTTCGTTCACCGCATTTGTGATTGCGTGTCTCGGCAAAGCGCTTGACGAAAACAAGCGCGTGCACGCGTACCGCGATTGGCGCAATCGGCTCATCGTGTTTGACGAAGTGGATGTCAATACGATTGTCGAAATTGAAATGGACGGACGAAAGGTTATCTTGCCGCATTTTGTGCGCGCGGCAAATCGGCGTAGCGTGCGCGAGCTGCACGACGAAATCCGCGCGGTGCAAGCGAAACCGCAGCAGACGCGCGAATTTGGCGCGCGATGGTTCACGCGTCTGCCGCAGTTTGTGCGCGATATTTTTTATTGGTACGCCTACAGTCATCCCTCGCTGCTCAAGCAAACATTTTGCACCGTCGGCATGACGGCAATCGGGATGTTTGGCAACGGCGGCGGGTGGGCAATTCCGTTTGGCGTGCACACGCTCGATGTGGCGCTCGGCGGCATCGCCAAAAAACCGGGCGTGGTGGACGGGCGCATCGAGATTCGTGAATATCTTTGCATGACGCTGTGTTTCGACCACGACGTGGTGGACGGCGCGCCCGCTGCGCGTTTTACTGCGCGGTTCAAGGAATTGGTCGAGAGCGGATATGGTCTCGCAGAATGACAACAAGCATGAATATCAAAAAATTCCTTTTCCCGTCATTGCTTGTTTGCGGACTGGCGCTCACCGTTCGGTTATCCCGGTCCGCTTTGGCAAAACCGGCATCTGATGACGCTTCGTATGACGCGCTTGACGCCTACGTTAAACAGCAAATGCGCCGTCTGAGCATTCCCGGCGCATATCTCGCGATAGTCAAAGGCGACGAGGTTGTGCACCTACGCGGCTTTGGTCATGCCCGCCCGGGCGGTAAAGAGCCAACGCCACAAACGCCTTTTGTTCTTGGCTCGACCACCAAATCATTTACCGCGCTGGCTGTGATGCAGCTCGTCGAAGCGGGCAAGGTCGAACTGGATGCGCCGGTTCAACGCTACTTGCCGTGGTTCCGCGTCGCGGACCCGCGGGCATCTGCCGAGATGACCGTGCGCCATTTGCTGTACCAGACCAGCGGCTTGCCCACATTGCCCGGGCTGACAGCTCTGGCAGATTTAGACGCGAGTCCGGACGCCGCCGAGCGTCAAGCGCGCGCTCTGTCCACGCTCAAACTCACGCGCGCGGTGGGCGAGGCGTTCGAGTACAGCAATCTGAATTACAACCTGTTGGGACTGATTATCGAAAGCGCGAGCGGCGAGACCTACGAGGACTATATTCAAAATCATATTTTCAAACCATTGGAAATGTGCCACAGCTATACCGCACAAGCGGAAGCGCAAAAGAATGGATTGGCGGTCGGACACCGTTACTGGTTTGCGATTCCTGTTCCTGCGCGCAATTTGCCCATGCCGCGCGGTTCGCTTGCGTCAGGACAACTCATCTCTTGCGCTGAGGATATGGCGCGTTATCTCATCGCTCATCTGAATGGAGGTCGGTACGATGACGCGCAAATTCTTTCGCCCGAAGGCATTGACGAATTGCATCGCGGAGTCGCAGACTTTAACGAGATGGGCGTTTCGGTGGGCAAGTATGCGATGGGATGGATTTGTACGGAAATCGGGAAAAAAGAAATTGTCTGGCACGGCGGAAACGTGCCTGATTTTTCATCGTTCATCGGATTGGCACCGGAACAAAGGAAAGGGGTGGTGTTACTTCTCAACGCCGACCATTATGGTTTGCCGCCTGTGCTTGCCGAAGTTGGCTTGAATGTGACTGCGATGCTCGCGGAAGAGCAACCCGCCCCGATTCGACTCGGCTTTATCCCTTGGGCGATGCGCGCCTTGCTGTTCATTCCGCTTTTGCAAATGATCGGCGTCGCCGCCACAGCGCGGCAGTTCCAAAATTGGCGCGACGGTTCAGCACATCGCCAGAGTCCACGCATGTCGCTATTCTATTTTTTGCTTTCACTGATTCCAAATGTTTCACTCGCGGCGTTGTCTCTATTTCTGTGGAGCAAGGGATTGCTCCGCTATTTCAAGCTATTCAATCCCGATATGTATTGGATTGCTCTCGTCTGTGGCAGCTTGGCGGGAATGTGGACGTTTTTGCGTACCGTGTTGATGCTGCGGATTGTTCGCAAACGCTAAATGTCACGCGCATCTTCGCGCGCCGTATTTTGGAGGAAAAGTAATGCCGACCATCTTGATTCGTGACGTGTCGCTGTTTGTGCAAGTAATCGGGCAGGGCTATCCGCTGGTGCTCATGCACGGCGGACCCGGACTGGACCACACGACATTGCTTTCCTTGCAGCCCCTTGCAAAGCAATTCACCCTTGTTTTTTACGACCATCGCTGCAATGGTCGGTCGGAGGGCGCGGATGTCTCATCTATGACGTTTGAAAATCTGACGGCGGATGCGGATGCGCTGCGCGAAACGCTGGGTTTTGAAAAATGGGCGGTGCTCGGTCATTCCTTTGGGGGCAATGTCGCCCTGGAGTATGCGCTCCGTTATCCCTCACGGCTCTCGCACCTGATCTTGATGGATACGGGCGGCGACCAATGGTGGGTGAATCAGAATGCTCCGAAGATTCTGGCGCGACGCGGCTACGGCGCCGGCACCGTGCAAGCAGCTCGTCGTTTCTACAACGGTCAAATCACCCCGGGCGAGTTCCTTCCCACCACGATGAAATTTATGGGCGCGTACTTTTACCGCAACCTTCTCGTCGAAATGGCGCATGAGGTGTTTTCTTCAGGACCTCGCCCGAAGATGCGACCCGAAGCCACCATCTTTGGTTACAGCCGGCTGCTGCAAGGTTGGACAGTTATGGAGCGACTGCGCCAGATTCAAGTGCCGACGCTCGTTTTGGCAGGGCGCGAGGATTTTTTATTTCCGCCGGAACATCAAGCAATCCTCGCGGAGCGCATACCGAACGCGCAGTTAGAGATCATCGAGCGCGCGGGTCACAATCCGCAGATGGAGCGAAGGGCGCAAGTTATCGAGATCATTAATGGCTTTATGGTCACAGTGGATTCAAACTCCACGGAACCTGCATATACACCGACTACCTTACATTCCCAATTGACAGTCTGGGGGGAGGAGGCAACATCATGAATGACAAAATTGGACCGTATCACGTCGTTGATCTCACACCGGGGCGCCGCATATGGCTGAACGCGCTCGCTCTCCAGGGAGCGACACATTGGATGTATGGCTTGCTGGAAGTAGATGTGACCGTCCCCCGCCGGTTGATTGCGGAACACAAAGCGCGTACCGGTGAGACTCTTTCCTTTACCGGCTATCTGGTCTATTGCCTTGCCCGCGCGGTGGATGAGGACAAAACGGTGCAGTCTTATCTGAAAGGTCATTCACAGCTCGTCATGTTTGACGACGTAGACGTCTCGTTAATGGTCGAGAATACGGTCGGAGGAAAAAGTGCGCTGATGGGACATATCATTCGGGGTGCGAACCACAAGACCTACAGAGACATCCATCGAGAAATCCGCGCGGCGCAGTCCGAGCCGGCGCCCTCAAATCGGGGTATGCCCAATTGGTTTCGTTCTGCCTTGCTGCTGCCGTGGCCCCTGTCCAAATTGGTCAAAGCTTTAATTGGCATGGTGATGCGCCGCGACCCAACAATTCTCGTCTCGGCGGGAGGGACCGTCGGCGTGACTGCAGTCGGTATGTTTGGAGAGGGACACAGCGGCTGGGGGCTGACACAGATGCCTTATTCCGTGAGCTTGGTTGTGGGAAGCATTGCCCGAAAGCCGGGCATCGTCGAGGAGCGGGTCGAACCGCGCGAGATGCTTAACCTGACGGTACAGTTCGACCACGATGTTGTGGACGGAGCTCCGGCAACTCGCTTTACGCGGCGGCTCGTCGAATTGATCGAGAGTGGATACGGGATTGAAGAGCAAGAGTCTCTGACTGATGACACTGAACCGCCGGTCAAAGAAAGAGTTCGAGTGCCTGCATAGCAAGTCGCAAAAGGAAGCGTACCCATGAGTATCACCAACACCGAACTCTGGCGCATGAGCGCGATGGAGCTTGCCAAAGCCATTAGGTCAGGGCGGACTTCAAGTCAACGCGTCATCGAGGCGCATCTACAGCGCATCGAAGCGGTGAATCCCTCCATCAACGCTGTCACAGTCGTCCTCGCCGAGCAAGCTCTCGAAGCGGCAAAAGCAGCCGACCGCGCCATCCTCGCCGGTGGTGAACTGCCAGCGTTCCTCGGCGTCCCTTTCACCATCAAAGCGAACATAGATGTCGTGGGTACACCGACCACTCAGGGAGCCAGGGCGCTGATGGGCACATATCCAACTCTGGATGCTCCCGCCGTCGATCGCCTCAAGTTAGCAGGGGCAATTCCGATTGGTCGCACCAACGTTCCCACCGGCGCAGTGCGTTGGCACACCGATAGCGAACTCTGGGGAGCGACCGTGAACCCGTGGGACCGCTCTCGAACTCCCGGCGCATCCAGCGGCGGCGAGGCGGCGGCGCTCGCGACGGGAATGACTCCGTTGGGGCTTGGCAATGATGGGCTGGGGTCGCTGCGCTTTCCCGCTCAATGCTGCGGCGTCTGCGCGCTCAAGTCCACGCTCGGACGCATTCCACATGCGACAAGCATCGAACCTGCGGACACGCCGATAGGCATCCAGTTGACTGGCGTTGAGGGTCCGATGGCGCGGCGAGTTGCCGACCTGCGAGCCGCCTTCGAGGTGCTAGCCGGTCCCACGTGGCGTGACCCGTGGACAGTGCCGGCACCGCTCCGAGGTCCCGAACTCGCCAAGCCCATCCGGGTCGCGCTCGTCCTCGATCCAGTCGGACTCGGTACTGCGAAACAGGTGCAAGAAGGTGTTCGGAAGGCGGCAACAATTCTGACGGACGCGGGTTATATCGTTGACGAGGTTGAGCCGCCAGCAATAGACGTGGCGGCAAAAATCCTGCTGGACATGCTCAACACGCCCGAGATAAGGGCGGGATGGCAGCTCATGTCGCCCATGATGCCAGCCGAGACAAAACAATTCATGTCGGCGTTCTTTGAAGTGGCTGGGGATTCGGACCCGGTGCTGACCATGCAGAGCTTTATCACCCGGCACGTGCTGCTGCGGGCGTGGGGCGAGTTTCAGTCTCGGTACCCGTTGGTTGTTGCTCCCATCTATACAGACATTCCTTTCGAGGCGGGCAAAGATTTGACTACGCCTGAGGTCGCCGGAATCATTCGCGGGATGCGGATGGCTCTCGCGGTCAACGCGCTCGGATTGCCCGCCGTTGCCCTTCCCGTGGGCGTTGGGGACGGTCTTCCTCAGGCGGTTCAGGTGATTGGACCGCGTTACCGCGAGGACTTGTGCCTCGATGCGGCGGCAGCGTTGGAGGACAGCCTCGGCATCATCACGCCGATTGACCCGAAGTAGGCGTATGCGAATTGCAGTGGAGCGAGGAGGCAGCTACAGTGCTCCAATATCCAAGTTGAGGAATGTGAACGTATGAGTGCAAATATGGTACTTGCTCCAAGTTCCACGACCCCACGGATGGCGGAAATACCTGAATCCCACAAGGACTTGATTGACGGCGCGTACGTCGTTGCATTATCCACCGTCATGCCCGATGGTCAGCCGCAGACGACGCCGGTCTGGTGCAACCGCCAAGATGGTTTCATCTTGATTAATGTGATGAAAGGTTTTCGCAAAGAAAAAAACATGCGCGCCAATGCGCGCGTGACGCTGCTCGCGTATGACCCGCGCAATCCGATTCGCAACATTGAAATTCGCGGCTGTGTGGTCGAGATGACGGAAGCGGGCGCGGTGGAACACGACGATGAACTGGCGCGGTTGTATTTGGGCAAACCCGATGCAAAATTTTTTGGCGACGCGGTGCCTGCGGAATTGCAATCACAATATATACCCGTGCGCGTCAAGATTGCGCCGACGTATGTGCGCGTGGAGGGATAGAGCGAATGAGTATTCCAATTCCTGATACGCATCGCGATTTGTTCTCTAATCCCGTTCACGGCGTGCTCACGACGATGATGCCCGATGGGTCGCCACAGTCCAGCATTGTTTGGGTGGACTATGACGGCGAGTGCGTTTTAATCAATACGACGTTGGAACGGCAAAAAGGTCGGAACATGGCGGCGAATCCAAAAGTGGCACTGTTGGTGATTGACCCAAAGGATTCGAGCCGATGGATTGAGGTGCGCGGACGCGTTCGCAGGATAAAGTGCGAGAATGCAAGCGAACACGCCGACAAACTCACACGGCGTTACACGCGCAAACAACATTTTTATGGCGACATTTATCCGGTCGAACAAAAAGCAAAGGAAACGCGCGTGATTGTAGAAATTGAACCGGTGAAAATTTCGCTGGACGCGATTTTCAGATAGACCTGCTATGAGAAGTCAAGGGGTCGAACCTTAAAATTTCTACGCGGTCGGTGCGCTGGGGCGCACCTCATAAGGGCGTTGCTCTTTGAGCACGACGAAAATGCGCGCCAACAACTTG